>Ga0073904_10000610_pt1 | contig 26013 bp, 24 predicted proteins | sample KloWWTrecipitate_FD_66668 | JGI IMG/M metagenome (GOLD analysis project Ga0073904, IMG submission 66668) | Active sludge microbial communities from Klosterneuburg, Austria, studying microevolution and ecology of nitrifiers - Klosterneuburg... | ecosystem: Engineered > WWTP > Aerobic digester >... | reverse complement strand
CGCATGTGAATTAGCGTCTGCAAAGTAGACATAGCGTGCAGCCTATTCGGCCGCAGCTGGAAAATGCGCAGCGAATGTGCGCCGCCCGCTGCGTTCGGGGTGGATGGGCTGACGTCTAGGCGGCACTGACCGGGGGGGCACCCACCGTGTCTCTCTCTCGCGCAACCGCACCACCCCGCAAACGTATCGCGGAGTTGCTTCGCGATCGTGGCGCTTCTCCTCGCACCGGCCAGTTTGTTGTGGGTGGGAGACCGCTGACGCCGCTTCGGCCCTCCGGGGCGTTCGGGATCGTACCCACGCCCACCCCGGCCCACCGCCACCCAGCCGCTCCGCGCCGGGATGTTTTGGTACACTGCACCTGGCGTTCCCCGACGGTCGCCCCCGCCTCCCACACCCGTGCCCCCGTAGCTCAGCGGATAGAGCAGTGGTTTCCTAACTCGGCGGGCCCAAACGCTGTGCTTCCAGACGTGGGAAGGCGAACGAAAAGGGCATAATTCTCTGCTGTATTTTGCGCCCTCCGAGAGCCGCCGCTGACCATGATTTCAGGTCCCTCGGGCGAGGCCACCGGCGCAGTGCCTGCGGGCTCCACGCCGCGCCTGGAAGTCGCTTGGCGCGCAATAGTCACGCATCATGGGCTGGCCGGACTTCCGCTGGTTGAGACAGGGACGAGCCCATGCGCCCGAAGTCGTCTTCAAGGCGCACAACGTCGTCCAATCTGGATGAGCCGGCGCTCCCAATGGTTATGCATGGAAGCAGGTTTGGCTCAGGGGAATGCGAGTTGGTTACAAACGGCGGAGAGGCTGCTTTCTGACGCAACCCGTACACCTGTGTGAAATTCTGGCTTGATGGATCACTGCAATCATGCTTAGACTGCGCGCCTGAGCTCGGCAAACCCCGGGAAAGTCGCTCGACTAAGGACAAGGCATACCGTGATCGTGAGGCTCCTGCGAGACAGTGCCGTATCCGGTCTGACAGGCACGTCCCTGATGGATCTCCTCCTGCCAAGCAAGAGTAAGTTCTGGGTGGTGCAGGCAGGGATGGGCGGCAGCCTGGAGCGCCTCGAGAGCCCGAATGCATCGTGGCTCGCGCGCTGCCGAGCATACAGAAAATCCCACGAACTGGCTGCGGAACACGGAGTGAGGTATGAGCGACCAGTGGTTGCTTGAATGGCGTCGGGGAGGACATCTTGAGAGGCTCCCAATTGGCCGAGAATTAACTCTTGGTCGGTCGATGCAATGCGATGTAGTGGTCGATGATCCGTACGTCTCCCGCGTACACTGTACCGTCGAGGTTCAAGGAGACGCAGTTATTATTGACGCACGGCGAGCGCTCAATCTGATCCGAGTGTCTGGTCGAGATGTAGAGGTAGCCCGGCTTAGGCCGGGCGCTCTTTGTCTGGTTGGAAACACTGCAATCAGGGTCGTGGGCCCGACTCGAGCCAATGAGGCCGACACTCTCAAGTTGGTCGCTCCCGTCGATTCCGGCCTTGTGCTCCGGCGAGCGACACGTGAATTGCTCGATGGCGAGATTGCCGTCGCACGCTTTTCGGCGGCGGAGTTCGCGGCCGTCGAGGTGATTGCCCAGCGTTATCCCGGGACGGCAACCCACTCCGAACTGGGGACGGCGATCTGGGATGGAATGGGGTATGACCACTACCAGATTCACAGACTGATGCAGCGCGTTCGCCAGCGCATGGGAGTCCTTGGATCCGCGTTGGAGAACGTCCGCGGCCTCGGTTACAGGCTCCAAGTAGCGGTTGCGATGACGTGAGAGGATGATGGGGAGTGTTGGATCCGTGAAAGTGGATGGCGGCCGTATCGCGGGGACATTCCCTGCGGAGTCTTGCGGCCGCGACAAGCGCCTGTGGGGGTGACTAGATGAACTCTTGTCCGATCGAGCATATCCCGGTTGCCCGTACGAAAGCACAGGGCCCGCCCCGATGCTGACCGCCGCTCCCGCTCGATATCCCAGAACGGGCTGGCACACAGCGACCGTGCTGACTGTGTGCTTTGGCGGGCTCGCGGTTGTTCTCAGCGCAATTTCGCTTGTCGGCATCTGGTTCGCCATCTGGGCCTTTGTCTCCACCTGTTTAGTGGCCATAGCAGCATTCGTTGACAACAGAACTTGGAGAGCCGTGTGCTCGGGAGTTGGCCTGCTGGGCTTCCTCTGGTTCGTTGTCTTTTCCGCCTTATGGGGCGTGTTGACCAGCTGGTTGGGTTGGGGCCTCATTCTGATTTGCGGTTCTCTTGCTGGGCTCGGCGCACTGGTGTCGTGCATCGTCGAGTTCATCAGAACGATCAATGGACAGGACATGTCGGTTCATGCCAGGCAAGGGTACTTGCCCGCTGCTCCGGTACTGCCCCAGATCATCATCAGTAATAACAACAATGCTCAGGTTGGCAACAACGATCAGCGCTGGGGCATCCCGTCCCCGGCAGGCGCCGGTAGTTCCGCCCGCATGGGGATCATCGATAGCACTAGGCCCGGGCGGGAAATCTCCGTCTCTGTAGGGCAGAGACTAATCGTCGGACGGGACGCCACGGCCGATATTCGCCTCGCCGACCCAAAGGTGAGCCGCCGACACCTTGAAGTGGAGTTCGATGGGGCGTCATGGATCATCCGGGACCTCGGTGGGACCAACCCAGCTGGACTGCTTGCGAGCGGGCGGATGAATCCGCTCGGACGAAACGCCCAATTGCAGCATGGGCAAATCTCCCTCGGGGACTCCGTGATCACTCTGTATCCGGCAAACCTTAATCCTTGATGATGGCGAGCGACTGGCAGGCCGGGGATCGCGTTGGAGCCTATGAGCTAAGCACGCGACAGGGGTCTGGTGGCATGGGGGTAGTCTGGCGGGCGACCTCTGCCTCCGGCGAAGTCGTCGCGGTGAAGCTGATGCATGCTCATCTGGCAGATGACGCTGAACTGATCCAGCGGTTTCATCGAGAGTTCGAAGTTGGACGCCGGTTCCAGCACCCAAACCTCGTGGCAATGCTCGATCAGGGCGTCATCGAGGGAGTGCCCTTCCTTGTGATGCAACTCGCTCAGGGGAAGACGATCCGGCGGCTCATCGAGCGTGGGGGACCGTTTCGCGAATGGGAAGCAGTATCGATCACTCTGCAAATCGCCTCGGGTGTCGAGGCACTCGCCGCTGGCGGTGTCACTCACCGCGACCTAAAGTCGAACAACGTAGTCGTTGACCATCAACTGCGCACAACCATTATCGATTTTGGGATTGCCCGAGTCGAAGGAGAGCGGACCCTGGCCCAGGCCGAGAGCTTCATCGGGAGCGCCGAATACTCATCACCTGAGCCATACCTTGGTCGCAAGGTGACGACTCGGTCCGATATCTATTCAATGGGGATTGTCTTCTACGAGATGTTGACTGGCCGCGTGCCATTCAGGAGCGATCGGTACACTGATACTCTGAGGATGCACGCTGAACTTCCTGTGCCGCGCCCGTCTGAGAGAGCGCCTCTGACAAGTCCCGAGGTCGACAGCCTGGTCGTGTCAATGCTCCAGAAGAACCCTGGCCAGAGACCGCCGCCGGCGCAGGTCGCTTCCACCTGTCGCGAACTGCTGATGTTGCACGGGCGGGTACACGCTCCGAGCTACACCGCCGGTAGGCCCCAACCCGCCACGCCTCCCCCCTCACTGCAACCGCGGCCGATCCCAGCCGGAACCCGCGACGCAACCCGGCGTCTCCTTATGGTCATGTCGATTGCCCTGGCTGCCGTTGCTGCCACGCTCGGCGCTTTGGTCATCGGTCTGGCGGCGCAGTGAAAGCTCAAGGATTCTTCACTGCCGCCCAATCGGATCTGGGAAAGGTTCGCAAGAACAACGAGGACAGCCTCCTTGTGGTTGACATCATCCACGTGGGAAGGGTATTCCACCTGGTGGCGGTGGCGGACGGCATGGGTGGGGGAAGCCGGGGAGAGGATGCCAGCCGTATCGCGCTGGATGCAATGGTGCGCAGCATCGTTTCCGGTAGGTGGCGCGACCCCGAAGAGGCACTCCGTGCCGCGTTTCACTGTGCGAACGCCGAGGTCTTTGCCGAGGGGACCGGGCACGGCGAGGCGCCGCGCAGCCTCATGGGGACAACCCTGGTGGCGGTCATGATCGATGGCCAGTCCGGCGAGACTTGGGTAGGAAACGTTGGCGACTCACGTGCTTACACCCACCGGTCACGTGTCCTCCTACAAATCACCGAAGACCATTCCGTATTTGCCGACCAGATGCGGGCCGGATTGTCCCCGGAGAACGCAACTCAGGCGGCGCGATGGCGAAGCGCGTTGACGAGGGCCATCGGACTGGCGGCCCGGGTGGAGCCGGACGTCCTCCGGATCGCACCACTTGCCGAAGGCGACTGCGTCCTGCTCTGTAGTGACGGCCTACATGGAATGCTCAACGACCCGCGGATGGGGCGGATCATGGACCGGACTCCATTCACCCGTCTGCCGACGCAATTCGTTAAAGCCGCCAACAAAGCCGGTGGCCACGATAACATCACGGTCGCGGTGGGTTGTTACGGGCACGCGCCGTCGCGTCCCCTTCCAGGTACGGCTCTGCGTCGACGACTGCTGCCCTGCCGGGATCCCTCATTGGAGTGGAATACGCCCGGTGCCGCATCGGTGCTGGCCGTGCTCGTCGTCACGATAGTCCTTGCCATTTCCTGGGGTGTTCTGGAATGAGTCGGCTGCTTGTTTCCCGCTACAGCCATCGAGGTGCGGTCCGAGATCACAACGAGGACCGGCAGACCTATCGCCATTTCACTCATCGGACCGGCAACTACGAACTCCTTGCCGTCGCCGATGGCATGGGAGGGCACGAGCGCGGTGAGGTCGCCGCTCAGCTGGCTCTCCAGAGCATCGAAGAGTTCCTTGCATTCGGTGTGTGGACCGACCAGCGTGAGGCCCTGGTCCGGGCGTTCGAGATCGCAAATAGTCGGGTCCACGACGAGGGCGGTGGAATGGGCACGACTCTGGTCGCAGTGCTCGTGGAAGTTGAGACCCTCCGGACTTGGGTCGCGAATGTCGGAGACTCCCGCGCCTATATTGTCCACACCGACGGGTCCTGGGAGCCGCTGACCCGCGATCATTCCGCGGTCGCTGCCCGGGTTGAGGCGGGCCTGCTGACGCGGGAGGAGGCTGAGTCTGTCGAGGGGCGGAATGTCCTGTTGCGCGCTATCGGTCCCGACCCGGAGGTCGAGGTGGACGTCTTCCCGGGACAGTTGAGAGAGGGAGAGCGGCTGCTGCTCTGCAGCGATGGGCTCCATTCGATGCTTCCCGAACGTCAGTTCATGGAGATGGCGGCGAAGTGCGAACTGGGAAGTGATCCCGCGAAACTCCTGTCGCAGGCAGCGATCGAAGCCGGTGGACGAGACAATGTGACAGTCATCCTGGCTGCCCCGGCCACCGAGGAAACGGTCCGCATGGGGAGCTTCCCCGCGCCGGCGCGCATCAGGCGCCCCGGAGTCCTGCCGCTGCGGACGCTCGCTGCCAGTGTCTTCGTCGTGGGCGTGGGGGTTGCAGCAGCCGGATTTCTCCATTTCGCCCGGGGAGACAATGGCACGAACGGCCACATCCCGACTGCGGTACTCGACGGCGGGGCCAGCACCACCCCTGAAATCTCCGGGCCGTTAACCCCCACGGCGACCGCGACTTCCCTACCAGCGGCGACCAAAACAGCGCCCCCCACACCTTCGCCAGCGCCAACCTCGACATTCACGCCTACCCCAACAGCGACCCCCACACCATCGCCGACGCCAACCTCGACATTCACGCCTACCCCAACAGCGCCCCCCACACCTTCGCCGATGCCAACTCCGGATCCGAGTTCAACGCCACCTGCAACCCCAATGGAAGCTGCGGTTGGTCAGCCCAAACTGGGAGCCAGGTCTCTTCCGAACGGCTTGCCCGAGAAGGTGGTGATCAATGTCCCGGTGAAATGGTCCCCGCCAGACAACGAGGTCGACCTGCGTTCGTGCGTTGGCGCTGGCTGTGATCAGGGCGCGGCTGATTGGAATTCTAAGCCCGGCAACTCCGGCGGTACCGCGTTCCTTGAATTCCTGAGTTCTGATGAGGGAAAGAAGGTCTGCGTTGAGATCGCTCCAGCTAAGAGCAAGGCCTGGACCCTGGTCGGATGCCTCACACTCAAGTTGGTCCAATGACGGTGGCCACATCCCGCTTCCGCCTCATCTCACTTCTCGGCCACGGTGGCATGGGCGAAGTTTGGCTCGCCGAGGACACACTGACCGGCCAGCAGGTCGCCCTTAAGCTGCTCCACGCGCACTTCGCCAGCGACCCCGAGTACCTGGCGCGTTTTGAACGCGAGGTACGAGTTCAGCAGTCGATCAACTCCCCGTACGTGGTCCGTGTGCTTGGCTACGGCTCCCAGGATGGCCGGCCGTATCTCGCAATGGAATATGTGCCTGGGCAGTCACTCAAGCAGGTGGTGTCGCGGGCCGGTCCACTCCCATGGGACCAGGCACGCGGTATTGTTCGCGATGTGGCCGCGGGGCTGGCAGCGGCCCATGCCGCCGGCGTCATTCACCGCGATATCAAGCCCTCGAACATCCTCATCACCCCCGACGGCCGTGCACGGCTGGTCGACTTCGGGATAGCGCGCTCGTTGGATAGCACGCGACTCACCGCCGGCACATCGATGCTGGGGACGCCGGGCTACATGGCTCCGGAGGGCCAGCGCGACGAGCGGTCCGATCTCTACTCGGTTGGCTGCGTGCTCTTCGAGATGCTCGTTGGGCGGGAGCCCTTTCCGGGGGAGAACCCATACGACATCATCATCCGCCACCAGCGCGAACAACCCCAGCTGGCTGCCATCCCGGACCCGGGGCCGCGGCGGATTGTCGCCTGGCTCATGCAAAAGGATGCCCGGCGCCGACCACCAAGTGCCCATGCTTTGCTCGGCGTGCTCAACGGAAGCTCGAAACTCCCGGCCACGTTTGTGGTCACCGGTGGGCGGCGGCTGGCGCCCGTGATGTTCGGCGGGCTTGCCGCGGCCGTACTCACGGCTACGGCGGTTGGAGCCTTCGTTATTGGCCGAAGCGGGGCCAGTGAAAACGGAACCAGTGATAGTGGGATTGGCGGCCTCAATTCCGCGACCGCTACTCCGCGAGGGAGCGCCACGCCCACGCCCGGCATGGGCGGCGGGCCGCTCGCCACGCCCACGCCAACCCGGGTTGTGACGTCAACGCCCACGCCGGCGATCTCGGCCACAGCAACGGCCACAAATACCACGACGGCAATCCCGGCTCCCTCGCCAACCGCCACATCCACATCTACATCGACACCGCCGATGACCGCTACCGCCACGAGGATTGCGACCGCGACGCCTACGTCGACCCCGACGCTCACGCCAACAGCGACGCCTACGCCGACGGTGACGCCCTCTCCCACCCCCACCGCTACCGCTACCACCCCACCGCACGTGAGCTACCGGCTGGATGTCTCCCTCGACAAGCAGGTCTATCAGTCCGGGGAGCAGGCGTTCTGGTGTTACACCGTCACCCCGGAAAAGCCGTTCCAGTTTGTGTTCTACAAGCAGGTCGGCGGGGGGCCCCGGGAACTCGTCCTCAACTGGAACGATGATGGACGAGGGGACTGTTTTGTCACGCAAATGGGAAGCGAAGGAGTCCGTGAGTACACATTCGAGGCGTGGATAGGTTCTGAGCTGGTGTCCCAACGCATCCTGCATGCCCAGGTGGGCGGCGCCGCCCCCAGTGTGACGTGGGTGCAGTAGCCATGGCTGAAGATTTCGAACTCCTGGAACAGGTGGGCAAGGGCGGGATGGGGACCGTCTGGAAGGCGCGCGCTACCGTCACCGGCGAGATCGTGGCCCTCAAGCTGCTCCACGAGATGTTCATCGATGATGCGGACTACGTGGCCCGGTTCGAACGCGAGGTAGACATTGCCAGGAAGGTCGACCATCCGAATGTCGTGAGAGTACTCGGCTACGGAAAGCGCGGTGGCGTGCCCTACGTCGTCATGGAGTACGTCGAGGGGCCGTCGCTCAAGGACGTCATCCGGGAGAAGGGGGGGCAGGGCTGGGAGGACTGGGGCCAGGCAAAGCGCATCGCTCTTCAGCTCACGGAAGCCCTCCGAGCCGCGCATGCAGTCGGAGTCATCCATCGCGACGTTAAGCCGTCAAACGTGCTGATCGACCCGCAGGGGAACGTCAAGCTCGCGGACTTCGGGATAGCGCGGGCAGCTGATCTGACGCGGATGACGGGCGGCTACACCATGATGGGCACGCCGGCGTACATGTCGCCGGAGGGCGAGTCAAGCGTCCAGAGTGACCTCTACGCCCTGGGATGTGTGCTCTACGAGATGCTCTCGGGCTTGCCGCCGTTCACGGGTGACACCCAGCAGCAGGTCTTGCTGAAACACATCCGCGAGACACCGGACCTTTCGAAGTTGCCGGTAGGCGCGCGGCGAATCGTGGGCTGGTTGCTGGAGAAAGACCCGAGGAAGCGGCCAGCCACCGCCGAGGCGCTCATCGGAGTGTTGGAAGGAAGTACGGGCAGCTCGCGCCCGAGGGCGGCGCTCCCGGGTGAGTCTGGCGCAGCAGCTGGTGGCGGAGGCTCCACCCGCAGGAAGGTCGCCCTGTTTGGCGGAGTACCGCTGGTGGTGCTGCTGGCGGGCGCTGGCGTGGCGTTTGCACTCGCCGGAGGGAGCGACCCCACGCCTGCCGCGGCCGAGGCGACCAGTACGCCCGAAGCCCCGACCCCAACCGCGACAGCGACAGCGACAGCCACATTATCGCCGGCCTCGGACCCGACTGCCCCACCACCTCCGACCTCAAACCCGTCCGCCACCCCGGTGCCGCTGCCCCCGACCCCGCCAACAGGCCCATCTGTTGCTACTCACACGCCCACGCTGGCACCGACGCCCATGCCGACGCCCACTCCCACACGGACACCGACGTCCACGCCCACGCGGACACCGACTCCGACGCCTTCTCCCACGCGGACACCGACTCCGACGCCTTCTCCCACTTGGTCACCGCCGCCGACAGCAACTCCCACGATGAACCCCACGCTCCTCTTGGGCACAGCTGACACCAATGGCTACTGCCGCAGCATCGGAGCCAACTACGCGGATGGCTCAACGTGTTACTTCGCGGAAGGCGAGCGTAGGGACTCTCTTGACTTCGACGCGGCATGCAGGTGGACGTTTCCTTCCTACGCCGGCGTGAAGGCGAGCGGAGCGAGTTGTTATGGGCGTATCTGGAGCCTGCACTGGGATGCCTGAGCGATTCGAATTCCTGGAGCAGATTGGCAAGGGCGGGATGGGGACCGTCTGGAAGGCGCGCGACACCGAGTCGGGTGACGTTGTCGCGTTGAAGGTGCTGCACGAGCAGTACGCGGACGACGCGTACTTCCTTGACCGGTTCGGGCGCGAGGTCGAGGTCACCCGCCGGGTACAGTCGCCGCATGTCGTCCGGATGGTTGGATACGGTGTTCGCGAGGGCCGCCCCTACGTCGCCATGGAATACGTCGAGGGGCGAACTCTGCGGGACATCCTCCGGGAGCGCGGCAGGCTGGACTGGACCGAAGCAAAATCTCTCCTGAGGCAGGTCGCCCTGGGGATCGGCGCAGCCCATGCCGTGGGCGTGGTGCACCGGGATGTGAAGCCCTCAAACATCCTGGTGACCGGCGACGGCACGGCGAAGCTGGTGGACTTCGGGATCGCGAAGGCGGCGGACCTCACGGCCCTGACCGGGACGCACACGATGCTGGGGACGACCGGGTACATGGCTCCGGAGGGGAAAGCGACGCCCCAGGCAGACCTGTACGCGCTGGGGTGCGTGGCCTACGAGATGTTGACCGGCACCCCGCCGTTCGCGGGGGAGACACCTGCTGAGGTGCTGGTGAAGCACATTCGGGAGACGCCGGACCTTGCGAGTCTGCCGGCAGACGCCCGGCCAACGGTCGGGTGGCTGCTGGAAAAGGAGGCAAGTGCTCGTCCAGCCAGTGCTAACGCACTGGTGGGTGTATTGGACGGCAGCTCGCGTAACTCTATCCCCGGGTCGGTCGCGGCGGCCGGTGCCGGGGAAGGAGGTTCAAACCGCAGGAAGGTGGCGCTGCTGGGTGGCGTGCCGCTGGTGGTGTTGCTGGCTGGTGCTGGGGTGGTGTTTACGCTGGTTGGCGGGAGTCACCCAATTGAGCCAGCAGATACAGACACGACTCCGACGCCCCGTGCGACGTCGACTTCGGTTGCGTCCATCAGGGCAACGTCGGTCGCGACGGCCACCTCGACGGCCACCACCACGACTCCCTCGCCGACCACCACATCCACACGCACGTCGATACCAACGGTAGCGCCGTCGCCAACACCCATCCCTCCCACAGCTACGCCGAATCCCCCGACGAAAACCCCCACCCCCACCCCAACCCAGACCCCGACGCGAACCGCGACACCCACCGCCACGGCGACGGCAACGCGAACACCACCGCCCCCCCCAAACGTGCAGGCTCCCGGCAAGCCTGGGGCCCTGAGCTATTGCGGCGGGTCTACAACCTCGTTCTGTGTCCGATGGGTCGATGCCTCTGACAATGAGGACGGTTTCCGCGTCTACATGAATGGAGGAGAGCTGATCGCCGCGGTCGGGGCCGGCACCACTTCTTACACGGCGTCGGGACTCATCCCGAATCTCACCTACTGTTTCGCCATCTCCGCTTACAACGCCGCCGGCGAATCGGGTCTGACCACGGGCATATGCAAGAACCCCTGAAGCGGCAACCGACGTGACTGACCGCTTCGAACTCCTGGAAGAACTCGGCACAGGCGGCATGGGCACTGTCTGGAAAGCACGCGATGCCGAGACCGGCGACGTCGTGGCGTTGAAGCTGCTTCACCGGCAGTTCGTCTCGGACGCGGAGTACGTCGCCCGGTTTGAACGCGAAGTCGAGTTGGCCCGCAGGATTGACTCTCCCTACGTCGTCCGTGTCCTGGGATTCGGCCGCCAGGATGGCACACCGTACGTGGCAATGGAGTTCGTGGATGGCAGCTCCTTGAAGTCTGCGATTGCGGACCACGGACCGTATGCGTGGGACTCCGCAGAGGGCAAACGCCTGGCGCTTCAACTTACCGAGGCACTCGTCGCGGCCCACACGGCAGGGGTCGTCCACCGGGACATCAAACCATCGAATGTGCTCCTCGACGGTGAAGGGAACGTCCACCTCGCGGACTTCGGGATCGCCCGTGCCGCGGACGTCACCCGGCTGACCGGAACGATGACGGTGCTGGGTACGCCCGCATATATGGCGCCTGATGGTCCCGTAAGCGAGCAGAGCGATCTCTACTCGTTGGGCTGCGTCCTCTATGAGGCGCTGACCGGCACGCCACCCTTCACGGGAGAGACGCCCCAGCAGCTGATGCTGCAACACATGCGCGATGCTCCCAACCTGCAGGCGTTGCCGACGGGCGCCCGGAAGTTGATTGGCTGGCTCCTCGAGAAGGACCCGCGGCATCGTCCGGGGACTGCAGCAGCGTTCCTGGCCGTCCTGCAAGGTACTTCTTCCGCTCCACGGCGCCCGATCGTCCCTCGCCGTCCCGTTATGGCTGGTGCGATCGCGGGTGCCATGGGATTGGCGGTCATCGGTGCTGTCTCAGCGTTCGTGTTGTATAGAGGGGGCGATGATGGTCAGGGCCAGGATCCGAGCAATGGGGTCGGCCTCGCGGAAACCGCGACCCGGACAAGTCCGCCGTCTGTGATACAGTCGTCGACTCCAACTCCGGCTCCAACCGCTACCACCGCGACGACTCAACAGCCGTCCGTCACGGCGTCTCCGGAGACGTCCGCCACATCCCTCCCCAGCCCAGCCTCTTCACCGACGACTGGGCCAGCCACTCCAACAGCGACCCCAACACCAACGCTGAGCCTTCCTGCCGGACAGTTCGGCGCGCTAATCTTCGAGCCCAACACGTCCGCGTATCCGGTGCCTGGCGAACTTGAGATCTGTTGGAAGGGTTCTCCTGTAGGAACGCGGTTCTTCATCACCATCACGATGACATCCCCGCGCTCCGAGGAATGGAGCAGCGAGTACGTCGCCTCCGAGTTCACGACATGCAGATTCCTGGAGACGAGGGCCGGTGACGGCCCAAATGTGTCTTTCGAAGCCCTTGCGCGGGACGACTACGGGGCAATTGTGGCCCGCGCTTCGTACACGATGTCCACCTATCCGCTGCCGACGGCCAGGACTCCGCCGGAAATACTGACCGTGTCGGGCCCCGCGACGGCCCGACTCGAGGAGCACGCCATCATCCGGGTGGACTGGAGAGACAAGGACGGGAATGCCCTGGACGTGACGTTGCTCGTGGAGGGTGCGGTTCACCAGGGAACCGAGACACCGTTTTCCGATAGCCGCGACGTCTCGCTTGTGCCCGCCAGCAAGCAGTCGGCTGGCGACTACGTTCTGTTTGGGCTTGTCTGCGGAAGCGTCGATCCCGACCCACGCAAGATGACCGTTACCATCCGAGATTCGGCCGGGATGACGGACTCGTACGAGTCGTCATTCGCATGCTTGCCATGAGCCGCGGCGCCGACTGGCGGACTCGTCCCGTGGGGGCCGATGTGGGTCCGGTTGGCAATTTGTCCGATTCCGGCCATTTACTTCCGGCAAGCTGCCCTACTAGAGTTCGACATGCAGAACCAGGCGAGCTCACCGGTGATGGAAGCCCAGATACAGCGGAATCGATTCACTACGAACGAGCTCCTCGGAGTGGCGACGGCAAACGCCGGTCTGATCGCAGGGGTTGTTGGCGCCACGGGCCCGGGCAAACGCAGGCAAGGGCGTACAGCCGCGGACCTATGGCCGCCTGCTTGCCGGTGATGTCCAGATCCGATAGGTGGGGTCCCCATGAGTAACGCCGATTTCCGCTTGCTCCGTCGAATCGGCCGAGGCGGCATGGGTGAGGTGTGGCTTGCACGTGACACCCTGTCCGGCCAGGACGTGGCACTCAAACTGCTGCACCCGATGTATGCCTCCGAGCCGGACTACGTGGCTCGCTTCGAGCGAGAGGTCGAGACGGCAAGGCGTGTGGTCTCCCCCCACGTCGTCCGTGTACTGGGACTGGGCAGGCTTGAAGGCCGTCCGTATATCTCTATGGAGTACGTTGAGGGCCGATCCCTCCGCGAAATCGTCAGGGAGGAAGGCCCGCTCTCCTGGAGCCGGGTTCGCGAGATAGCGCAGGCGCTCTGTGAAGCCCTGGCAGCGGTCCACGAAAGCGGCGTCATCCACCGCGATGTGAAGCCGTCGAATGTGCTGGTCGACGCGGAAGGCACCGTGAAGCTCACGGACTTCGGCGTCGCGCGCGCCGCCGACCTGACGAGGATGACGACCGCTGACTCCATGATTGGCACTGTCCAGTACATGCCCCCCGAGGGGGAAGGCTCAATCCAGGGCGACCTGTATTCATTAGGGTGCCTGCTTTATGAGTTGCTCACTGGTGCCGCGCCGTTCGAAGGGGCCAGCCATCCGGCAATCCTGATGCGCCATGTACAAGAGGCGCCGAACCTGGCCGTCCTACCGCAGGAGGCACAGGCACCGCTTGGGTGGTTGCTAGAGAAGTCCCCTGCCGGCCGGCCGCGGTCGGCAATGGAGTTCGCGACGGCACTGGGGGGTGGCGGATACCCGGCCCGGTCAGCCACGAACTCTGGCACACCTCCGGCTCGTCCGCCCGAAGCGTCTCATTCCCACGGCCTGGCCCCGGTGCGACGATCGCGGGGCCTAGTTGTGGTGCTTCTGTCGCTCGGTCTTCTTGCTGCGGGCCTCGCAGCTGCAGGAGGTCTCTGGCTCTGGCTCAACGATGGCGACGCTGGCGCCAGAGCCAGTACCTGGGCAATTGTTCCCGACGTGGTGGTGGCCTTCGAGCCTCCCTCGGGAGTGACAGCCGCGCACATGACGGTCGGGCCGATCGTTTACGGGCCTGGAGTGCTTGTTATTTCCTTCACTGTTCGCCCAATGTGTGCACCGGGAGAGACGGAAATGCGCTGGATAGCCGATGTCGGGACGAGCAATGTGATGTTGCTCACGGTTGGCGGCGGGCAAGTGCTCTCCAGTGCCGGGTGGGGCATTGGCACGGCGACGGCGAAGCTGTCCTGCAACACCGACTATATCGGAACGTGGGCGTTTCCCATTGGGGATGCAGTGCCCGAGACGCTGGTCTATGTCAGTCCCGAGTTCTCGCTGCCGATATCACCACGGCCCGCCCGAGGCCCGGAGCGGGTGGTTACGCTGGCTCTTCCTGAGCAATACGCCCTGGGACAGGGCGTAACGGTGGCCAGTCTCCGTTGCGTGGCTACGCTCACGGCCCCCGCGCATGGAGCGCCTCCGGGCTCGTGTTTCGCGCCGAGGGAGCGGCTGACTGTCGTGTCCGGCCCGGTTGATAACCTCCTCCGCTGGTGGGAGGTCGAGGCCCCCGACGGGGCGCGAGGATGGATCGAACAGAGCCAGGCGACCGCGGCACTTGAGAAGTGATGACCCGTAGTCGCCCGGCCCCGCCGTTGCGGGACGTGCTTAGTTTTAGCGGCGTCGCCTTTGGAGAGTCGCGTGAGCACCGGCGGCAGCAAGGCCGGCGAGGAGCGACGCCCAGACTGCAACTCGCGGAGAAGTTGCGCCGTTGTCCGCTGTACCAGGCGAGTTCCCGACTTTCGGCCCGACCGGTGTGGCAGGACCGCTAGGCTGCGTAGCCTGGGTGGTTGGGGACACCGTCTGGGTAACGGTCGCGGTTGGCGGCGGCGTCAGGGTCGGTGTCGGCGTGCTCGCCAGGGTACTGGTTGCAGTCGGGCTCACGGTCACCGGAGGCTTCGGGGTTACCGAAGGGCTGGGTGTCGTCGATGGTGGCACCGGTGTTGACGTTGTGATGGTCGCCACTGCGGTGGGGAGTTCCTGCTGGGGAAGGGGGATGTCGGGGAAGTCCGGCCAGGGGATGCCGCCTGGGTCTGCAATAGAGTTTGGCACCGTCGGGTCGTCCGCGAGTGCCGTTGACGCCAGCATGGCCGACGCGATCGCGCCGCCCATGGCCGCGCTGCGGATGATGGTTCGGGATGGTTTCACCATGGTTCGATTCCTGCTCCTTGCCCGGCACGCCGTTTTCGTGGCACCGCGCGGGGTATTGGGCACCTTGTACTGTGGGCAGCTGAGCGAGTCAAGAAGTACGCGAGAAGTGTTAGGCAATTGTCAGGCGCCAGAGTTTCCAGCCGGGGAGGGACTGCGGTACAGTTGCACCCGTGCCAAGTCCCCCCTCTGGTCCGGCGGTACTTTTCTGGACTGATGGCAACGGGCCGCATGAACGCATGGTCTCGAATCGGCTGACCATCGGACGGTCGCCGGAAAACGACATCGTCGTCGAAGGCCCCGCTGTCTCGCGGCGCCACTGTGTGGTCGTGCCCCGAGAAGGTTTTATAGAGGTCGACGCGCGCCAGAGCACCAATGGCGTCGAAGCGAACGGCCAGCGGACCACCCACCTGAAGCTGTTCCCCGGCAACAGCTTCTCGCTTGGCGGTGTCACCTTCGAGGTGCGTGCGGGCAACGCGGGTACTGCCAGCGGTGGTTCGATTCAATCGCTCCAGCTCGAGTGGAGCGCCGGAGGGAAGCAGCACCGGCTCCCTGTGCGCGGCACGGTGACCATCGGGCGCGCGCCGGGAAACAAGATCGTCTTGAACGACCCCGGGGTCTCGAGAGAACACTGCAGCATCACCCAGGTCAACGGCGTGCTCCAGGTAGATGCCCGTTCGAGCACGAATGGTGTAGTCGTCGACGGTCGCGCGCTGCCCAGCGCGACTGTCGCTGCGGGTGACGGGTTTTCGGTGGGCTCGACAGGCTTCAGGGTCGCTGCGGTCGCGGGGGTTGGTTCACGGAGTCAGGCAATGTCAGCGGGGCGAGCTTTCAAGCCTGCGCAGCTGGGCGCTCTCGCGGGGGCAGCTTCGCTCGGCGTGCTGGTGGTGCTCGTTGTTGCGGCCGTCGCACTGACGAGCGGCGGGGGAGGCACAGGCACAGACACGGTCAGCCAACACGTGACCGCGGCAGAGGGGGGAGTTGTGGCGATGCCGGGCGGACCTTCCGTCACATTTCCTCCCGGTGCGCTCGACCGGGATACGGAAGTCCGTATTCAGTTGAATGATGCGCCACCAGTGAGCAGGTCCGGGATCTTCTCGGCCATAGGCCCCGTATATACTATCTCCATGGGAGATGCTACGCTCGCATCTCCCGCTGAACTGGCTTTTGATGAACGTGAATCTGACAAAGAAGCCATCATTGCGTTTTATGACCCCGAGCTCGGCGCCTGGATCCCTCAAGCAACGGTACTATCCGAGGGAAAGGCGAGGACGCTGACGGATCATTTTAGTGAATATACCTACGACGTGTCGGTGGACATGGTGGCGCTGCGCCACATTTTGAGAGGCGATCTTCAAGCGCTGTTGAATAGACTCTCGCCGACAGCATGCAGCCCGTCGAGTAATGGAACATCTGTAGATAGTAGTCGAGGAAACGGGGTTGTCCAAGGATGCATTGCTGGCTCCGGTACTCTTGGTACAAGTCAGTTAACCACGGTGCGCATCCATAATATGTCTTTGTTTCCAATTCAATATTGTGATCTTGGTCAGAAATGCTCAGATCTGATATGGCCAAATAAACATATAGAGCGTTCATTCAGCACATCAGACACTATAGATACCACACTGGAGTTTAATACAAACTCCAGGACTATTGATACAATAGTGTTTTTCAGGATATCTACGAGCATTATCGGTGCTGTGTCTGGAGTACCTTATTTTGAAGTGCCGTGGAAGACTTTCGAGGTCATTGTGGAAGAACTCGAGAGCCGGCCCATAGTAGGCGGAGTTCTTCGGGCCTTCTTTGAGGCTTGGGAGCGAGCCCCGGATCTCAAGTCGGCCGAGGCAGCGGTAGAGATCCTCGTTTCAGCGCTAGACGACAATGCGTTCATGTCAGAGCTCGCGGAAGCATTGGAGGCGACTAAGTCACGAGTACGCGCGCTTGCTGAAGACGAAAGCCTGCAGCTGTTTTTGAAACTCATGGCAGAGCATGCACTGGGCGTACCGGGGATCGCACTGAAGGCTCTGGACCTTGCAGGTATCGCAGTTGAACTTGCGGACTTCGCTGGCAAACGGCGGTTGGGGGATTCATCCTTCGTCCGTGTAGTGCATGATCCGACGAGGGTTGCGCCAGTCATCTCGTCGCTGGGCTGCCCGACTGCCATCAAGCTCGGTCAGGCGTTCAGTTGCAGCCCGGCAGTGACCGGCACCGTGGCGACGTGGAAGTGGTCCACGCCCCCGAACGCCCCTTCGAGCCCGCGCGAGGCGACCTCTCGGCAATTCGACACTCGTTACGACCTCCCCGGAAATTGGCGAATCACCCTGACTGCCTGCAATGGCGAGACATCCTGCGACGAGGAGTCCCAGGTCGTGGAAGTGACGCCGGGTGATCCGCCGGCCCCCTCTGCGCCAGTGATCAATTCTCTTGGGTGCACACCCGCGAGCGTGGCCACTGGCGGGAGCATCACCTGCAATCCAAGCATCACGGGGAATGTCAGTTCCCGGTCTTGGAGTGCGAGTGGCGGTTCGCCGTCGTCGGGCTCGGGGTCATCGTTCTCCACGTCGTACGGGTCGGCCGGCTCGAAGACCATCTCGCTGCAAGCGTGCAACGGGTCAGCCTGCTCAAACTCGTCACAAACTGTCACCGTGCAGGCGCCTCAGGCCAATGCCCCGACCATTAACTCCCTGGGCTGTTCTCCGACGAGCGTGAATATCAGTCAGTCAGTCAGCTGCTCGCCGAGCATCTCGGGCACCGTGACATCACGCTCGTGGAGTGCCAGTGGCGGTTCGCCGTCGTCGGGCTCGGGGACCTCGTTCTCGACCTCTTACGGTACGGCCGGCTCGAAGACCATCTCGCTACAAGCCTGCAACGGGTCAGCCTGCTCAAACTCGTCTCAGACAATAACCGTGTCGAACCCCGCTGCTCAGGTGCCGACGGCACCATCCAACATCGGGCTGTCCGAAGTCTACTATGTCTGGTGCCCCGACGGTGACTGCCCACATTGGGTTCTCGGGTGGGATGACAACTCAGACAACGAGTCGGGCTTCCGCATCTATGCCAACGGAACGCTCGTCGGCTCGGCGGCGGCCAATGAGACCGGCGCGGGAGTGGATGATGTCATCGAGGGGCGAGAGGGTACCCTCTGCTTCACAGTTTCGGCGTTCAACGCAGCGGGAGAGAGTGCACGAGTTGGAGGAAGCGGAGCCGCCTGCCGCTCATTCTCAGTCTCTTACCACCTCACGCTCGACCTGAACGACCTGCCCGACGGGCATAGTTTCACGATTGGCCAGGGCATCAGCCTGTGCTACTGGCTGACGCCCTCAAACGTCCCGTACGGCGTCCGGCTCTTCAAATCCACGAACGGTAGCCAGTACGAACTGATCGACCAATGGTCTGATACGGGCGGAGGCGACTGCATAGACTCGACTGTCGGGAGTCCTGCCGGGACCCGGACCTACCTCGCCCAGGCCGTGGTCAACGGTGCGGTGGTGGCTGAGGACACCACGTGGATCCAGGTTACTGGAGCCCAATCCTACAGTTTCTCCGGCACCCTCGCAGGCACCGTCGGACACGTCGGACCGGGCGACACGGCGCTCATGCAATGGACCAGCCCAAACTCCCCGATGCAGCTCTGTTATCACCTCACTCCAGAGAATGTGCCGTTTACGGTCCGCATCTCAATTACACGGGGAACCTACTACCTCAACCAATGGCAGGGCGTTGGCTCGATAGAAGACAATGGGGTTGGAGGAGGAGGCTGTCTTGACATCGCGAGCAAGCTAGTGAGCGCTTGGCCGTCAGGCGCTTGCTACGGGACGCTGAAAGTGGAGGCGGTTATCCAGGGAACAACCGTCGGCGAGATAAACTTCTCCATAAACCGCCAATTCGGTTGTTAACCCGCCGATGACTGAGCGTTTCGAACTCCTGGAGCAGGTCGGCAAAGGCGGGATGGGGACCGTCTGGCAAGCTCATGACCTCCCGACCGGCAGGCTGGTTGAACGGGACTCGCCAACGGAGCCCATCTGCCGCCGAGTCGCTCTCGCATGGGCGGAGACGCGACTGCTCGCCACGCAGCTCGCCTCCGGGCTGTTCGCGACGCACGCCGCCGTCGTTGGCACTACCATCCTCGCCCGCAGGAAGCTGAAATGGTGAGCGATAAGTCCAGGGACCCGTTCAGGCAGCGGCCCGGCAACCAACCTGCCGCCTCGCAACCAGCGGCGGCGCCAAAGGTAGAGGGCGACGAACGGCCGCGGATTACAGACGAAGACGACCGAAGGGAAGCACAGGAGGAATTTCTCAATGCACTAAGTCCGTTCAGGACCTTGTTCAGGATCTTGTTCAACAGGCGCGTCCTGGTGCTCATCTCGGCCTTCGTGATTTATGTCCTTGGCCTGCTTGGTGTGGATTGTGAGTCAGGTGGGTCATCTCAATCCGCAGGTTTGAGCGAGGGTTTGAACCACACATGTGTCGTGGAAGCGGATGGGAGCGTCGCCTGCTGGGGAGACAATAGTTACGGTCAGGCATCGCCGCCGGCCGGCCAGTTCATCTCCATCAGCGCGGCTTTGTGGCACACGTGCGCCGTGCGGGCGGATGGGAGCGCCGCCTGCTGGGGGTATAAGCACCCGGGTGAGGCGTCGCTGCCTTGACTGAGCGCTTCGAACTCCTCGAACAGATTGGCAAAGGCGGGATGGGGACCGTCTGGAAGGCACGTGATGCCGAGACGGGCGACCTCGTCGCGCTCAAACTCCTCCACGAGCAGTACGCCGACGATCCTGAGATGGTCAACCGGTTTGAACGCGAGGTAGATCTCACTCGCCGCATTGACTCACCGTACGTGGTCAAGATGCTGGGCTACGGGCAGCTGGACGGACGGCCATACGCCTGTATGGAGTATGTGCCGCGTGAGTCTCTCCGCAGCGTCATTCAGCGCCTTGGGCCGATGAACTGGCAGGAGACGCAGCGGGTGCTGCGGCAGGTGGCGCTTGGCCTCCGGGCTGCTCACGAGGCGGGCATAATCCATCGCGATGTCAAACCATCGAACGTCCCTATCGCACCGAGTGGAGGCGCCAAACTCGTTGCCTTCGGTATTGCCAGAGCTGCCGATATGACCGCGTTGACCGGCCCCGCGACGATAATGGGGACCGCGGCCTACACGGCACCGGAGGGTGAGCACTCACCTGCCGCCGACCTCTACGCGCTCGGGTGCACCGCCTACGAAATGCTGGCAGGTGAGCAACCATTCATTGGCGACAGTCCCTCGCAGATCCCGATCAAGCACCTGCGCGACGTGCCCGACTGGTCTCGGCTCCCTCGAGAGTCCCGTGACATCGTCGGGTGGCTTCTCAAAAAGGATCCTCGGGACCGCTTGGGCAGTGCCCGCCAGTTGCTGGCCTTGCTGGGGCCCCTGCGCGCGGAACCGCCGCCTTCGTCCGCTGGTCGGATTGTACGCCGCAGACGACCGTCCCCGCCGCCGCGCGGTCAGATTGTGCGCCGCAGGGGGAGGGAGGAGTCGTCGCGGGTCCGGCCTATCGCCTCGACGCCCAGACCTTCAAACGTTGGCGCGCAGTCACTCCAGGCTATGCGGGCATCCACTGCCGGCGGCAGGCCTGCTGCGAACGTGGTCCAGTTCCCCCGCTCCATCGCCGGACGCAGAGTCGCGTCAGCGACTGTGGACTTTCTCATTCTGATTGCCAGCTGGCCCGTTGTTGCGCCCATTGCTGGGGTTGGTGTGGCTGTGGCCGCGACCGGATTGGTCTGGTTCGCGGCCTTCTTGCTCGAATCAGAATACGGGCGGTCGCCGGGCAAACTCGTGTTCGGACTCGTTGTAGTCGAATCAAATGGCGATGCCATAACCGTGCCTCGCTCGCTGGCTCGCACGACTCTCAAGTTTGCTTCCGTCGTACTTTGGCCCCTGGCGCTCGCCGACTTCGTGATGGTTATCGCCACCCACGGCTCGCAGAAACTCCTGGACAAGGTGACCTCGACTGAGGTCATCGATATCCGCGATGGTGAGGACGTTCCGCTATGACCGAACGATTCGAGCTGGTTGAGCAAGTTGGCAAGGGCGGGATGGGGACCGTCTGGAAGGCGCGCGACCGCGATACCGGTCAACTCGTCGCCCTCAAGCTCCTCCACGAGATGTACACGAACGACCCGGACTATGTCGCGCGGTTCGAACGGGAGGTGGATGTCGCGCTGCGGATTCACTCTCCGCACGTGGTCCAGGTGTATGGCTATGGGCGCCACCGGGGCCAGCCGTACGTCGCAATGGAGCTGGTGGAAGGCGAGTCGCTCAAGGACCTCATTCGGCGCAAGGGCAAGCTGACCTGGGATGAGACGCGTGATTTGGCGGCGCAAATTACCACCGGGTTGTCCGCGGCCCACGCCGCCGGGGTCATCCACCGCGACGTCAAGCCGTCGAACATCCTCGTGACGCCCGACGGTCAAGCGAAGCTGGCCGACTTCGGCATCGCTCGGGCGCTGGACATGACCCGGCTGACGCGTGGAGTGACCACCATGGGGACTCCCCACTATATGGCGCCGGACGCAGAGACGACCGAAGCCAGCGACCTCTACAGCCTCGGATGCGTGATGTTCGAGATGTTGACAGGGGCGCCGCCGTTCGACGGCGAGGGCACGACGCAAGTGCTGCCGGGCCACCTTCGCGACGAGCCCGACGTACTTCGGCTTCCGCCGGAGGCGAGGGCAGTCGTGGGCGGGCTGCTTGAGAAGGAGCCGGGCAAACGGGCAGCACTTCCTCGTATGCTTAAGAGCCTTGAGGTCAGCCAGGAGTCCGAGGTCGGATCGGACGCGGCCAATGGAGGCGAGCCGGCACATTCCACGCCACCAAGGGAGACCCCACGTAGCCGGCCCAACCGTGGGCTGATCAGGTTGGGTGTTGCAGTCATGTGTTTCTATGTGGCCCTATTCTCGGCCCTGGCTCTGGCGAACCGGTGAGGGGCGACGGCCCTTCGACCCGCTGCAGATCGAACGGCACAGGCCCCCTGCCAGACCGCAAGGGCTGAGGTTCGGCTGTCCAACCGTTGCCACCACGCCCGACGATTGTTAGAAACCTGTCCGTCATCAGGGGTACACAGTCCCCTTCCCATGCCCTAAAGTTCGCGCACCGGGGGTGGGGCCCCAAATGCGAGGAGCGAGTGACCAATGCGCGATGAAACCGTCATCATCCGAAAGGCGCCCACGTCGTTCGCCTACCTGTTCTGGGTGAGCGGTATCCGGCGCGGCGATCACGCGGTCCTCAATCCCGAAGGGACCACCGTCGGCCGTGGCCGCGAGGCCGATATCCTCATCGATGACCCTGCTGTCTCGGAAGAACAGGCACGGGTCCGCAAGGAAGGGGGTACGTGGTACCTATATGATTTGGCGTCGGCCAACACCTCAGAAGTCGATAAGACGGCTGCTTACCGCACGCAGCTCCACGACAAGGCGAGGCTGACGTTCGGCGAGACCGAGATGGTCTTCCGGGAACTTGCCTGAGGTGGCGTAATGGACTTCTTCGACTGGGAAACCGGCCCTCGCATCCTGTTCTTTTCGGCAGTCTTCCTCGTCGCCATGCTTCCTACGCTCTGGCAGCTATGGATGACGTTCGGTTCAGAATCCCCCCGGACAGTGTGGATGGGGCTAACTGGCCTTCTCTGGTTCGTGTCGTTCGCTCCTGTGGTCATCGGGTCATCTATCTTCGATGAACCGAATCGTACATGGTTCAATGCGGTCTGCTGGGTTGGACTTACGGCGGCGGCGGGGGCAATCGTGTCCGCCCTGCTCCACGGGTTCCTCAGCGATTCGCATGCTGAGCCGGGGTTCCCAGATTCGCTTTCTGCGACCGTGGCCGTTCCGAGCTTTCCAAGCCCGGAACCCATTGCCCCCCAGACAATGGTGGCGAAGGAACAGCCGGTGACAGGGGTTAAGGCCGACGCCTACCTGTTCGTGAAATCTGGCCCCGATGGTGGTAAGCAGTTCCCCATCGTCCAGTCCGCCACAATTGGGCGTGCCGCTTCCTGCGAAATCAGGCTGGATGATCGGCGCGTTTCGAGTCAACACGCCCAGGTCAAACGGAGCGGTGATCAATTCATTTTCACGGACCTGCAGAGTTCCAACGGGTCCTTTCTTGCGGTTGCCGGGAGGGAGGAGACCATTCGCACTCCCCAAACTCTTGTTGATGGTGACATGGTTCGCGTTGGGCACACTGTGTTCGAGTTCATCGACTCGAACCGGAGAAGCTCAAGGTGACCTCCTGTTCAGCGTGCGGATTCGCGCCCGGGATCGAGGTTCTTGTTTGTCCGCGGTGCGGCGCGAGACTGGGGAAGGCCGCGTGGTCGCCCGGTGACGGAACGGTTTTGCAGGAAAGCCCAACAGTCACGCCGCAGGCAGAAGGCGCATGCTTCGTAGTTGTCGAGGGCCCCGACACCGGGGCGAAGTTCGCGCTCGTCGCCGGCCTAGCAATTGGCAGGGACCGGGGGTGTGGCGTCGTGTTGACTGATCCTCGGGTCTCGCAGAAGCATGCCCATATTGCGCGACCAGCAGGGAGGTGGACGCTGACGGACCTTGAGACGACGAATGGGTCATTTTTGGTGCTCAAAGGCGAGAAGCGACGCCTACGCGCGCCGCACGCGTTGAGAGACGGAGACGAAGTGGCAATGGGGAACACTGTGTTGCGCTTTGTTCAGCTGGGCTTGGGAGAAACTCGATGGTAGGACCGTGTCCGCGCTGCGGAACTGACCCGGGGTTTGAGTGGGCGATATGCCCGGGATGTGGGATGCGTGCGGATGGACCGAATGCATCACCCGAGGGAGATCGGTGGGCGCCCACGATTGTTGAACGTTCCGCGCTCCCTGGTGCTGAGAGGGCTCGATTTGCCCAGGGGGCAGGTGACTTCTATCAGCCCGTCACTCCGGGAGAAGCGCGTTTGCCACTGAGATTTGGCACTGAAGCCGACGACAAGACTGTAGTGCAAGGCGCATATGATCGGGCGTTCGACGATCACGACGACCATACTATCATCGAGCGAAGGCACCATTCTGGTGATACACCAGCAAATGATGCGACGGTCATCGTGCGAGGCGGAAGAAAGGGAGTATCCGGACCGCTTGCATACGTGATCCAACGTAATGGAATACGCGCCGGCCGCGTCCTGTTAGTGAGTGATGGCACTACGATCGGTAGAGCGTCAGATCAATACATCATTCTTAGTGACGATACCGTTTCAAAGCACCATGCGAAGATTAGATGTGAAGGAAGCGATTTCATATTCTGGGATTTGGCGAGCTCTAATGGTTCATTTATTGTTCAGCCTGATGGCTCGCAGAAGCGCATTATGGAACCTCTAGTCCTCAATGACGGCGATACAATTGTTGTGGGCGCAGTTCGTATAACATTTGTCGAGGTCGACACGGAACATGAAGTTTAAGCTTATCAGCGGTGCCGTACTGGCCTGCTCAATGGCAATACTGAGTCGTAGCAATAATGCCGTAGCGGACGGTACAATAGCAGTAAATATCGATGGCGGCGTGGATAGTAGTGGGTATCCGACAATAACTGCTACGGTAGGACTTGTTGACCCAGTAACCGGGCGACCTTTAACAGAAGTGGGCGAGTCGTCTATTACTGTAGAGGATGATTCAGGAAGTTTAAGCATTAGTAGTGTTTCCGTACACGCCAATAGTAAGACTCCAGTGGCATACGTCATTCTCGTAGATACAGGAAGTACGATGCAGTCTCATATGGAGCAAGCAAAAGGTCATATCACCAAGTTGCTGTCATCGTTCGGCCCTAACGACATCGTGCGTTTCATAAAATTCAATTCTGGCGTAGATATTACCGGCACTAATTGGGTAAGAAAGGATGACATCAATCTACTCGAACAGATTGAGCTATTGCAGAGTGTAGAAGAAGAAGTATCTCTGGTGGTACCGGCGTATGTACGAGCTGCTGAAGTTGCTAACTCAGCGCCGGCGGGGTATGTGCGTCGTGCTGTCATAGGTTTTGTAAGCATAGAGGGTGTGCGCTCTGAAAGCAATCTAAATATCGACGTAATCGCTCAACGCATAAATGTGACCACATTTACTTTTGCTTTCGGTGTTCCGCCCGTCGACCGCGAGCACCTTTCCTTTTTTCTTCAGGACGTAGCCGATTACAACGGAGGCGCGTATTGGCCGGTAGCAGTGCCGGGAATACCCTCCGATCTAGTTTCTGTAATCGCGACGGTTATGCGCTCAACTTGGACGGTCGAGTTCATTGCAGACGAACTGCCAGATGGCGGTCAGCATGAGTTTCGCGTAGGGGTCGTAGATCCACTTCAGCGACGAGGAGAGGTTGAGGGGCAGTATGTGTCGGGAAAGTTGGGCTCGGTGAGTCCGATTGACGTCCGGGGGCTCGCGGCGGGAGAGGATATTGAGACCGATCGATATGTGGTTGCCAGCCTGGGGGGAGGAAAGACTTGGGACGCGGTGTCTTTCGAAATTCATGTTGATTGCCAGCCACCTCGTTGTGACCGTGCCGTGGCAAGTGGCGACGGCGTCGTCCAGTGGAAGTTGCGGGCGTCAGATTTCGCCCCCGGTCGTCATAAGGTTCTGGTCGCCGTTCGTGTAAGCGGGGCACAAGGTGAGTTCACGGACAGTCGTTCGTTGGAGTTCACGCGGTCCGGCGCGAGTTGGGATCTCGCGCCCGCCGTTCTCGTGCTGGGTGTCGCACTCGTAGCGGCTGTCACAACGGTTGGTCTGGCGCGCCGGCGTGCCGCCCGGGATTAACGGGAGCCGCGAGGCCGTTAACCCGGGGGACGATGCAAACGCTAACGACTAGCAGGCTGCTGAAAAAGGGGCGGTGGCGGATACGGTATAGGTATGTGATCACTTATTCTTGGTGAAGCTGCCAGGAGGGTGAAAGATGCGCGGACGGACGGAACGCCAGGGGGAGAT
>Ga0073904_10000609_pt1 | contig 26033 bp, 24 predicted proteins | sample KloWWTrecipitate_FD_66668 | JGI IMG/M metagenome (GOLD analysis project Ga0073904, IMG submission 66668) | Active sludge microbial communities from Klosterneuburg, Austria, studying microevolution and ecology of nitrifiers - Klosterneuburg... | ecosystem: Engineered > WWTP > Aerobic digester >... | reverse complement strand
ACTTACATCCGGCTCGGGCCTGGAGATCGTTGCCTCCATCACCTGCCGGTCCTCGGCCGCGACGGTCGAGATTTCCATCAACCCATCCACGAACATACGCAAGCCAAGCTGGGTGGGAATGCGCCCGGCCGATATGTGCGGGCTGTCGAGCAGGCCCAGATACTCAAGATCCTGCATCACATTGCGGATCGTTGCGGCAGACAGCTTCTCGCTCATCGTGCGGGTCAGGGACCGCGAGCCGATAGGATCGCCACTGTCCAGATAGGATTCGACGACCCGGCGGAACACTTCGCGCGAGCGGTCATTCATCTGGGAGAGAATTTTCGGGCCGTCGTTCATCGTGCCTCCTGCCCCCAGATAAGGAGTGTGAAAGCCGCGCGTCAATCGGGGTTGCATCAGGGGACCTGCGGGCCTTAATGGGCTCAACCACTGAACAAGGACCAGAACATGCGCCCTTCCGGCCGGAAACTTGATGAAATGCGCCCAACCTCGATTGAAACCGGGGTGACGAAACATGCCGAAGGATCTTGCCTGATCCGTTGCGGCGATACGCAGGTGATCTGCACCGCCAGCATCGAAGACAAGGCGCCCTCGTTCCTTAAGGGCACGGGGCTGGGCTGGGTAACGGCGGAATACGGGATGCTTCCCCGAGCCACCAACACCCGCAACCGGCGCGAGGCAGCGGCCGGCAAACAATCGGGCCGCACGCAGGAAATCCAGCGGCTGATCGGGCGTGCGCTCAGGGCCGGCGTTGACCGCGTGGCGCTGGGCGAACGCCAGATCGTCGTCGATTGCGATGTGATTCAGGCCGATGGCGGCACCCGCTGCGCCTCCATCACCGGGGGATGGGTTGCGCTGCGGCTAGCCGTCAACAAGCTCTTGAAATCCGGCGCGATTGTCAGCGACCCGATCATGGATCATGTCGCGGCCGTCAGCTGCGGCATCTATGCGGGTCAGCCGGTCGTCGATCTGGATTATGCCGAAGACAGCGAAGCCGGGACTGATGGCAACTTCATCCTGACCGGGCGCGGACGACTGATCGAGGTTCAGATGTCAGCAGAGGGCGCGACCTTCAGCCGGGAAGAGATGGGCAAACTGCTCGACCTTTCGGAAACTGGCATCGCGGCACTGGTCGCGGCACAAAAGGCTGCACTCGGATGAGGAGGTTCACGGGCGACAAACTGCTGGTGGCGACCCACAACAAAGGGAAGCTCGAGGAGATTGCCGCCCTTCTACTGCCTTTCGGTATCCGTTGCGTCAGCGCGGGTGAACTGGGCCTGCCCGAACCGGAGGAGACCGAGACGACCTTCGTCGGCAATGCCCGGATCAAGGCCCATGCGGCGGCGAAGGCCACCGGGCTGCCCGCGCTTGCCGATGATTCCGGGATCGAGGTCGACGGGCTGAACGGCGCACCCGGCGTCTATACCGCCGACTGGGCCGCCACACCCAACGGGCGCGACTTCATGCTGGCGATGACCCGCACCTGGGAGGCGCTGGAAAAAGCGGCCGCGCCCTATCCGCGTCTTGCACAGTTTCGTGCAACCATGGTTCTGGCTTGGCCCGACGGACATGACGAAGTCTTTGAAGGCAAGGTCGAAGGGCAGGTTGTTTGGCCAACCCGGGGCGCGCACGGTCACGGATATGACCCGATGTTTCAGCCAAAGGGCCACGATCTGACCTTTGCGGAAATGGGTCCGGCGCTGAAAAATCAAATCTCGCATCGGGCAGATGCGTTCCGAAAACTCTCAGCCGCTTTTGGAGGATAGGATGAAACTGATCTCGACCGGATCGCCGTTTGAACGGACGATGGGCTACAGCCGCGCGGTGGTGAAGGGGCCATGGTGTTTTGTCTCGGGCGTGACCGGTTATGACTATGGCACGATGAAGATGCCATCCGACGTCGCTGCACAGGTGCGCAACTGTTTCGATACCATCAAATGGGCGCTCGAGCAGGGGGGCTTCACGATGCAAGATATCGTGCGGGTTCAGTACACGATCACTGACGTCGTCTTCGCCGATGCGATCACCCCGGTTCTGGGCGAGATGTTGGGCGAAATCCGCCCCGCCGCCACCATGGTTGTCGCGGGCCTGATCAAGCCGGAAATGAAGGTGGAAATCGAAGTCACCGCACTGAAGGAATAGACACTATTTCGGCTGATTCCGCAATTTTCGACGATTGGCGGCAGGGCGGTTTCGGCCTTTATATCCACTGGCCTTTCTGCACCTCAAAATGCCCCTATTGTGACTTCAACAGCCATGTGGCGAGCCATATAGACCAACGCCGCTGGCTGGCCGCCTATCTGAGCGAAATCGACCGCGTGGCGCGCCTGACGCCTGACCGCGTTCTGAATACGGTCTTCTTTGGCGGCGGCACGCCATCCCTGATGGAGCCGGAGGTCGTGGCGGCAATCATTGAGCGCATCCGAACCTCTTGGCGGCCCGCCAATGATCTTGAGGTCACGCTGGAGGCCAACCCAGGATCGGTCGAAGCGGGCAGGTTTCGTGCCTATGCGGACGGCGGCGTGAACCGCATTTCCATGGGTGTTCAGGCACTGAACGATCGCGATTTGCGGCGGCTTGGCCGGATGCACAGCCTGGCTGAGGCGCGGCGTGCGTTCGATATCGCGCGTGCTACCTTTGACCGGGTGAGTTTTGACCTGATCTATGCCAGGCAGGATCAAACCATCGCCGATTGGCGCGCAGAACTGTCTGAGGCGTTGGCAATGGCGGTTGATCACTTTTCGCTCTATCAGCTGACGATCGAGGATGGGACCGTCTTTGGCGCGCGCGCGGCGGCAGGGCATCTGAAGGGCCTGCCCGCGGACGAGGCCGCCAGCGATATGTATCTGGCAACGCAGGATATTTGTGACCAGTTTGGCCTTCCGGCCTATGAAGTTTCGAATCATGCCCGCCCCGGGGCCGAAAGCCGCCACAACCTGATCTACTGGCGGTATGGCGACTATGCCGGGGTCGGGCCGGGCGCGCATGGGCGGCTTACGCTGAACGGTGCCCGCCGGGCGACCGAGGCTCCGCGCGCACCTGCGACCTGGCTAGACCAGGTGGAGGAGAGCAGATCGGGCGACGGGACGGTTGAAGCGCTGACTCCCGCAGATCAAGCCACGGAATTGTTGCTGATGGGCCTGCGCCTGCGCGAAGGCATAGATGCCGTCCGGTTCGCTGGCCTTGCGGGGAGACCACTGTCGGACACCGCGCTGCGCCATCTTGAAGACATAGGGATGATAACCACGGCAAACGGCCGGGTGGCGGCAACCCGCGACGGGCGGCCCGTTCTCAACGCGATCCTGAGGGAGCTTCTCGCATGATCCGGTCTGTTTGGGCGGTTGCGGGCCTGATCTGCGTCGCCCTTGGTACCATAGGGCTGTTTCTACCCTTCCTGCCCACGGTCCCCTTCCTGCTCGCTGCAGGCTTCTTCTTTGGCAAAAGCTCCGCCCGGTTGCACCGATGGCTCTTGGCGCATCCGGTGCTGGGACCACCCATTCACAATTGGAACGAACACGGCGCCATATCGCGCCGCGCAAAACTGCTCGCCACCCTGTCTTGCGCCGCCGCCCCGGTGATGTCGGTCGCTGTAGGCTTTTCGACCAGAGTCATCCTGGTGCAATGCATCGCTCTGGCGTGCGTTTTGATCTTTATCTGGACTCGTCCCGACGACTGAAGATCAGCGCACCTGCGACAGAAGCTGGCAAAGTTCGTCCAATTGCTCGAGCGACCCATAACTGATCGTCAGATGGCCACCATCAAGACCTTTGTGGTCGATAACCACCTTCATACGAAGGTTCGCGGACAGATCCTGTTCCAGAACGCGCGTATCTGCGTCCTTTTCTGACCGCCGCGGCGCCGATATCCGCGTCTTGGTCCCGGCCGGAGTCTGTGCCAGACGTTCGGTTTCGCGCACCGACAGGCCGCGCGCGATGACCTCGCGCGCCAGATCGATCGGATTTTCGGTGGTGATCAGCGCCCGCGCATGACCCGCCGTCAGCTTGCCTTCGCGCAACCAATCCAGCACCGTATCGGGAAGCGACAGTAGCCTGAGCAGATTTGCAATGTAGCTTCGGCTTTTGGAAAGCGCCTCCGCCACCTTTTCCTGCGTATGGCCAAAACGGTCCATCAGCTGGCGATAACCCATCGCCTCCTCAACCGGATTGAGGTCGGCGCGCTGAATGTTTTCGATGATCGCAAGCTCAAGAAGCTCCGTATCCGATACTTCGCGGACAACGGCAGGCAGATGGTGAAGCTGCGCCAACTGGGCGGCACGCCAGCGCCGTTCGCCGGCAACAATCTCGTAACTGCCTGATTTTCTTGGATTATCCCTGACGATCAGTGGCTGTATCACGCCCTTTTCGCGGATCGAGGCGGCAAGCTCCTCCAGCGCGTCGGGCGCAAAGCTCCTACGAGGCTGATCGGGATTGGGTTCGATCATCTCAATCGGGATCAGCAGATCTGGCCGCCGGGGCCGGGTATCCTCGGCCGGCGCAACATCAGCCATAAGCGCTGAAAGGCCACGCCCGAGGCCCCGCCGTTCCGGTTTCTTCTCGCTCATCCCTGCCCCCTTTGTCATTGTTTTTCATGCCGCGCCAAAAGTTCGCGCGCAAGCGCCCGATAGGCGGTGCTGCCCTTCGAGAGCGGATCATAGCTGAGCACCGGAACCGAGTAGGACGGCGCCTCCGACACGCGGACGTTACGCGGGATGACGGTCTGAAACACCAGCTGCCCCAGATTGTTGCGCGCGTCCGATTCCACCTGCTGCGACAGGTTGTTCCGGCCATCATACATGGTCAGAACCACGCCTTCGATGCGCAGCTCCTTGTTGGCGTTCTGGCGCACGGTGCGGATCGTCAGCATAAGCTGCGAAAGCCCCTCAAGTGCAAAAAACTCGGCCTGAAGCGGCACAAGAACGGACTGCGCGGCAATCATCGCGTTTACGGTCAGCAAGCTGAGCGACGGCGGGCAGTCGATCAGAACATAGTCCAGCGCGTAGGCCCCGAGAGCGGGTTCATTCAGCGCATCATGCAGAAGAAAGCTGCGCTTTTCGTTCGACACCAACTCGATATCCGCCGAGGACAGATCGGTCGTGGCCGGACATAGAAACAGCCCTTCGAAAGCCGTCTGGCGGATAACCTGGGCAATCTCTGCATCTTCGAGTAGCAGATCGTAGGTGGTCAGCCCACGCGCACCCGGCTCGAACCCCAGACCGGTGGACGCGTTGCCCTGTGGGTCAAGGTCGACCAACAAGACGCGCTTGCCAGCCTCGACCAGCGCCGCGGCCAGATTGATCGCAGTTGTCGTCTTGCCGACCCCGCCTTTCTGGTTGGCAACAGCAATGATGCGGGGACCGGCGGAAAGGACTGGATCAAGCACGTTCAATATCCCTTATCGATAGAATGACCGACGACGGATCAGTCATGCTTGGGGTGGCTTCATGTGAAAACCGCCATGTTTCAAAGGCTTGGTCAATTTCTTCGCGGTAAGTCGCGCCCTTGGGGAACAAGGCCTGTCCGTCACGCCGCAAGTGAAGATCGGCATAGGCGAGCAGCTTCGTAAGTGGCGCCAGCGCGCGGGCAGACATAACATCGGCACCCAGGGCGGGCGTGGCTTCGATACGCTGCGGCAAGATCCGGGCTTTGACGCCAACCTCCCTTGCAACGGTTGAAAGGAACGCCGCCTTGCGCTGATCGCTTTCGACCAGCGTTACAGACAGGTCAGGCTTGGCTTCCACAGCCAGAATCGCGACGACAAGCCCGGGAAACCCGCCCCCCGCCCCGAGATCAGTCCAAGTTCCACTTTCGGCTGCGCACAGGCTGAAGATCTGCGCCGAATCCTCAAAATGCCTGTACCAAAGCTGGTCCAGCGAGGATCGGGAAACAAGATTGATGGCAGGATTCCATTTCCTGAGCAGGGCTTCGTACACCTCAAGCCGATCCATTGTTTCACGTGAAACAGTCCGGCCCGCCAAAACATTTGCCCTTGTCATCCGACGTTCCGCTGCCGCGCATTTCGTCGGATGATTGCCAGTATAAGGGTAAGTGCCGCAGGCGTGATCCCTTCTATCCGGCCCGCCTGTGCGAGAGTTGCCGGCCGAATGCGGAGGAGCTTGGTCTTCAGCTCCGAGGACAGCCCGTCCATCGACGCATAGTCAAATCCTTCAGGAATTGCCACGGCCTCATCTCGACGGAGGTGTTCGGCATCCTGCTTCTGGCGGTCGATAAAGCTGGCATAAAGCGCGTCGCGGGCCAGTTGTTCGCGGATCTCCGGTTCAATCTCAACCAATCCCGGAGCGCCCTTCACTATGACATCAAAGTTCACATCCGGCATCGAGAGCAGCCTGTAGGCACTGCGCCGCTGGCCGTCCTGATTGACGGAAATCCCTATCGCCGCTGCCTCCTTGGGTGTAAAGCATTGGGATTCAAGCATGTTACGCCCTCTTTCCAGCGCCTCCCGCTTGCGTGAATAGGCCAGCCGTCGCTCTTCCCCAACGCAACCCAAGGCCACCCCGCGGTCCGTCAGCCGCTGGTCGGCATTGTCCGCACGCAAGGACAGACGATATTCTGCCCGCGACGTGAACATCCGGTAAGGTTCAGAAACACCCAGCGTGGTCAGGTCGTCTATCATCACCCCAATGTAACTTTCTGCCCGCCCGAAAAGGACCGACTCGCGCTGACGAGCAAATGCTGCGGCGTTCAGCCCCGCGACAAGGCCCTGCGCGGCGGCCTCCTCATAGCCGGTCGTTCCATTGATCTGACCGGCCAAAAACAGACCCGGAACGTCCTTGAGCTCGAGCGACAGGCGCAAAGACCGTGGATCAACATAGTCATACTCGATCGCATAGCCTGGCTGGGTGATAACCACCCCCTCCAGCCCGGCGATCGACCGCACATAAGCCTCCTGAACATCGGCCGGCAGCGAGGTCGATATGCCATTGGGATAGACGGTCGGATCATCCAGCCCTTCCGGCTCAAGAAAGACCTGATGAGAGGACTTCTCCGCAAATCGAACGACCTTGTCTTCTATCGACGGGCAATAGCGCGGGCCGACGCCTTCGATAAATCCGCCATACATCGCTGATCTTCCAAGGTTTTCCCGGATGATCTCGTGCGTTTTTTCGTTGGTGTGCGTGATGCCGCAAGAAATCTGCCGTGTGAACGGCGCCGTGTGAAGGAAAGAAAACAGCGCCGGAACATCATCACCGGGCTGCATTTCCAGCGCTGACCAGTCAATCGTTCGGCCATCCAGTCGCGGCGGCGTGCCAGTCTTCAAACGACCCATCGGCAGTTGCAAACCGCGCAGCCTGTCCGCCAGCGGAACGGACGGCCTGTCCCCGACACGCCCCCCCTCACGCCGGATATCGCCGATATGGATCTGCCCACGCAGGAAGGTGCCGGTGCAAAGAACGACGGCTGCGCAGTGAATCTCTGATCCATCCGCCAGCCGCAGGCCGCATACCCTGCCATCCGGCATGATCAGATCGGCGGCCTCGCCTTCGATGAGCGTCAGGTTTGGCCGCGACCGCAGTGCTTCCTGCATATGGTCACGAAACAGCCTGCGGTCCGCCTGCGCACGCGGCCCCTGTACCGCCGGACCCTTGCGGCGATTGAGCAGCCGGAACTGAATCCCTGCCTTGTCCGCAACACGGCCCATGACGCCATCCAGCGCGTCAATTTCCCGGACAAGATGCCCTTTGCCCAAGCCGCCAATCGCCGGATTGCACGACATCACACCGATCGTGTCGGCCCGCATCGTAACCAGCGCCGTCGCAACGCCCATACGAGCAGCGGCATGCGCGGCCTCCGCACCCGCATGGCCGCCACCGACAATGACAACATCAAAATGTTTCACGTGAAACATCCCTACTTTCCGATGCAGAAGCTTGCGAAGATTTCATCAAGAAGATCTTCGACATCTACCCTGCCAACCAATGAATCCAAGGCCCGGATCGCTTGGCGCAGTTGTTCCGCCGCCAGTTCCGTCCGGTTCTGGCCAGCTTCTACCTCGGTTCTCGCCGATTCCAAAGCCCCAATCGCCCTCGTCATCGCCCGCCGATGACGCTCCCGCGTCATCGTCCCTGCCCCGGCAGCGCGTCTACCTAGCACATCGGCAACGGTGGCCACCAGAAGATCGAGGCCTTGCCCGGTTTTCCCGGAAACCGCCAGCCCTTCCCGGCCAGAGATATCGGCCTTGCCCCATGCCAAAATGTCATCCGGGCGCGGCGGAAGCAGCGGCACGTCCTGACCATCCAAAAGAAAAACGCGAAGGTCCGCACGATCGGCGCGCTCAAGTGCCCGCTCGATGCCGATGGCTTCGATCTTGTCGGCCCCATCGCGCAGCCCAGCCGTATCGAGTAACGTGACCGCCAACCCGCGGATATCCATCCGCACTTCGATCACATCACGGGTGGTTCCGGCGGTTTCGGAGGTGATCGCCGCCTCTCGCCCGGCCAGGGCGTTCAGAAGCGTCGACTTTCCCGCATTGGGCCGTCCAACAATCGCCACTTCAAACCCGTCGCGGATCCGCTCGGCCGCACCCACCCCACGCAGCTCGGCACGCAGCTCGTCCACCACACCGTTCAGCAAAAGCTTCACTTCTGGCGAAACATCTACCGGCACATCTTCGTCGGCGAAGTCAATTGTAGCTTCCAAAAGCGCCGCTGCACGGATCAGGTTCCGGCGCCAACCTTCTGCCCGCACCCCTATCGCGCCCGACAATACCCGTAGGGCCTGCTTGCGCTGCGCCTCGGTCTCCGCCTCGATCAGATCGGCCAATCCCTCCACCTGCGCGAGGTCGAGCTCGCCGTTCTCAAGCGCGCGCCGCGTGAACTCGCCCGGCTCCGCCTGCCTAAGGCCCGCCATGTCACCAAGCGCCCGCAAAACCGCCGCTACAGTCGCCGTAGCGCCATGCAGATGCAGTTCGGCCGATCTTTCGCCCGTAAAGCTCGCGCCCTGCTCGAACAGCAGCACGAGCCCCTCATCAATGACATCGCCTTTGCACGACAATCGCCGGAGCGAAGCCCGCCGAGGGCTTGGCAGATCACCGGCAAGACCGCGGACCGCTTCCCAGGCATCAGGCCCCGAAAGACGGACAACCGCGACACCGGCCTTGCCGCGCGCAGAAGCCAGGGCAAAAATTGTGTCCATGGTTTAACCTATTGTTCCAAAAGAACAAATTAGGCGTTCATCGAGTCGAAGAATTCGCTGTTGGTCTTGGTCTGCTTCAGTTTGGAGATCAGGAATTCGATGGCATCAGTGGTACCCATCGGGTTCAGGATCCGGCGCAGAACATAGGTCTTCTGAAGATCCTTCTGATCGACCAGCAGATCTTCCTTCCGCGTGCCCGACTTCAGAATATCCATCGCCGGGAAGACCCGCTTGTCGGCGACCTTGCGGTCCAGCACGATCTCGCTGTTGCCGGTGCCCTTGAATTCTTCAAAGATTACTTCATCCATCCGGCTACCGGTATCAATCAGCGCCGTCGCGATGATGGTCAGCGAGCCGCCCTCTTCGATATTCCGCGCCGCGCCGAAGAACCGCTTCGGCCGCTGAAGCGCGTTGGCGTCCACGCCACCCGTCAGCACTTTGCCCGACGAGGGCACGACCGTGTTGAAGGCCCGACCCAGACGGGTGATCGAATCGAGCAAGATCACCACGTCGCGCTTGTGTTCGACCAGACGCTTGGCCTTTTCGATCACCATTTCAGCCACTGCCACGTGACGCGTAGCCGGTTCGTCAAAGGTCGAAGACACGACCTCGCCCTGAACCGAACGCTGCATGTCGGTCACTTCTTCAGGCCGTTCGTCGATCAGCAGCACCATCAGGTAACATTCCGGGTGGTTTGCCGCGATCGAGTTGGCGATATTTTGCAAAAGAACCGTCTTACCCGTCCGCGGCGGCGCCACGATAAGGCCCCGCTGGCCCTTCCCGATCGGGGCCACCAGGTCGATGATCCGGGCGGACCGGTCCTTGATCGTCGGATCTTCGACCTCCATCTTCAGCCGTTCGTTCGGGTAAAGCGGCGTCAGGTTTTCGAACGCAACCTTGTGGCGGGCACGTTCGGGGTCTTCGAAGTTGATCTTCGTGACCTTAGTCAGTGCAAAATAACGCTCACTTTCGCCCGGGGCGCGGATCACACCTTCCACCGTATCGCCGGTGCGCAGCGAATATTGGCGCAGCATGTCGGGGCTGACATAGATGTCATCCGGTCCCGGCAGATAGTTGGCAGAAGGCGAGCGCAGGAAGCCGAAGCCGTCCTGAAGCACTTCCAGCACACCATCGCCGCCGATCTCATAGCCTTCCTCGGCATATTCGCGCAGGATCGAGAACATCATCTCGCCCTTGCGCATGGTCGAGGCATTCTCGATCTCCAGCTCCTCGGCCATGGCCAGAAGGTCGGCAGGGCTTTTCAGCTTCAGATCAGCAAGATTCAGGCGTTCATCGGTCATGGAAACTCTCGTGGCAGCTCTATCGCGCTGCGCTGTCAATCAAAGGGGAGATACCCTGCCGGACGGCGGGCTTGAGGATGGCGATACGCGGTCATTCCCGAAAAGTCAACCAATCCACAGTATCGTCAGAACTTGACGATCACAGAGATGACGATCATCGCCAGCAGAACCGTCGGCACCTCGTTCATCAGCCGATAGGTCCGGCCTGACCTAACATTTGTCCCCGCCACGAACTCCTTGCGCCGGTAGCCAAGCCAATGATGAAACCAGGTCATGGCGATCACCGCCACCGCCTTCGTCCAGGGCCAAACCTCCGACCAGCTGACAATCCCGGGCGTAAAGACCAAGGCAAGCCCGAAGATCCAGGTCGCCGTCATCGCCGGATTCATGATCAACCGCAGAAGTTTGCGCTCCATCGTCTGAAACAGCAGGTCCGTGGCACTGCCTTTTTCAACGGATTCGACATGATAGACGAAAAGCCGTGGCAGATAGAAAATGCCCGCCATCCAGGCAATCACCGAAATCACATGCAGGGCTTTTGTCCACGGGTAAACGCTTGCCAGAAAGTCGCCCGCCATGTTCTGTCTCCTTCGGTCGCCGTGCACTTCTTATTCTATATAGAGTCTTGAAAGAAAGATGATGATGTAGAATGTCCTGTGGAGATCGGGATAAGTCTTTGGTCCCGCGATCCGCCCACACCCGGATAGGTCTGTGGATAAGACGTGGAAAAGAATCCTCCACAAAAAATTATTTAAAATCATATGATTACTATTCATCTTTCCTCTACCGCAGCGCAAGATCATCCACAGCCTGATCCAAAGACACCCTCATCCACAGCCCAGCGCTTTCCCCACTCACAGCCGGACAATTCCTCTGGCGTCCCTTGACAAGACCGCCCTTTCCCACACCTCTCGACACGACGCGGACTTGCCCCAGACCTGTCCTCTGCATCACACAAGACTTCTCCACAGGGACATCCCCATGCACATGCCCGCCCCGCTCATCCTTGCTTCCGGCTCAAAGGTCCGGGCAGAACTGCTGCGCCGTGCCGGGCTGGATTTTCAGACCATTCCCGGTCGGATCGACGAAGATGCCGTGCGCGCAGGTCATCTGGCGGATGGCGGCAGCCCGCGCGATCTTGCGGATCTGCTGGCCGAGCTGAAGGCCCGAAAGGTATCGGACAAACATTCCGGCGCGCTGGTGATCGGCGCCGATCAGATTCTGGAATGCGATGGCCGCGTCTATGGCAAGGCTGAAACCCGCGCGGAGGCCGCCGAACATCTGCGCACACTGTCGGGGCGCATGCACCGGCTCTTGTCGGCGGCGGTCGTCTGCCGGGATGGTGTGCCGCTCTGGCGCCATGTCGGGCAGGTGCGGCTGATGATGCATGCCCTAAGCCCCGCCTTCATCGACAGCTATCTAGAGCGTAACTGGCCTTCGGTGTCCGAGGCGGTCGGCTGCTACAAGATCGAAGAGGAAGGCGTGCGGCTCTTTTCCAGCATCGAGGGCGATTTCTTTCACATCCTCGGCCTGCCACTGATCGAACTCTTGACCTGGCTTCACATTCGCGGCGACATCAGCACATGACAGATCATCCCCGTATTCCACTGGCTGCCGTGATCGGCTCCCCCATCGCACATTCGCGCTCGCCCAAGCTTCATGGCTACTGGCTCAGGCGTTATGGAATCGCCGGTCACTATGTGCCGCTCGACGTAGCGCAGGCCGATCTTGAAGCGGTGATCCGCGCCCTGCCGAAGGCCGGTTTTGTCGGCTGCAACATCACCATCCCTCATAAGGAGGCGATCCTGGCGCTGGCCGATACAGTGACGGATCGCGCGGCGCTGATCGGGGCGGCCAATACGCTCGTCTTTCGCAAGGACGGCAGGATATGGGCCGACAATACTGATGGCTATGGCTTTACGGCCAACCTGCGCCAGAACGCCCCCAAATGGACACCGGGCGCGGGTCCGGCGGCAGTGATTGGCGCGGGTGGTGCGGCACGGGCGGTCATCGCCGCCCTGTTGGAGGCGGGCGCCCCGGAAATCCGGCTGGCAAACCGCACAAAGGCGCGCGCCGAAGCACTGCGCACGGAGTTTGGCGCAAAGATCGTGGTTCACGACTGGGTGCAGGCGGGTAACATGCTTGAAGATGCGGTGACGGTGGTGAACACCTCTTCGCTTGGCATGGTCGGCAAGCCCGAGTTTCGCGTGCCGCTGGATGCACTGTCGTCCCGCGCCACAGTGACCGATCTGGTCTATACCCCGCTCAGAACAAGGCTTCTGACCGAGGCAGAGGCCAACGGCTGCACTGTGGTCGACGGCCTTGGCATGTTGCTGCATCAGGCGGTGCCCGGGTTCGAACGCTGGTTCGGCAAAAAGCCCGACGTCGATCAGGCAACCCGCGAAGCGGTACTGGCGGAATGAACCGGCCCTTTCTGCTCGGTCTGACGGGGTCCATTGGCATGGGCAAATCGACCACGGCCCGAATGTTTCGCGATGAAGGCGTTCCGGTCTGGGATGCTGATGAAGCTGTGCACCGGCTTTATTCTCCGGGTCAGCCCGCCGCACTGGCGATTGCGAGCCATTATCCGCAAGCGATGGAGGCAGATGGACAGGTCAGCCGCGCGAAATTGCGCGCCATGATCGCGGAAGATCCTGCTGTCATGGATTGGCTGAACGCTACCGTTCACCCGATGACCGCTGAAGACCGCACGCAATTCATCGCAGCGCATGCCGGATCGGATTTGCTCGTTCTCGACATTCCCCTGCTTTTTGAAACCGGGGCCGATGGCTTGTGTGACGCGGTGCTTGTCGTGTCAGCCCCCGCTGAAACACAGCGAGCCCGGGTTCTGGCGCGCGGCATGTCAGAGGCGGAGTTCCGCATAATATTGGCCCGGCAGATGCCTGACGCCGAAAAGCGGGCCCGCGCGACCTTTGTCATTGAAACCCTGACGGAAGACGATGCCCGCGCCGCCGTGCGTGCGCTCGTGAAGAAAATAAGGACGTCCCATGCGTGAGATCGTTCTGGACACTGAAACCACCGGGTTTGAACCATCGGAAGGCCACCGTATCGTCGAGATCGGCGCGGTGGAGCTGTTGAACCATATGCCGACCGGGCGCACCTATCACCAATATCTCAACCCCGATCGCGCCATGCCGCCCGAGGCGTTCGAAGTGCACGGGCTGGGCGACGATTTCTTGCGCGACAAACCGCGGTTTGCGCAGATTGCGCAGGCCTTTCTCGACTTTGTGGGCGCGGATTCCCGGCTCGTCATCCATAACGCTGCCTTCGACATGAAATTCCTGAACGCCGAATTGAACTGGGCCGGGCTTCCAACGCTGCCCAACGACCGGGCGCTGGATACGGTTGCGTTGGCGCGGCGCAAGTTTCCCGGCTCCCCGGCGTCGCTTGATGCTTTGTGCCGACGCTTTGGGATCGACAATTCGGCCCGGGAAAAGCACGGCGCGCTTCTGGACAGTGAACTTCTGGCCGAGGTTTATCTTGAACTGATCGGTGGCCGGCAGCCCGATTTCGCACTGTCCGGCAGCCCGACACAGCAACAGTCCGGCGCAGCGGCCGCAGAAACCGTCTGGACGCCACCGCGCCGCGCCGCGCCGCTTGCCCCCCTCCTTACGGCGGAGGAAGCTGCGGCCCACGCCGGCTTTGTCGAAAGCTTGGGTGAAAAAGCGATCTGGAAGCGGTTCAGCTAAAGCCCCGTGGCGCGTAGCACGACGGAGAACGTGCGCCACAAGATACGCGCGTCGAAGGCCAGGGAAAGCCGCTGGCTGTAGATCTCATCATAGTGAACCCGGTCCGCGAAGCTACCCGCGCTGCGGCGGCTGACCTGCCACAGGCCGGAAAGACCCGGACGCAGGTAATAATAGGCACAGTCGCGGCCGCCGGAATAAAGGGCTTTCTGGTCTGGCGTGAACGGCCGCGGCCCGATCAGCGACATCGTACCGTTCAGAACATTCAAAAGCTGGGGAAGTTCATCAAGGCTGCTGCGCCGCAAAAAGCGCCCCAGCCGCGTAATGCGCGGATCGCGGGCCAGCTTTTGATTCTTGTACCACTCGTCCGCAATGCCGGGATCTTGCGCGATGAGATTGACCAACACCTGGTCTGCATTTTGCACCATGGTGCGGACCTTCCAGCAGGAAAACTCGCGCCCGCCCAGACCAACGCGGCGCTGACTGTAGATTGGCTTGCCACCCTCTGCCCACGTCGCGACCAAGATCAGCGCCAAGGCCGGAATCACAATGGGAAGTGCGATCATCACCAACATCATATCCAGCAATCGTTTGCCAACGGTGGAATAGAGACTGGTGGCCGAGCGGACAGGCGTTACATCATCGAATGCAGGCAGGGGCATCGTCATCCTTACGGACTCCCGGAGGTTTCGTCGCGCCCGCCTCCGGCCCCCCAAAGGGCAAGCGCTTTCAGTTTAGATTTGGTTAGGTAAACTATTGGTAAACGTCACCACTTAAGATCGGGACATTTCGAAACGGAATGTTCTTATATAGGCACCAATATGGCCAATTTTGGAAAAGAACGCTGCCCATTGGAAAGAACGGAAAAGGTGCGACAGCAAGCCCCTTCCTGGCAAGCTACGGAACGACGGGCCTACCAGGGACCCAGATCTCAGACGAAGCGGTTCCAAAGATTCTCCAACCGCTCTTGTCGTCCCGACCTCGGCTTGGGGTCCGTCCCTTCCCGAAGTACCAGAGCAGAAATCTCTTCCAGCGAAGACGACAGAAGCGCACGATTTGCGGGCTTGTCCCAGTCAGCGTAACGCGCTTCGCGCGCCGCCTCGAGAGCGCCACTTTGCAAAAGTGCCGCCGCCGCCTTCAGCGCCCGTGCGCAGATGTCCATCGCGCCCACATGCGACAAGATCAGATCTTCGGGGTCAAGTGACTGGCGGCGGATCTTCGCGTCGAAGTTCGTGCCGCCCGTGGTGAAGCCTCCCGCGCGCAGAACCTCATAATAGGCGCGCGCCATCTCTGGCACATTGTCGGGGAACTGATCCGTATCCCAACCGGATTGATAGTCATTGCGGTTCATGTCGATCGACCCAAACAGGCCAAGCGACGTCGCCAGCGCCAGTTCGTGTTCGAATGAATGACCGGCAAGGATCGCATGACCCTGCTCGAGATTGACCTTTACCTCCCCCTCAAGCCCGAACCGCTTCAGGAAGCCGTAAACCGTGGCCACGTCATAATCATACTGATGCTTGGACGGCTCCTGGGGCTTGGGTTCGATCAGGATCGCCCCCTTGAAACCGATTTTGTGTTTGTAATCGACCACCATCTGGAGGAAGCGACCCGCCTGCTCGGACTCGCGCGATAGGTCGGTGTTCAGAAGCGTCTCATATCCCTCGCGTCCGCCCCAAAGCACATAGTTCTGTCCGCCCAGTCGGTGCGTTGCATCAATGCAGCTTTTCACCGTGGCCGCCGCATAGGCAAAGACTTCCGGGTCGGGATTGGTCGCCGCGCCCGACATGAAACGCCGGTGAGAAAACAGGTTTGCGGTGCCCCACAGAAGCCGGGTCTTCGACCGCTCCATCTTCTGCGCGAAATAGTCTGTGATCGCCTCCAGATTATGGAGGCTTTCGGCGAAGGTCGCGCCTTCGGGCCGCGCATCAGCATCATGGAAGCAGAAGAATGGCACATCGAGAATGTCGAACATCTCGAACGCCACGTCTGCCTTCAGGCGCGCATGATCCATGCTACCGCCGAACCACGGCCGTTCGAATGTCTGCCCGCCGAACGGATCACCACCCGGCCAGGCAAAGCTGTGCCAGTAGGCCACAGCAAAACGCAGATGATCCTCAAGCCGCTTGCCCAGAACGATTTCGTCCGGGTTGTAGTGGCGGAAGGCAAAGTCATTGGTCGATGACGCTCCCTCGTAGCGAATCTTTGGAATGCCTTTGAAAAAGTCGGTCATGTGAGTCCCCGGATAGCGGATTGTGCGGCGCGGAAACGGGCATGGCCTTCGTCGAAGGCCCCGATCAGTGCCGGGTCTGGGTCGATGGTTCGGTCGATGGCGGGCTGCGTTGCGATTTCGGCCCCCGCTCCGGTGGCCGCCATTATGGCCAAGCGAGCCGCGCCAAAGGCGCCGCCAAAATCCCCCGCCACCGGCACGGAAACCGGACTGCCAAGCGCGGTTGCGATCGTGGCCAGCCAATAGTCAGACCGCGAACCGCCGCCAACCGCAAGCAGGCGGTTGATGCGTGTTCCCGTAGCGGCCAGCGCGTCACGACAATCCCGGATCGCGAAACTCACGCCCTCAAGAACGGCACGGGTCGCGGCCTCTCTGTCGGTCGCATGTTCCAGCCCGATGAAGGCCCCGCGGATCGCTGCATCGTTCAGCGGGGTGCGCTCGCCGCCCAGGTAGGGCAGAAAACGCACCTTGCCGGGTGCGCGAAGGGGGCCAAGGCTTGAAGTCAGCGTTGCGGCGTTGGTTCCTGCCAGCCCGGCGAACCAATTCAGCGCATCGGTGGCCGCCAGAATGACGCCCATTTGGTGCCAGGTGTTGGGAATGGCGTGACAGAAGGTGTGAACCGCCGTTGCCGCGTCCGGCCGGTAGCCATCATTTGCCGCAAAAAGTACGCCAGACGTGCCCAATGACACAAAGGCTTGTCCCGCCTTCACGACGCCGACGCCGATACCTGATGCTGCATTGTCTCCGCCGCCACCCGCTACCGGAATTCCCGCAGGCAAACCAAACCTGATCGACAGGTCGGCCCGCAGTCTGCCGGATACCTCCGATCCCTCAACGAGGCGCGGCATGTGCTCGCGGGAAAGATCAGTAGCAGCCAGAAGATCGTCCGACCAATCACGCCGTGCGCAATCCAGCCAGCTTGTTCCTGCCGCATCCGACATTTCCGCGACATGCTCGCCCGTCAACCAAAGGCGCAAATAATCCTTGGGCAACAGGACCTTCCGCACCTTGCGGAAGATTTCCGGCTCGTGCACCTTCACCCACAGTAGTTTCGGGGCCGTGAAACCCGGAAAGACGATATTCCCCGTCAGTGCGCGAAACCGCGGGTCGGAATCCAGCCGCGCCGCTTCTGCAAAGGCGCGCGTGTCATTCCACAAGATGCACGGCCGCAGCACATTGTCGGCTGCATCAAGTAGTGTCGCGCCATGCATCTGGCCCGACAGGCCTATTCCCCTCAACGCTTTCAATACCTGCGGCGGGAGCGCACGAAACACAACCTCCGCTGCCGCGATCCAGTCGGCTGGCGTTTGTTCCGACCAGCCATCATGGGGCCGCGATACGGTCAGGGGCGCAGAGGCCTCGGCGACGATCGTCTGATCGTCGCCGATCACCACACCTTTCAGGCCCGACGTCCCAAGATCGAGCCCAAGATACATCAGGCCGCCTTCGCTGGTTTTTTGCCCAAGATGATCATGCCCAGAATGTCTTCGTCGGTGACTTCATCGACATTCACGGTTCCGACAAGCTGGCCGTTCTTCATCACGCTTGCCCGGTCGCACAGGTCCATCACCGCATGGATGTCATGCTCAATCAGGAAGATGCCGATGCCCTGGGCTTTCAGTTCCTGGATCAACTCGGCAACCATCTGGGTTTCATGCGGCCCGAGTGCGGCAGTGGGCTCATCCATGATCAGGATCTTGGCGTTGAAATAGACCGCCCGCGCGATCGCGACCGACTGCCGCTGTCCACCGGACAGCGCCGACACCGGCACGCTGAACTTGCGGAAGTTCGGGTTGAGCCGCGCCATGATCTTGCGCGTCTCGGCCTCCATCTTGGTTTCATCGACAAAGCCCCAGCCGCTCACGATCTCGCGCCCCAGGAACAGGTTCGACGCCGCGTCCAGATTGTCGGCAAGCGCCAGCGTTTGATAGATCGTCTCGATATTGTGGGCACGTGCGTCCCGGGGGTCGCCGATCTCCACCTCCTCGCCATTGATCATGATCTGGCCAGAGTCTTTTCGATAAGCGCCGGAAAGGCACTTGATCAGCGTTGATTTGCCCGCTCCGTTGTGACCCAGCAGGCCAACAACTTCGCCGGGGTAAAGGTCGACCGTCACGTGATCGACGGCCCTGATGCCTCCGAAAGCGATCGAGATGTCGCGCAGTTCGACAAGCGGGGTTCCGGTTCTGTCTACCATGATGTCAGCCCCTTACTTGATGCGTTTGCGGTACAGGATGTCGAGGTAGACGGCGAGCACCAGCGCAACCCCGATGACGATCTTGCGGTAGGAGCCGTCGCCAAACCCGATCAGCACCATGCCGGTCTGTAGTGAGACCAGAACCAGCGCGCCGATAATCGCGCCATAGATCGTGCCGACACCACCCGCCAAAGATGTGCCGCCCACAACAGCCGCCGCGATGACCATGAGTTCGTCAAGGTCGCCCAGTGCGTTGGTGGCAGAGTTCAGGCGGGCCGATGCGATGACCGCGGCAAGGCCAGCAAGCCCTCCCATCAGTGTAAAGATCTTCACGGTCATGGCGCGGGTATTGATGCCGGACAGGGCCGCCGCCTCGGGGTTGCCGCCGATGGCGAAGACATAACGGCCAAAGCGCGTGCGGGTCATCAGAATGGTCATCACAAGCGTGACAACGGCGAGGATCAGCACAGGATAGGCAAAGCCATGGGCGACGAAGGCGTCCTCGGGAACCTCTTGTCCAAGTTCGGCGTAGTAGTCCTTCAGAATACCTTTCGGCCAGCCATAGGAATTGACGACCAGCGTGGCGATCAGGATCAGACCGCAGCTGAGACCGCCCACGAAATATTCGGCCCACATCGGGCGCAGGGCAAAGCCGTGCAGTTGGCGCGCGGCCCGTCCACGGATCATCATCCAGACCACCCCGGCGCACGCCACGGCGCAGACGATCCAGCTGCCGGTTGCCCCGATGGAGCCGTATGGTCCGCCGCCAAGCAGGGCATAGGTTTCATCCACCGGCGAAATCGTGCGCCCGCTGGAAGCCAGGAACGCCGTGCCGCGCCAGACCATGAGACCGCCAAGGGTCACGATAAAGGAGGGGATCGCAAGATAGGCGATCATTGCGCCTTGTAGCGCGCCGATCAGGGCGCCAAGGGCAACGGCAAAAACCACAGCGATAATCCAGATCGCCGGGTGGCCCAGTCCCAGCGACTGGGGCAGCCATTCGACTTGCAAAAGACCCGCATACATGCCGACCACGCCGACGATGGATCCGACCGACAGATCGATGTTGCGGGTGATGATGATCAGCACCATCCCCGTTGCCATGATGCCGATTGACGCGGTCTGAACCGACAGGTTCCAAAGGTTGCGCGGCGTCAGGAAAGAGCCTTCGCCAAGGATAAGCTCGCCATAAAGATGGAAGCCCAGCCAGATCAGAAGAAGCGCTCCGACCATACCCAGAAGGCGAGGGTCGATCTCGGTCGCGCGCAGGAAGCGGGCAAAGGCACCCTCCTGCGGGACGGCGATATGTGGGGATTTGGGTGTGTCGGTCATGTCCTCGCCCAACTTGTGAATGGGATGTGGCCGGGGCGGCGCGCGCAGGTGCGTTCTGCACAAGGGATTGCACCCAATACCGGGACGCAGGGCCACCCGACTTTGAAAACAGCCGGCGCCACCGACAGGCGGCGCCGGGAAGTCAGGCCTAGATCACTGGCAGGCAGCAACGCCTTCCATGGCGCCTTCGCAAGCCTGTTCTTTGGTGATGTGGCCAGCGTCGATTGCCAGGTTCAGCGTGTCCTTGGTGATCGGGGTCGGGTTCAGAAGGATCGCGTTCATTTCAACGCCCTTTTCCCCGCCCGAGAACTTGGCTGCACCGGGAATGGCGTCCAGGGCAGTTCCATCCGCAAGAGCCGAGGCGATCTCGCCCGCTGCCTTGCCAAGGTCACGGCTGTTCTTCCACACCGAAACGGTCTGGGTGCCGCGGGCCACGCGGTTGATGGCCGCAAGGTCGCCGTCCTGGCCGCCCAGCGGAACGTTCAGGCCCTGCGCCGCAAGCGCAGCCGCAGCGCCGCCCGCCATACCGTCGTTTTCTGCCAAGACGGCATCAACGGCGTTGTCGTTGGCGGTCAGGATCTGCTCCATGTTCTTCTGGGCATTCTCGGGCTTCCAGCCGTCCGAGTTTGCTTCACCAACGATCTTGATGGTGCCAGCGCCCACTGCGGCGCCGATCACTTCTTCCATGCCCTGACGCAGGAACTTGACGTTCGGGTCGCCCGCGTCGCCAAGGATGATCGCGTAGTTGCCGTCGGGCTTAATAGCAAAGACCGACTCAGCGATGATACGGCCGACGCCGACGTTGTCGAAGGTCAGGTAGAAGGTGCGGTCATCTTCGATCAAACGGTCGTAGCCGACCATCGGGATGCCTTCGGCAGCGGCCTTGTCGATGGCTGGCCCGATGGCGTCTTTGTCCCAGGCGTTGATGATCAGGGCGTCTACGCCTTGCGAGATAAGCGCATCAATGTCCGAAAGCTGCTTTTCCGCAGAAGACTGGGCATCGGCCGAGATATATTCGTTGCCGGCCGCCTCGATCGCAGCCTTTATGGCCGCTTCGTCGACCTTCCAGCGCTCTTCCTGGAACTGTGCCCAGGACACGCCGATTTTCTTGCCTTCCGCCAGCGCGCCCGTAGACAGGCCAACAACCGCCAGAACGGCGGCCAAAACGGTCTTGTTCATATGTTCCTCCCGTTAGTGGGCTGTGCGCCCGGTTCGGCGATTAGCCGAAGTAATGTTAGCGTTACAATATTAAATTCAGTTGTCAAATTAAAAGACATAGCTCAAATTACAAAACGACAGAAGGCAGGCATGAGTTCTGAGGTGCGGCACGAAAAGTGGGCGTATTTCACCTGATTGCCGCAGCCTTTTGTTCGGGAGGAAAACAAATGCAAGCGGACGGGGGCGAAAACCTGCGCATGGGCAGCGAAAAACCGGGCTGCGGACCACTGATTCCGCCGCTGTCCGAATCGTCGCGCCCGTTGCGTCAGCAGATTTTCGAACGGGTGCGGGCTGCGGGGCTGATGCCCAGGGTGCAGGTGGCCAAGGAACTCGCGCTCAGTCCTGCGACCGTGACCACCCAGACGTCCGAACTGATCGAGCTTGGGCTTCTTGAGGAAATCGCGGCGCCGCGAGAGGCGGATACAGGCCGCGGTCGACCCGCCGTTGCGCTGGGCGTACGCGCCAAGGCGCACCATGTCGCAGGGATCAAACTTTCGGACCGTGAACATACGGCCGTCATCGTCGATTTCGCCGGCAATCTGGTCGCCGATTATGCCTTGCCGCGCCAGCCCGGTGCGTTCGAGTTGGCGACCCTGGTTGATGCGACCGAACTGTTGGTGAACGAGGTTTGCCGTCGCGCGGGTCTTGGTCGGTTTGATCTGTCGGCGATCGGATTGGGTATACCGGGCTTCGTGGATTGTGCCCCCGGTGTAGTGCATTGGTCGCCGATACTAATCGAGCGACACGTGCCGCTGGCGGCCGCCGTCGCGGGGCGACTAGGTGTTCCGGTGCATATCGACAATGACGCAAATCTCGTGACGCTGGCCGAGCTTTGGTTCGGCGCGGGGCGGCGGCTGTCGGACTTTGCTGTTGTCACCATCGAACATGGTGTGGGTATGGGGTTCGTGCTGAATCATCGCATCTATCGTGGCGCTCAGGGGCTGGGCATGGAACTGGGCCATACCAAGGTGCAGCTTGATGGCGCGCTTTGTCGCTGCGGACAGCGCGGTTGCCTTGAAGCCTATGTCGCTGACTACGCACTTGCTCGCGAAGCGACGACCGCGTTGAACTGGGGTATGCGAGAGGCGCAATCTGTCAACATGCTTCTGGAAAGTCTTTATGACCACGCCAAGGCGGGCAACAGCGCCGCGCGCTCCATCTTCCACCGCGCCGGCCGGTTCCTTGCGCTGGGCTTGGCCAATGTCGTGAACCTTTTCGATCCGGAACTGATCATCCTGTCGGGCGAGAGGATGCGGTATGACTATCTTTATGCCAACGAAACGCTTGCCGAAATCAAGGCTTTGGCCCTGAACACCGGCCGCCCAGCGCCAAAGATCGAGATCCATGCCTGGGGCGATCTCTTGTGGGCGCATGGCGCCGCGGCGCTGGCGCTGGCGCAGGTCACAGAGACGCTTCTCGGGCAGTCGCGCGACCTCGCGGCCTAGTCGCTGGATGCGAACTGGGTTTGACCCCGACCGCTAGGCGGCGCTACCCTTGCCTCATGCAGGCTGAGAAGTCAGAAAAAACACCACCATCCGATACCGTGCCGCTGACCCGGCTGGCCGTGGCGGTGTGGTGGGCGCTGGATGAGCGTCACCTGGGTCTGATCGCGGCGGGCGTCGCCTTCTATTCCATGTTCGCGATTTTTCCCGGAATGGCTGCGACCATAGCGATCTGGGGTATATTCGCCGACCCTTCGGTCGTGGAAAGTTATCTGGTCGCCGTCCACGGCCTGATACCGGATGACGCCTACAGCCTGCTCGCCACCCAGCTGCGCGCCCTTTTGGGCGCGCATTCCACAGGCTGGCACTGGGCGACGCTACTGCCGTTGGCGATTGCGCTCTATTCCGTACATTCGGCTGTGTCGGCGCTGATATCTGGACTGAATGCGGTGCAACATCGGCGGCACCGCGCAGGATTCATGCGGCTTGGCGGCTCGCTCGCGCTGACGCTCGCGCTTCTGCTTCTGATCATCGCCGCACTTGCCCTTGTCGTGGCAATCCCTGTCGCTCTCAGCCTCGTGCAGTTTGGTCCGGCCGAAGCGACAATCCTGCGGTTCTTGCCATGGATCATCCTGTTCCTTGTGGTGAAGGTGACGCTTGGCATGTTCTACCGCTGGGGTTCGACCATGGACGATACCTCTCGTCGGCACGGCTGGGTGTCGACAGGCAGCCTTGTCGCTGCCTTCTTGTGGGCGGCAGTTTCTTTTGCCTTTTCGCTCTATCTTGAGAACTTTGGCAGCTACAACCGCATCTACGGCTCTATCGGGGCGGTCATTGCCCTGATGATGTGGCTCTATCTGTCGGCCTATATCGTGCTTTTTGGCGCTGTCCTGAATGCAGAGATCGCGCGCTTGCGCAGCGCTCAGTAGTCTTTACCGAAGATGATGCCCACGCCGGTTTGGCCGTCGGTTCCGATTGTACCCTGAAGCTGCAGATCGGAATTGAGGTCAAGGTTCAGCTCGACCTTGCTTTTGCCATCCACGCCGACCGAAGCCTCGCCGTAAAGCTGATCAGACAGATATTTCCCGGCCTTGAGCGCGGCATTGCCCTCGTCATCCGCCGTGATGTCCAGATCATCCAGCCCCACCGACTTGCGCAGGCGGGTGGTGACCCCGTCCTCGCCGTTCCCGGTCAGCGTGGCGATAGCATTGGCAAGCTGGGCAAGCTGGAACGCCGATATGTTGTTCAATCCATCCCCGAAAAGAAGCTGGGACAGAACCTCTTCCTCCGGCAGGTCCGATGACGAGGTGAAGTGAATCTCCGGTCGGTCCGCCGGTCCCTCCAGCAAGATCGTCGTGGTGGCGCCAAATGAATCCGCCAGCGCGGTAAAGCGCACATAGGGGACGAGCGAACCAAAAAGCTGCACGATTCCTTCATCCAGATTGAACCGCTTTCCCAGAAGCGAAAGCCGGCCACGGATAAGCTTGAACTGGCCGGTCGGCTCGGCTTTCGCGGTTGTACCCCGCAGATGGACGCGCCCCCCCAGTTCCGCATCCAGCCCCAACCCGCGCACGAACAGCCGCGCCGGAGAGTTCACTACCAGGTCAAGCCCATAGACAGACCCACCGGAAACGCCGCTTTTCTTGTTGCTGATCCCGGCCCGCGCCCGGGTGGCCCGCGCCTCGACGCTGTCATTCACGTGGGTGATCTGCGGGATGATGGGCGGACCGAATGCAGCGGACGAGAGCGTGATCTCGCTCTGTTTCAGGGTGATGATCCCGCCGATCACCGCGCCTGAAAGCAAACCGCCCGTAAAAGTAAGATCCCCGTCTAGGTCAGTTTGAAAAAGGCCCGGATTGGCCAGGTGCACGCCGCTCAGGGTCGCCGACAGTGCGGCATCATAGGGCGCGGACAGGCCGACATTGCCCGACATCTGAACCGTTCCGCCGCCGCGCACATCGGCGGTTCCATCCAGGTCGAACGCCCCGTCGGCCAGATCGCCGGAGAGGGTGAGGTTTTCAAGCGACAGATTTTCTGCCGGCGAGGCAAAGCGCAGCCCGGAACCGGAAATGCGCCCCGAAAGCGACGACAATGCAGGCGGGCCGAAAAGCGCCAGGTCAAAGCTGATCGGCCCATCAATGCTGCGTGGCGCGATGCGGTTGTTCAAGATCCCCGCCTGACCATTGCCCCGCATCGTCACATCGGCGCGGGCGAAATCGCGTGACAAGGTTCCGGCCGCCCCCGCCGATATACCGCCTGGCCCGGTCACGGTGAGATCAAGCCGATAGTCCGATGGCTCAACCACAACCCCGCCCGACAGCCGGGTTGCACCCGCAAAACCCGGCAAAAGGCGCGCGGTATCATCAAGCTGGCCTTCGATCCTGTATATGTCCGGGCGGTCCGTTTGCGAGATGTTCGCGGACAGCGCGGCATTGGCAAGGTCGGCCGAAGCCAGAACAAACGTCCCGCCGGTTTCCTTTGCCGAAAGCATGACAGTCGTCGCGCCCCGAAACAGTGTATTGATCGGATCAGAGGCGAACGCCAGATCCCGGCCGGTTCCTGCCATGGTAACGGTCCGCTGGCCGTTCTGGCCGGTCAGCCGGGCGGTAAAATCCATCCCGCCCCCAAAGGTGGGGCCAAGGACCGTCAGATCCTTGATCGTCGAGCTGGCGGATAGGTCTGTCGCATGGCGACCAATCAGGCCCTCGGCAGTTGCGGACAATGCTTTCATCTCAACGGACAAAGCCTTCAGCACAATGCCGTCAGGGTTGCGTATGGCGCTCACGCTGATATGTGACTGTCCTGCAAGAGCACGGTCGATCATCGGCTGACCAAGGGTCAGGTCGGTGCCGATCGCCTCCGCCGTCAGGTCGAAAGTGCCCGCTCTGGCCATCCCACCGCCCGATACCTTTATCTTGGCGGCCCCGCCCAACGGCGCACCGGCCAAACCGGAAAACCGGGCCGTATCTTCGGCGCTGAGCGCGAGAGAGCCGCTCAGAGCCAGGTCAAGGCCTCGAACGTCAAGTGCAAGATCGCCGGACAAAGCCAGATCACCCGCCTGAGCGGAAATCTGTCGCAGACGCAAGTTCTCGCCCTGCTGCCAAGAAAAGACCGTCCGGCCAGTCAACGTGGTACCAGCCGCTTGGGCAAGCGCGGGGTCGCGGAACGCAAGCCCTGTCGCGCTGAAGCTTGTCGACCCGACGATCCGGGCCGATCCGGCGTTCAGATCAATCACCCGGCCCTTGCCGTCGATCACCAGTTCGGCAATTGCCAGATCGGGTTGCGAGAATCCAGCAACCGATCCGGCGAGCGTCCAGTCGTTTGACTTGCTGCCGTCAAAACGCAACAGCAAGGTGCCGCTTTTGACGGTGGTCCTGCCGCCAGAAATCGGCAAAATCAGATCGCGACCACTCGGGAGGCCCAGACGAACAGTCAGCGCCGCCGCAAGCGGTAACCG
>Ga0073904_10000607_pt1 | contig 26077 bp, 20 predicted proteins | sample KloWWTrecipitate_FD_66668 | JGI IMG/M metagenome (GOLD analysis project Ga0073904, IMG submission 66668) | Active sludge microbial communities from Klosterneuburg, Austria, studying microevolution and ecology of nitrifiers - Klosterneuburg... | ecosystem: Engineered > WWTP > Aerobic digester >... | reverse complement strand
GCGGCAAACCGCCCTCCGGGCGCCAGGGCCGCGACCGTTTCCACGGGCGGACGTCCCTGAAGCCCGGCCGCCAGAAGCCCGGCCGTTTCCTCTGCCCGCGTGAGCGGACTGGTCAGGACAATGTCGAGCTCGAGACCGAGTGCGGCCAGCCCTCGAACCGCCTCCTTGAAGCGCCTGGTGCCTTCCGGCGTCAGGGGCCGGAGGCGATCGTCAAGAAAGGCCGGGCCTCGCTCGGCCGCAATGGCGTGCCGTACGAGGTAGAGCTCGAGGATGGCCGCCATCGTCAGCCTGCCGGAGCCGGGGCTGCCTCGGCGCCCGCCGCGATCACGGTCCGGCAGAGATCCGTGAGTCGCGCGCGATCGCGGAGGAACGACGCGTGGCCCTCGCGGCACCGTTGCTCGAGCGTCCGAACGAGGGCGTCCAGTTCCGTGGCCGCGCGAAGGTCGGTGCCCGCCAGCCTGACCTGCACCTCGCGCACGTGTTGCAGCAGGATCTCGAAGTCGTGGATCTCGCCGAGCGCGTCCTGGAGGCGCTTGAGTCGATGGATGCGCGCCACGGCGCGCGACCGCGTGAGCTCCCGCTCCACCTCGAGCGCGTAGCGGAGCTTCTTGGCGGCGATACGCACCGCGTGCAGCCGCTCAGGCACGTACAGCCCGCCGGCGCGCTGAGTCTCGTCGATGAGCGCACGGGCCCTGCGGACGCCCCGCTGTCGCGCCCCACGAATTTCGGCCTCGTCAACCGACGAGGACGGATGGGGGCGAGACGCCACGTGGAGGCGCGCCTCGAGCGTGCGCAGCGTCGCTGGGGTGATCACCTCGAGCATGGCTCGGCGGCGAGAGGTGCGCTCCGCCATCAGGTGCGAGCGAACTCTGGCGAGGGCGCGGGGCGCGGTTTCCGAGAACGGCCCCACCTCGTCGAGGAGGACGAGCGCGACGTCGATCTCCCGGATGGGGCCCAGCACACGGGTGATGCGGCGGACGTGCTTGCGCGCGCGGTCGAGGGCGTCCGAGTCGGCGGCCCCGGCCAGCACCGGCAGTACCGCTCGCAGCCGCCGAGAGGCGACCCGGGCGCGATGAACGGAGGCGACGTCACCGGACGCGGCCGCCGGCAGCGCGTCGAGGAGCGAGAGCAGCCGCTGTCGCAACAGCCGTGCCGGAAGCGCCATGTGCTGCATGTGGGGATTCTGAAGGACCCCATTATACTGGGCGCGGTCCGCTCACACCGCTCATGCGACTGGCCGCCATCGACATTGGCTCCAACTCCGTCCACATGATCGTGGTCCGCGTGCGCCCGGACTTCTCGTTCGAGATCATCGACCGCGAGAAGGAGATGGTGCGCCTGGGCGCGGGCGGCCTCGACGGCAAGAAGCTGACCCGATCGGCGCAGACGGCCGCGCTCCAGGCCCTCTCCAAGTTCGAGCGCATCGCCCGGTCCCACCAGGTGGACGAGATCCTCGCCGTGGCGACCAGTGCCACACGCGAAGCCGAGAACGGAGGCGCCTTTCTCGCCGCCATCAAGCAGCAGACGGGCATCCGGGCTCGCATCATCACGGGCGCCGAGGAAGCGCGGCTCATCCATCTGGCCGCGGTCTACGGCGTGGACACGCCGAACGCGGCGGTCGTCATCGACATCGGCGGGGGCAGCGTGGAGATCACGCTGGGAAGCGGCCGCGAAGTGCAGTTCGCGCGCAGCTTCAAGATGGGGGTCATCCGGCTCACCGAGCGCTACGTCACTTCCGATCCGATCAGTGGCCGCGACACGCGCAAGATGGTGAAGTTCATCGGCGAGCAGGTGGACCGGTACGTGAGCCACATCGTGCGAGAGGGGTTCGACCGGGTGATCGGCACCTCGGGCACCATTCTCTCGCTCGGCACGGTCGCAACGGCGCTCGACCGCGGCGTCCCGCCAGCCGAGGTGCGCAACCTGCGGGTGCCAGCCAAGAGCCTGGCGCGCCTGCGCAAGAGCGTCACCGGCATGGACGCCAAAGAACGCCTCGCGCTGCCGGGACTCGACCCCCGGCGCGTCGACCTGGCCGTTGCCGGCGCGGTGCTCCTCGACACGCTGATGCGCAAGCTGGGAGCGACAGAGATCACCCTGTGCGACCTGGCCCTGCGCGAAGGGCTGGTACTCGACTACATCCACCGACACCGGAAGGACATCGCGCGCGTCGATCGCTACCCGGACGTACGGCGCCGTTCGGCGGTCGAGCTGGCCGAACGGTGCCACTGGGAGGCCGACCACGCGCGACAGGTAGCCCGTATGGCCGTGGGGATTTTCGATCAGACCCGCCACCTCCACGACCGGGGCGACCGCGAGCAGGAATGGCTCGAGTACGCGGCGCTACTCCACGACATCGGCAACCACATCAGCTACGAGCGTCATCACCGGCACTCGTACTATCTCATCAAGAACGGGGACCTGCGCGGGTTCGAGCCCGACGAAGTCGAGGTGATTGCGCTGGCCGCGCGCTACCACCGCCGCGCGCGGCCCAAGAAGGATCACGTCGGCTACGCCGACCTCGGCCCCGACCTGCGCCGGACGGTCCGCCTGCTGGGCGCCATCCTGCGGGTGGCGGAAACCCTGGATCGGTCCCGCCACGGTGTCGTGGGTGCGGTCACCGTCAAGGATCGCGGCGCCGATCTACGCCTTCAGATCGAGGCAGTTGGCGATGCGGAACTGGAGGTGTGGGCCGGACTGCGGCAGATGGACGTGCTCGCTGGCGAGCTGCGCAAGCCCATCGTGCTGGCCAAAGTGCAGCGCGAATCGGCCGCGCCGCCGGCGCGCCGGACGCTGGACGGCGCCCGCCGTTAACCGGGAATTTACACGTCGGAAACTGCGGCGAAACGAGCGTGACGTAGGCTCAGGGGATGCCCTCGTCATCCATCCGCTGCCTGGCGCTCCTCGGCACCTTGATGCCGGCCGTGGCCGCCTGCGGGGGCTCGTCCCCCTCGTCGACCGGTGCGACTGCCATCGTCACGCTCGACGGCTCCAGCACCGTCTTCCCCATCAGTGAAGCCGTCGCCGAGGAGTTCCAACGCATCCACCCCGGCGTGCGGGTCACCGTCGGCATCTCCGGGACCGGCGGCGGTTTCCAGAAGTTCTGCCGCGGCGAGACCGACATCAGCGACGCATCGCGGCCCATCAGCGCGCCGGAGATCGCCGCCTGCGCGCAGGCCGGCGTCGACTATGTCGAGCTGCCCATCGCCTACGACGGGATCGCCATTGTCGTGAATCCGAAGGCCGAGTGGATTTCCCACATCACTGTCGCCGAGCTGAGGACGCTGTGGGCACCGGAGGCCCAGGGCACAGTCGGCCGCTGGAACCAGGTGCGGCCCGGCTGGCCGGATCGGGAGATTCACCTCTTCGGCGCGGGCGTGGACTCGGGCACCTTCGACTACTTCACCGAAGCGGTGACCGGCAAGGCGAAGTCCAGCCGGGGGGACTTCACCTCCAGTGAGGACGACAACGTCCTGGTGCAAGGCATCAGCAGCGACGAGCTCGCGCTGGGCTTCCTGCCTTTCTCCTACTACGACGAGAACCGCGACACGCTCAAGCTCGTCGCCGTGGACGATGGGAAGGACGATAACGGTGCGGGGGCCATTGCGCCCGATGCAGAGACGATCCGCACGGGCGCCTACCAGCCGCTGGCCCGCCCGGTGTTCATCTACGTTTCGAAGAAGGCGGCCGAGCGCAACGAGGTTCGCCAGTTCGTGGAGTTCTATCTGGCGGAGGCCGACACGCTGGTCCGCGAGGTGAGCTACGTCGGGCTCCCGTCGGCCGCCTACGACCTGGTCGCCGAACGGTTCGCCAAGCGGGTGGGCGGTTCGCTCTTCGCCGGGGCGGAGAACACCGTGGGTGTGACCATCGAGCAGCTGCTCGCACGGGAACGAGCCCGGTAGCCGGCATGCGCACCCGCAGGCTCGAATGGGTCATCGAGCACGCGCTCCTGGCGTGCGCAGCGCTCTCGGTGCTGACCACGGCAGGTATCATCGTGGTGCTGGCCGTGGAGACCGCCGGGTTCCTGCGCGAAGTGCCGGTCCTGGAATTCCTGACGGGCACCGAGTGGACGCCGCTGTTCGCCGACCCGCGATTCGGCGTGCTGCCCCTGGTGGCGGGCACCGTGCTCGTCTCGGCCATCGCCATGATCGTGGCCCTGCCAATGGGCCTGATGTCGGCCATCTACCTCAGTGAGTACGCCCCGGACGGGCTGCGGCGCGTGGTCAAGCCAGTGCTCGAGGTCCTGGCAGGCGTACCCACCGTCGTCTACGGGTACTTCGCCCTCACGTCCGTCACGCCGCTCCTGCAGCGCGTGTTCCCGCAGATGTCGGGCTTCAACGCGCTCAGTCCGGGCATCGTGATGGGCATCATGATACTGCCGCTGGTCTCGTCGCTGGCCGAAGACGCGATGCGCGCGGTGCCGCGCGGGCTTCGCGAAGGCGCCTACGCCCTGGGCGCCACCCGCATGCAGACGGCCCTGCAGGTGGTGGTGCCGGCGGCCTTCTCGGGCATCACGGCGGCGTTCATCCTGGCGGTCTCGCGCGCGGTGGGCGAGACGATGATCGTGGCCATCGCGGCGGGCCAGCAGCCGCGGCTGACGGCCAATCCCTTCGTGCCGCTCGAAACCATGACGGCCTACATCGTTCAGGTGAGCCTCGGGGACACGCCGCAGGGCACGCTCGAGTACCGGACCATCTTCGCCGTCGGGATGCTGCTCTTCCTGATGACGTTCGGCCTGAACCTGGTGAGCACCTGGCTCCGCGATCGGTTCCGCGAGGAGTACTCGTGAAGTCGCGCGCCGACCTCGTGTTCCGGATCCTCGCGCTGTCGACGCTGGTGTTCGCGCTGGGGACCCTTGCCGCGCTGGTCATCGACGTGCTCACGGACGGCGCGGACCGGCTGAGCTGGTCGTTTCTCACGAACCTGGCGTCGCGGCACCCAGAAGAGGCGGGCATCTTCCACGCACTGGCGGGCAGCATCTGGGTGATCGTCCTCACGGCGATGCTGGCGCTGCCGCTCGGCGTGTCGGCGGCCGTCTACCTGGAGGAATATGGCACGCGCAGCCGGGTGGCGCGGTTCATCGAAATCAACATCGCCAACCTGGCCGCGGTGCCCTCGATCATCTACGGCCTGCTCGGGCTGGGGGTCTTCGTCCGCCTCATGGGTATGGGCCGCAGCGTGATGGCCGGTGCCTGTACGCTGGCGCTGCTGGTCCTGCCGGTCGTCATCCTGTCGACCCGCGAGGCGCTTCGCACCGTGCCGGGTTCCATCCGCGAGGGGTCGTACGCGCTGGGTGCCACCAGGTGGCAGACCATCTGGCACCAGGTGCTGCCGATGGCGTTTCCGGGCATCCTGACCGGGCTCATCCTGTCGCTGTCGCGCGCCATTGGCGAGACGGCACCGCTCATCACCCTTGGCGCACTCACCTACGTTCCGTTCGCACCCGACGGAATCTGGTCGCCGTTCACCGTGCTGCCCATCCAGGTCTTCAACTGGGTCTCGCGCCCGCAAGCCGCGTTCAAGGAGAACGCGGCGGCGGGTATCCTGGTGCTCATGGGGCTCCTGCTGACCATGAACGCCGTTGCCGTCTTGTTGCGGGACCGGTTCCAGCGGCAGAATCGGACATGAACGCAGCCTCGCGACCCCTCTCGGTCGTCGCCGGACTCGCCCAACGCCGCGGGCAGCCTCACTCGCACGTCGAGGCGCCCGTGAAGATCGAGGCCGATCGGCTGAACTTCTACTACGGCGCCAAGCGCGCGCTCGACGGCATCTCGATCCGCATTCGAGCCCACCTGGTGACGGCGTTCATCGGGCCGTCGGGCTGCGGCAAGAGCACGTTCCTGAGGACGCTCAACCGGATGAACGACATGATACCGGCGACGCGGGTCGAGGGTAGGGTTCTGCTCGACGGGCGGCCCATCTACGCGCCGGACGTGGACGTGGTCGCGCTGCGCAGACGCGTGGGCATGGTCTTCCAGAAGTCGAACCCGTTCCCCAAGTCGATTTTCGAGAACGTGGCCTACGGCCTTCGGATCAACGGCATGGCGGGCAGCAGGTCGGAGCTGAACGACCGGGTGGAGGAGAGCCTCCGTCAAGCGGCGATCTTCGACGAGGTGAAAGACCGTCTGCACGAGTCGGCGCTGGCGCTCTCCGGCGGCCAGCAGCAGCGCCTCTGCATTGCCCGCGCGCTGGCCATCCGTCCCGAGGTCCTGCTGATGGACGAGCCGGCCTCGGCCCTCGACCCCATCGCCACGCAGCGCATCGAAGAGCTCATCTACGACCTCAAGAGCAGCTACACCATCGTCATTGTGACTCACAACATGCAGCAGGCGGCTCGCGTCTCGGACTTCACGGCGTTCTTCTGGCTGGGGCGGCTGATCGAATACGATCGAACGGATCGGATTTTCACGGCGCCGGCGGAAAAGCTCACCGAAGACTACGTGACGGGTCGCTGCGGCTAGCTGCGCGCGGAGACGGCATGGAACGACCGGCTCGGCACTTTCAGGAAGAACTCGAGGCTCTCAGACAGCGCCTGCTGGCGATGGGCGGGCTGGCCGAGGAGCGCGTGCGCGTGGCGGTCCGCGGCGTCGCGGAGCGGGAGCCCGACGACCTGCAGGCCATTCTCGAGGGCGACGAGCCGGTCAACGACCTGCACATCGAGGTGGACGACCGCTGCTTCAAGCTCCTGGCGCTCCACCAGCCCATGGCCGCCGACCTGCGGATTATCGTGGCGGCCGTGAAGATCAACACCGACCTGGAACGGGTCGGCGACCTGGCGGTCAACGTCGCCGAGGCCGGTAAGCGCTACCTCCAGCACCCGCCCGTCAAGCCGCTGCTCGACATCCCGCGCATGGGCGACATCGCACAGATCATGCTGCGTGACGCGCTCGACGCGTTCGTGCGCCGCGACGTGGGCCTCGCCGAGGCCGTGCTCGCCAGGGACGATGAGCTCGACGCGCTGAAGATGCAAATCTTCCGCGAGTTGTTGACCTACATGCTGCAGGATCCCCACACGATCGAGCCGGCGCTCGACCTGATTCTCATCTCGCGGCATCTCGAGCGTATCGGCGACCACGCCACCAACATCGCCGAGGACGTCATCTTCATGGTGTCGGCGCGCGACGTCCGGCACCAGGCGGTGGACCCGGCGCCGGGTCCACCGCGCGGCTGAGGCCGCGCGCCGCACATCGCATCCATCAGCGAATCGGATGAATGGCCGGCAATGACCCGATGACCCGCGCCATCGACTGGACTACAATGAGACGGTTGTGGGTCTTGTGTCCTTCACGTCCTGCTCCCCCAGCGCCCCGATACCATGGCTGACACGCTGACGATTACCGACAACCGCACCGGCAAGACCTACGACCTTCCCATCACGGACGGCGCCATCCGGGCGCTCGACCTGAAGAAGATCAAGACCGATGCCCCCGGCGACACCGGGCTGCTCACCTACGATCCGGCGTGCATGAACACCGCGGCCTGCCGGAGCAGCATCACCTATATCGACGGCGATCAGGGCATCCTGCTGTATCGCGGCTACCCGATCGAGCAGCTGGCCGAGCAGAGCACGTATCTGGAGACGGCGTACCTCATCCTCAACGGCGAACTGCCCACGGGGAACGCCCTCCAGGACTGGACGCACCAGATCATGATGCACACGATGGTGCACGAGAACATCAAGAAATTCATGGAGGGCTTCACCTACGACGCCCACCCGATGGGCGTCTTCGTGAGCACCGTAGCGGCGATGTCGACGTTCTACTCCGACGGCAAGCTCATCTTCGACACCGACCGCCGCAAGCTGCAGATCCTCCGCCTCATTGCCAAGACGCCCACGATTGCCGCCTACGCCTTCCGCCACAGCATCGGCCGGCCGTACGTCTACCCCGACAACGACCTCGGCTTCACCGGCAACTTCCTGAACATGCTGTTCAAGATGACCGAGCTGAAGTACCAGCCCAACCCCTCGCTCGAGCGGGCGCTCGACGTTCTCTTCATCCTGCACGCCGACCACGAGCAGAACTGCTCCACCAGCACGATGCGCGGCATCGGCAGCTCGCACGCCGATCCGTACTCCGCGCTGGCCGGCGCCGCGGCGGCGCTGTACGGCCCGCTGCACGGAGGCGCCAACGAGGCCGTACTCCGCATGCTGCAGGAGATCGGGTCGGTGGCCAACATCCCTGCCTTCATCAAGCGCGTGAAGGCCGGCGACGGCCGCCTGATGGGCTTCGGCCACCGCATTTACAAGTCGTACGATCCGCGCGCCAAGATCATCAAGAAGACCGCCTACGAGGTCTTCGAGGTGACGGGCAAGAACCCGCTGCTCGACATCGCGCTCGAGCTCGAGCGAATCGCGCTCGAGGACGACTACTTCGTCACCCGCAAGCTCTACCCGAACGTCGACTTCTACTCGGGCCTCATCTACCAGGCCATGAACTTCCCGTCGGACATGTTCGCGGTGCTCTTCGCCATCGCCCGCACGGTCGGCTGGGTGGCCCAGTGGGAGGAGATGCTGCTCGACACCGAGCAGAAGATCTTCCGGCCCCGCCAGATCTACGCCGGCGCGGGACACCGCGACTACGTGCCGATGGCGAAGCGGTAGGAGACGGAACGAGGAGATGACGATGCAGGGCGATGTACGAGGGGCGGCCGGCCGAGCCCTGACCACCGTGTGCCTCGTCGGCGCTGTCGCCGCCGCCGCGCAGGCGCCGGCCGCGTTCGACAGCACCCGCGCCTACACCCACGTCCGCGAACAGGTGGCGCTCGGCCCGCGCCCCGCGGGCTCGCCGGCCAACCAGCGCACGCGCGAGTACATCATCCGGACGCTGGCCGCCTCCGGCTACAAGGCCGTCGAGCAGCCGTTCGAGACGTCCACTCCCGTGGGCCGCGTGAAGATGGCCAACATCATCGCCACCCTGCCCGGCGACCGCGCCGACCGCATCGTGCTGGCCAGCCACTTCGACACCAAGCCCTTCGAGGACTTCCGTTTCGTCGGCGCCAACGACAGCGGCTCGAGCACCGGCGTCCTGCTCGAGCTCGCGCGCGTGCTGAGAGCCGGTCCGAAGCCGGCCCTCACCCTCGAGTTCCTCTTCTTCGACGGCGAGGAAGCCTGGGGCGAATGGCGTGACCTCAACCACACCTACGGCAGCCGCCACTACGTGACCGCCGGGCGCGCCTCCGGTACCCTGGCCGGCCTCAAGGCGCTCGTGCTGCTCGACATGGTCGGCGACCGCGGCCTGAGCTTCAGGCGCGACACCAATTCGACGCCCTGGCTCACCGACATCGTCTGGGCGGCCGCGCGCCGGCTCGGTCACGGCACCCACTTCCTCGACGACCCGTTCGCGGTCGAAGACGACCACATTCCCTTCCTGAAGGCCGGCGTGCCCTCGGTCGACTTGATCGACCTCGACTACGCCCCGTGGCACACCGCGGGCGACACGTTGGACCAGGTGAGTGCCCGAAGCCTGCAGATTGTGGGAGACGTGGTGCTGGCGGCGCTGCCCGAGATCCAGGCGCGCCTGCTCAAGTAGCCGCCGGGGCCTACCGGTACACTTCGGCGAGGATTTCCGCCTCCGTCAGCACCGTGGGCGACGATTTCGCGCGGCGGAACACCCGGTCGATGATCGGTTCGGAGGCCGGAATGCCCCGCTTCTCGAGCCAGTACGTGATGTTCGACTTGCCCGACATGGGCCCCACGTCAATTTGCTGCTCCCGCCCGACGAGGCTGGCCGGCACCGCCGAGTAGACCGCGTCCATCAGGTCGCGGTCGCCCTTCTTCCAGGCCTTGACCACCGCCGCGGCGTGCACGCCCGTTGCCGTGCGGAATGCATCGCGCCCGATGACAGGGTAGTTGTCCGGGATGATCACGTCGCAGGCCCGCGAAACCAGGCGGCAGTATTCATCGAGCCGGGACAGGTTGCGCTCGACATAGCCCATCAGGACCAGGTTGACGAGAAGCAGGTCCATCGGAGTATTGCCCACGCGCTCGCCGATGCCGAGGGCCGTCGCGTGCACACGGCTGGCGCCCGCGTCGAGCGCGGCGATGCTGTTGATGACGGCCAGGTCGCGGTCGCGGTGGCCGTGCCAGTCGATGCCGACATCGGCGCCGCAGTCACGTATCACCTGGGCGGCGAAGTGCACCACGGCGGAGACGCCCGCCGGCGTGGCATGGCCGACCGTATCGGCCACGCAGATGCGTCCGGCGCCGGCGCGGATCGCGCAGGAGTAAATCGCGCGCAGGGTTTCGGGGGTGGCTCGCGTCGTGTCCTCGGTGACATACATCACCTCGAGCCCTTCCTTGACCGCGAAGCCGACGGCTTGCTCGGTGGTGCGCAACAGCCAGTCGAGCGTCCACCCCTCGGTGAACTGGCGGATAGGAGACGACCCGATGAAGGTGCAGCACTCAATCGGCAGCCCGGTCCGCCTGGAGATCTCCACGACCGGGCGGATATCGTTGGGATGCGTCCTGGCGGCGCAGTTCGCCTTGACCGACAGGCGGGCGGACACAATCTCGCGCGCGAGGCGCTCGACGTCGGCCACGACGTGGCGCCCCGCGCCCGGGAGCCCGATGTTGGCCGAGTCGATCCCCAGGGCGTCGAAGAGGTGCAGGATCTCGATCTTCTGGCCGATCGCCGGCGTGCGCACCGAAGGCGACTGCAACCCGTCGCGCAGCGTCTCGTCGTTGAGCATGACGAGGGGCGGAGGCGCGGGAGCGCCAATCCGGTTCCAGTCGAAGATGAGGGCGTCTTCCATGAACGCGCTGAATTCCATCGTACTACCGAAGCGGCGGTCAGGCGGTGCCGGGCCCCAGGTAGCGGATTACGAGCGCCGTCACGTCGTCGTACTGCTCGACGCCCTTGGCGAAGTCCCGGACGGCATCGATGATGTGCCGCAGGACGTCCGACGCCGGCCGGCCGTGGGTGTGCTCGACCACCTCGATGAGCCGATCCTCGCCGAACTCGCCGCCGGCCACGTTGTGCGCCTCGGTGACGCCGTCGCTGTAGAGCACGACCGTGTCGCCCGGACTGAGCGTGAGATGACTGGACTGGTAGGTGGCGAAGTCGAACAGCCCGATCGGCATGCCGTCCGCCTCCAGCCGCCGGAGGCCGCCGTCGCCGTAGACGAGCGCCGGGTTGTGGCCCGCGCTACAGAAGGCCAGCTCGCCTGACGGCGCCAGGCGTCCGTACAGCGCCGTGGCGTACCGCGCGCCGATCGCCCGGCGGGTCAGCACCCGATTCATCTTGGTCATCGTCTCGGCGGGGTCGCTCCCAGAGGACGCGAAGGCCGAGAAGATGCCCATGAGCTTCGACGAGAGCAGCGCCGCCGCCGGTCCCTTACCGGCGACATCGCCCACCAGGAACGCAAACGTGCCATCGCTCATCTCGAGCAGATCGTAGAAATCACCGCCGATGGCCCGTGCCTGCACCGACGAGCCGCTGGCCTCGAAGAACGCGCCATTGTGCGTGCCCTCCGGCAGCAGGGCGCGCTGGATTTCAGCGGCGATGCGCAGTTCGTGCTCGATGCGGGCCTTCTCGAGCGTCTCGCGGTACAGCCGCGCATTCTCGATGGCCACGCCAGCCTCGGTCGCCAGCGTCTCGAGCGCCGCCCGCGTGTGCGGCGCGAGCAGGCTCCCTCTTTCGCGGGAGTCGAGGTAGAGCACCCCGATGGATCTCGTTTCGATGGGCAGGTCGGCGTGGTCGAGATAACGCACGAGCCGCAGGGGCGCGCAGGCCACGTGGCGGATGCCCAGGGCCACCGTTCCCATGTGCACGCTCGCCAGATCGCCATCGAGCAGGTCGGCGACGATGCGGATCTCGCCCGTCCTGAAGACCTCCTCCGGCACCTTGCGGCTGGTCGCGAAGCTGTTGCCAGGCAAGGTAATCCGTCCGTGCGAGCGCGCCAGCTTCATCTCGAGGCCCGCGTCGCCCGACAGCATGATGAACCCGCGCTCGGCACCCGTCACCTCGATAGCGGTGTCGAGGACGAGGGCGAGCACCTCGTCCAACACGCGTCCCGAACCCAGCGCGCGCAGCCCCTCGAGCAGCGCCGCCAGCTGCCGCAGGTCGCTCATCGCCGTGGCCGGCGTCCGCTCGCTTGCAGGCGCGGCGCTGCCGACCAGGAAGACGATGTCGGTGCCCGCCGCCCGTCCGAACCGCAGGCGGTCTCCGCTGGCCAGCGTGTGTTCGCTTACCTGCTGCTCGTTGACGAACGTGCCATAGCGCGACCCGCGGTCCCGCAGGATGTACTGGCCATCGATGCCGACAATCTCGGCGTGGTCGCGCGACACATCGGTGCCCGTGAGGCACACGTCGTTCTCGGCGCGTCGCCCGATCGTCACCTGCGCCTTGTCGATCGACACGACCCGGCGGCCCAACCCGTCGTTCAGTTCCAGGCGCGCGTCTGCCATTGGCCGCGACACTCCATAGTAGCCTGCCTACATGAACATCCACGCCGCGGCCGCGGCCGCGGCGGCGGCGAGGGCCGCGAGCGTGGGCATCAACCACGCCGTCCGCGACGACCGGCGGGCGGCCGGCGGCGGGATGCGGGGCTCGGCGGTCGCTGTCCCGCAGCGATAGCAAATCAGGGCATTGCTGGCAATCTCGGTGCCACAGGACCGGCAATTCATGCCACGATCTTACCGGTACCGGCTGTGATCCCCATCAAGGACGTCATCCCCTCGCGCACGTGGCCCGGTGTCACCATTTCGATTGTCGTCGTCAACGTCGCGGTGTTCCTGTACCAGACGACCCTGCCGCAGCCAGCGCTCGAGGCCTTCATCTACGCCCGCGGCCTGGTGCCCGCCGACTTCTCGGTCGTGGCGATGGTCACGTCGATGTTCGTGCACGGCGGCTTCGGGCACGTGGCGGGCAACCTGCTCTACCTGTGGATCTTCGGTGACAACGTCGAGGACCGTCTGGGCCACGGACGCTTCGTGCTCTTCTACCTGGCCACCGGCGTCATCGCGGCGCTGGCCCAGACCGCCATGGACCCGGACTCGACGATTCCCATGGTCGGCGCCAGCGGCGCCATTGCGGGCGTGATGGGCGGCTATTTCGTGCTCTACCCGCAGTCGCGCGTCCTCACGCTGTTTCCGTTTCCGCTGATGCTCTTCGAGGTGCCCGCCGTCTTCTTCCTGGGACTCTGGTTCCTCGTCCAGTTCCTCAACGGTCTCGGCTCGTCGATGGCCGCCGCCGGCCGCGACCTGCCGGGCGGGGTCGCATTCTGGGCGCACGTCATGGGTTTCGTCGCGGGCGTGCTCCTGGTGCGCCTGATGCGGCGGCCCGAGCGTCAGAGGGTGGAATGGTGGAGCCCGTAGGGCTCTTCAACTGCGCCGGCGGATCTCCTGCGACACGCGGGCCAGCTCGATCATCAGCTTCTCGTAGGCCGACTGCCACTCGGCTGGCGGCATACCGTCCTTCTGCTGCTTGAGCTCCTCGGCCTGCGCCTCGAGGGCGCGGCGCTGCTTGAGCAGGGCCGCCAGCTCCGGGTTGTCGGCCGAGGTGGCGGGCTCCGCATCGAGATTCCAGAGCCGGGCCATCGAGCCGTCCTGGCCGTCGCCGCCCTGCTCCTGCCCGATGCCGTCGCCGTTGTCGTCCAGCAGGGCGCGCTCGGTGGTGAGCTGCCCGCGCTGCTCGTAGTGTTGGCGGACGGCCAGGCTGGCCGCCTCGAAGACTTCGAAGATGGACGTCCTGCCGTTCTTGTCGAGATCGGTGGACGCCTCGCTGAGCGCCTTGACGAAGTACTCGGGAAACATCGTGGCGTACTTCTGCGCGGCCGAGTTGGTGGCCGTGATCACCACGCGCCCCTTGGCCTTGAGGGCGTCCAGGAAGGGGAAGCTCGCTTCGGTGGTGTTGACCAGGATCAGCCGACCGGACAGCCCGGACAGGATCTGGTTCCAGTCGGTCGCCGTGAGGTCCGGACCCACGAGATTGAACTTCGCCACCTCGCCGTCGTAGGTGCCGTGACCGAGCAGCACCACCAGCACCAGGTCGTCACTGGAGGTCGTCTTGCCGATTTCGGAGAACAGCGACTTCACGTTCGCGGCGCTACCGACCGGACCGCCCTGCACCGACTCGTCCACGAGCACTCGCACGTGCGTCGTGTCGAACCCGTAGCGATCGACGAGCGTACGCTCGAGCGTGGCACGCCACTGACGCATCTGGTCCGCGTACTTCTCGCCGCCCGAGGCTCCCGAGACAATCACGGCCCACCGTGTTTCGGCCCAGCCGGGCGCCGGCACCGCCAGCAGTCCCATCGCCAGGGCGACAGCGCCACACCATCCTTGCCGCATCGTCCGGCCCCACCGAGGTTCACTCTGTGTCCGCGTCATCTGCGTCATATGCGCCCGTCGTCATCCGCGGTCACACATCCATCCGCGTTCACGCCAGCCCCACCCGGCGGCGTACCATCCACTCCGTCGCCAGCAGACCCATGATACCGAGCAACGTCCAGACGTTGTGCCACAGATCGCGAAGCTCCATGACCTCGGCGCCCGTGCCCGTTTCGCGCAGGCGCTCGGCGAGACGCGCCACCTCGGCCACTCGCAGGTACTCGCCACCCGCGGAGGTCGCCAGGCGTTGCAGCACGGGCTCGTTCAGCCTGAGATCGGCCATCTCCAGGTCGGTGCCGCCGACCAGCACGTAGCGGGTGGCGCTGCCGAGCCGGGTCGAGCCGCGCCGGGCCTCGGCATCGAGCCGGTAGACGCCGGGCTGGTCGAAACGCGCGGACGCCTGATAGCGCCCGTCGCCCGGATCGGCGAGGGCCGCCGGGAAGGCGCGGGCGCGGCCGTCGGGGTCCGTGAGCGTGATGTCCACCTCGGCGTCGGAAGAGGCGTCGAAGCGGGCGTCGCGCACGGTGACGCTCACGGCTTCGGCGCTGCCCGGCAGCGGCACCGCCAGCGGCGCAATCGTCACGCCACCAGGTGCCGGCGCGGCCAGCCATCGCACGAGCTGACGCCAGATCGTGTCGTACGCGGTGTCGGACGCCGGACGCATCATGCGCCAGCGCCACGAGGCCTCGCCGGCAAAGACGAGGGTGCGGCCCTGTCCGTAGCGCTGCACGGCAATCAGTGGATGCGCGTCGCCTCCGGGGCTGGTGGTGATGGCCAGCACCTGGGCGCCCGGTCGCGGGCCGCCGACCAGCGAGACCGACGCCAGGGGCGGCAGCTCGCGCCACAGCTTGCGGCTGGCTTCCACCGACGCCGCGAGCCGCGTAGCCGGATGGACGGACCCATCGGCGGTCACGGCCGGCGCATTCACCGCCAGGCCTTCGCCGCCCTCGGGCGCCCGGATCTCCGCGAGACGGTCGGTGAGGTCCACGGGGAGCGCTTCGGCCAGTGGGGTGCCCGAGAGGCCCTGACGTTCGAAGGACCGGGCGCCGAGCACCAGCAACCCGCCGCCGCGCTCGGCCACGAACCGCGACGTCAGGTCGAGCTGCTCGCGCGTGAAGAAGTCGGCCTCGACGTTGCCGAACACGATGGCGTCGTAGCGAAACAGCGCCTCGCGGGACAGCGGATAGCCGGTGGAGAGCGCCGCCGCGCGGCCATCGGCCGCCTGCACGAAAAAGGTGTCCCGCCCGTCATCGTCCTGGCCTTTGCGCACGACCGAGTCGACGTCGAGACCGGTATCGCCGGCGAGCGCGCGCCTCAGGAACGTGTGCTCGAAGCCGGGAGCGCCCTCCACCATCAGGATGGTGCGACGGGCCGCCTGCGGCGGCACCAGCACGCTGCGCGTGTTGTTGGCCGGGGTGACTTCATCGGGATCGCCGGCGATGTCGACCGTGTAGACCGTCGGTCGATCCGAGGCCGGCGACACGGTGAACACTTCGTGGACGGGCGCACCCTCAGCGGCCGGACGAGGCCGGCGGACATCGATCGGGCGGCCGTTGGCGCTGAGCCGGATCTCGATGGGGTCGGTGCCATAACCGCGGCCGATGGCCGACACGCTGAGGTCGATGGACGCCTCGGGCAGCAGCGCCTCGCCAGCGGTGACGCTGACGATCTCGCGGTCGCGCGCCGCCTCGGCGGCGCCCACCCCAACGGTGAACACCCGCACGCCTGCCAGGCGCCCCGGCACCGCCGGGCGATTCGACGTATCGCCGCCGTCTGACAGCACCACGAGACCTGGAATCTGCTCGCGACGGTAGCGCTCGGCCACCTCCTCGACGGCGGTCGTGAGGTCGCTGCGGCGCGCGGCCGCCTGCAGTGCGCCCGGCGGTGGCGGCGCCACGGTCTCGCCAAAGGTGAACACTTCGGGCCTGAATGCCGGCCCCAACGCCTCGCTCAACCGCCGCACCGCGTCTTCCGCGCGGGCGAGACGCGTCTGGCCAGCGTCATCGGCGATACCCATGCTGCGCGACACGTCGATGAGGACAGGCACCACGCGGGCGGGTTGCGCAGTGGACGGCATCGGTGCCACCGGTCGCAACAGCGCCAGAACGATGAGGGCGAGCGACGCGGCGCGGAGCGCGGTGAGGAGCGCTCGGTGCGACGGCGTGAGGCGGACGCCGGCCCGCGCGTAGGCGACCCAAGCCAGTACCGCCGCCAGGCCGAACGCAAGCACGTAGCCCCACCAGGGGAGCGTGACGGCAAAGCGCATGGAGCGTGCCCCTTCCGCCTATCGCGGCGGCTTCCGGGGCGATGCCAGGGACTCGTAATACCGGTCGACCATCGCTCGGTAGGTGTCCGACACGCCCTCGTGCCCGCCCGCGTTGAGGCGTTCACGGGTTTCGCGTTCGCGGAGCTGACCGGCCAGGCGCGTCTCGGTGCGCTCCAGGGCCACCAGCAGGTTCTGCTTGAGAGACTCCCATCGCGAGAAGTCCTGCTTGAACGCCTCGGTGCCTGGCGCCGACAGACTGGGCGACCAATCTTCGGGCGTCGATGGGGCGTTTCGCATCTCGGGGTTCTGCTCGCGCAGCTCATCGGCCAGGCGTCGCGCCTCGCCCATCCGTTGTGCGGCCTCGCGCTGGAGTCTGGCCAGCTGGCCCGGCCGTCCGCCGTCGGCGCTCCCCGGGTCCGCGCCGGCACCCTCCGTGCCAGGCGAGCCCTGCTGTGCCGAGGGGGATGCCGGTGACTGGCGGCTGCCATCGGGCCGCCCTTGCGTCTCCAACGACGGGCCGCCCGGCTGCCCCTGACGGGCGTCCTGTCCGGGCGACGGCGCCCGGCCCGGTTGTGCCTGCTGGCCCGGCCGCCCGTCCTGACCCGAGGCCGCTTCGCGCTCGAGCTCGCGCAGGGTCTGCTGCAACTCGCTGATTCGATCACGCAATTCGCCGGTGCGCGCCAATTCGGTCGAGAGGCGTTCGGTTTCGGCATCGGCGGTACCTGCCGCTTCGCCCAGCCCTCCGGCAACCTGGTCGAGCGCGCGCGCCAGATCCCGGCTCTCGGCGCCCAACCCGCCCGCCTCCGCCTCCTGGCGCAGGTTCTCTGCCGCCGCGCGCATCCGCTCTGCCACGCGCTCACGATCGAGCGTGCCGGCGGCCTCACGGGCGGCGCGACCCAGCCGGGCCTCCTCGCCGGCGTCCGGCAGCGTACCCATCTGCCGGGCAGCCTCGCGCAGGCGATCGGCCCGTTCGGCCAGGCGCTCCTGCTCGCCGGCCAGCCGCCGGCGCGACTGCTCGCCGGCGCTACCGGGCGTCACCCGGTCGGATTCGCTTGCCAGCCGGCGCTCGGCATCAGCAAGCTGGCGGGCCTCGAACTGCAAGCCTCCCGTCGCGCGTTTGCGCTCGTCGGGCTGGCTCCGCTCCATCTGCCGCGACAGTTCGCGCAGCTGCTCGACAGCCTCTCCGCTCCGGGCGCTGGCCTGATCCGGATCCTGCCGCTGCAGCTCACCGGAGGCGCCCTTCATCTGCTCGGCAATCTCGCGCAGCTGGCGGCTCGATGACGACCGATCGCCCGCACCCGCCTGCTGCCCAGACTGACCGCCGCCCGAGGACGCCGAAGACTGCTGCCCCGTCGACTGACGGTCGTTGTCCTGACGCTGGGATTCCGCACTGGCCTGCGGCGCACGCTGCAACTGTCGGGACAGATCGCTGGCCTTCTCGGTGAGCTGCTGCTGCTCACGTGTCAGGCGTTCGAGCTGTCGCTTCACCTCTTCGTCCTCGAGGCGGTCCCGATTCCGCGCCAGCTCCTGCTGCGCGCGCTGAAGCGCCTCCTGGCGCCGCGCCAGTTCGCGCACCCGGGCCAGCGGATCGTCCTCGGGCTTCTTCTGTTCCCCGGCGGTCTCGGTGGTGTCGGGCGTCTCGTAGTTGGTTTCCTGCTGTTTGCGCAGCTGCTGATCGAACAGCGTGGACAAATCCGGGGTCTGCCGGTTGCTGCCACCGCCGCCCGCCTGCTGCTGCCGCGACACCTGCCGCTGCTTGACGTCGGCATCGGCTTTGAGCAACTGCTCCAGCGCGCTCATCTCGTGCGGCAGTGCCTCGGCCGTCCGCAGGCGGTCGAGCTCACCCGAGGCGCGGCCCATGGCCTCGACGGCCCGCGCCAGCGGGTCGTCGCCGCCAGGCGCCTGGCTCTGGCCCGGCCGCCGCCGCCGCGGCTCGGCCATGGCCGTCGCCATCTCGCCGGCCGACTCGGCTGCCCGCGTCCGCAGCTCGCGCTGCGCGTCGGCCACGGCTTTGATGTCGGTCGCCGACTTGGCATCCCGGGCCCGACGCGCGCGGGCGTCGAGCTTCCAGGTCGCGGCAATGATCTCCTTCTGCGCCTCGGCCAGCTCCTGCAGGCCGGGATCGCCCCCCTGCATGCCCATGGCCTGGCTCTGCGCGGCGACAAAGGCCTCCTCGAACGGCTTCACTTCGAGAAAGTAGATGTCGCTACGCGACTCGGTCCCACGGCGTCCCTGCCCCACGTCGCGGGCACGCGCGTAGTAGGTGACGAAGTCCCCGGGCGCCACGCCCAGCGCTTCGAGCTGCACGAGATGCTGTCCGCTGGCGGTCAACGCACGGCGCGTCTCGATGGGTACGACCGTGTCCTTCTGCCCGGGCACCTGGAACACGAGTTCCAGCGCCGACAGCCCGAAATCGTCGTCGGCCCGCGCCTCGATCAGCACTTCTTCGAGCGGGCTCACCTGCTTGTCGCCAGCGGGACGCATCACGCGCACGTCCGGTGGACGGTCGTCGAGCATCCGGATGAAGTATTCGGTGTCGCCGGGACTGTCGAGACCGTCGATGTCGGTGAGCGCCACGCGATAGGATCCGTCGGCCGCAATCGGCACGATGGCCGTGAGCGCTCCTGCCTGGCCGTCGAGGGGCACGTGGCTGCCGTCGGCCATGGTCAACGCGCCGCGAGCGATGGGCTTGTCGGTCGTAATCGTCAGCTCGACGCGTGTGCCCTTCGGACCGTAAATGTCGCCGGCATCCTCCTCGACACGCGGCTCGAGCCCGAGCCCATCGGGATAGCGGTACTGCAGGTCGATCCGCTGCACGCGCGCCGGGCGGATGGCCTCGATGGCGAAGTCCTCAGACCGTGCCGGACCGGCGATGACGAAGTACGGAAACGACGAGGTGACCTTGTCGAAGGTTGTCGTGAACGCGCCGTCGCTGGTCGGCGTCATGCGGACGACGCTCTGCCGGTCACCCTCGCCGTGCAGCAGTTCCGGCACCAGGCCCGCCTCCACACCGTGCACGCGCACCGTGATGGTGACCGGCGTGCCCACACGCACCTTGGCCGTTCCGGGCGAAACGTCGATCAGCAGGCGCGATGGCAACAGATAGGCCGCGGCGATGGAGGCCCCGCGACCAAGCGTGGGCGCAAAGCCGATGCCCGCGACAGCAAAAGCCGCCGATGCCGCGACGGCTCCCATCGCCGCACGCCGGAGGGACTCGCCGCTGACGAGGCGATCGAGCCCGACCGCCTCGACACGGGCCGCGGCCGCGGCGGAGAGGCGCCGCGCGACCGGCGACGCGCCCTGGCCGTGCTGCACCGCCGTGACGACAATGTCGTCGAGCCCGCCGGCCTGCTCTTCGACGTAGCGCGCGATCTGCAGTTCGGACGGCGGCCGGCGAATCGGGCGCGCGGCCGCGCCGAGCGTTACGGCCACCAGCGCAACCACGGTGCCCACCACGAAGACCAGCGGCAGGCCTTCCGACGCGAGCAGCCACACGGTGAGTCCGCCCACGCCCACGAGCATCGCCGCAGCGGCCGCCCCGGCCGTCCACGCGCTCAGCCGCACCCGACGCATCCACCGGCGTCGAACCTCGGCGAGAATCGCCCCGAGATCGTTCGGACGAGCGTGCACCTTGTTCCTATCCTACGCCATCAATTCGCCCGCCGACCGACCAAACCCTCCCCGGCCAGCGCGAGGAACATCGCGAGGAGTCCGAGCTGCCAGAGCCGCTGCTCCTCCTCGGCCTTTCGCGCGACCACCGCGGCATCGGCGGTCGCGCTGCGCGGAGCGCGCGGAATCGCCGCCATGAACTCGTCCTGCGACACCGGCACGGGATTCGACTCTCGCGTATCGACGTTGAGCGCCACGCGCCGGCTGCCCTCGCCCGCCGGGCCGCTGCCCGGCGGCGGTTCGATCGTGAACACACCCGGTACGGGCGCCAGCCCGCCGGGTGTCGCCGGCAGCACCCACGCCTGGGGGGCGCGACTCCCCTCCGTCAGGTAGCGCGCCGACTCGACGATGAAGGGCACGAATGACGGAGTGAGCGGAAAGCGGTTCCACTGGTTGTCCAGATCCGAGGCGAAGAGCAGCAGGCGTCCGCGGTCCCGCGGCTGCTCGACCAGCGCCGGTGAGCCGCCAGAGAATCGCGCGAGCACGCGGCGGCCCCCTTCGTCGATCACGCGGTAGCGCTGGAACGCCACATCGCCCAGCGCCGCCGAGGGCTGGGAGAAGATCCGCAGAATCGGATGGCGAGCGTCGGCGAGCACGAGAGTGGCGGCGCCACCAGGAGGCGCCTCGGATTCGGCCGCCACACGTGGCGGCTGGCCGAGCACATCGGCCAGCGTGCCGGCGTCCACGTCGGGGCCCAGGGCGACCATCGCCGACCCGCCAGCCGCCAGATACGAGCGAATGGCCTCGCGTCCGCGCCGATCGAGCGTCCGCGTTCCCACCACCACGAGCGCTTGTTCACGCGCCAGCTCGCCGGTCGTCCAGCTCGAGAACGCCCGCCCGTCCACCACGGTGGTCGTGAATGCGCGGCCCTCGTCGGCCACGCCCAGCGCGCGCTCCACGTACAGCCCACCGCGCAGGGCGGTCGGGTCGGACACCACGACCGTCACGCGCACGGGCGCCGGTGGATCCAGCACGAGATAGCGCACATCATCAGCGGCAACGCCTCCCGCGTCGGTGACGGCCACCGACGCCGCGCCAGCCGACGGCACGACGGCGTCGAACGACACTTGCCCGGCGGATCGAGCGGGCAGCGTTGCCATGGCTTCGGCCACCACGCGCCCCTCGACGCTCAGCGACACGGGTACGGACCGGACTTCGAACCCGAAGTTGTGGAGGCTTGCCTCGATGCGGCCGCCGCGCCGTTGGGCGGACATCACGGCCACATTCCGGAGGGGTACCTCAACCGTCACCACCGACACCGTCACGTCGTCGGGCAAGCCGGCGCCGGCGGGCCCGTCCCAGCCGGCCTGCTGCCGATCGGTGACGATCACCAGTCGTCCGCTCCGCGGACCAATCACCTCCGCCGCGCGCGCAACGGCCGCGTGGTAATCGGTGGAGGACCAGCCCGGCACGAGCGTCGCGACCGCGGCCAGGGCCGCCCCGCGATCGGTGGTGGGTTCGACCAGTGTGCGGGCCAAGTCGCCGAAGGTGATGACCGCCACCGCGTGTGAAGACGGCGCATCGCTCACCGCCGCGGCCGCCAGGTGTCGGGCGCGGGCGAAGATTTCCGGCGAGGAGAGGCTGAACGACACGTCGATGGCCACAACCGACACCGGCCGATCGGCGCCCACCGCACCGCCCGCCATGAAGGGCCGCGCGAAGGACCCGGCCAGCAGCACCAGCGCGGCGACGCGCAGCGCCAGCAGGACCAGTTCGCGCAGGCGGCGCCGGCGCCGGTGCTCGACCGGCGACTTCGAGATCAGGCGCACGTCCGGGAAGTCCACGACGAGCTCCGTGCGCCGGCGGAACAGGTGCAGGAGGATCGGCACGGCCACGGCGAGCGCCCCGAGCAGGTAGAGCGGCGACAGGAACGACAGGCCACCCATGGCTAGAACGCCCTCCGCCTGGTCTGCAGGTACGACAGGAGGCCGACTTCGAGGGGCTCCGAGGTCTGGAGCAGGCAATAGTCGATGCCGTTCTGCCCGAGCACCGTCCGGTAGGTCTCGATGAGCTCCTGCATGCGCGCGCGGTAGGTCTCGCGCACGGCGCCCGGCACGGCCACGACTTCGTCATCGGTTTCGAGATCCCGGAAGCGCGCGGCCCGGTCGAAGGGGAATTCGATCTCGTGCGGATCCAGAATCTGGAAGACGGCGACATCCGTGCCGCGATAGCGGAAATGCTTGAGGCCTTCGATCACCTTGTCGGGCTCGTCGAGCAGGTCCGAGATGAGGATCACGAGGCCGCGCTTGCGAATGGCCTGCACGAGGTCGCCGAGGGGCTTGGCCACATCGGTCCGCGTGCCCAGGGCCAGCCGCTCGAGGGTGACCAGCACCGCCTTGAGGTGCCCGGGACGCGCACTGGCCGGCAGCATCTCGCGGATGCGGTCGTCGAAGGTGAGCAGGCCCACGGCGTCCCGCTGGCGGTTCATCAGGTACGCCAGCGCGCCGGCGAGGTACGACGCGTATTCGATCTTGCTCACGCCCTGCGATCCATAGCCCATCGATCGGCTGATATCGAGCAGGATGTGGCAGTCGAGGTTGGTCTCCTCCTCGAACTTCTTGACGACGTGGCGGTCCGTGCGGGCGTAGATCTTCCAGTCGAGCGTGGCCAGGTCATCACCGGGCAGATACTGACGGTACTCGGCGAATTCGACGCTGAATCCCTTGAACGGGCTGCGGTGCAGCCCCGTGAGGAAGCCCTCGACGATGGTCTTGGCCTTCAGGTCGATGGTGCCCAAGCGGGCGACGATCGCCGGGTCCAAGTAGCGCGGCGGTCCCGGCATGGCGCTACAGTCCGCTGGCCGGCAGCGGCACCCTCTCGATGAGCTGATCGATGATCCGCTCGGGCGTCACGCCCTCGGCCTCGGCGTAGAAGTTCGGGATGATACGGTGTCGCAGGATGGGGCGCGTCAGGGCCTGGATGTCAGCGATGGCCACGTGGTGGCGGCCGTGCATCAGCGCCCGGGCCTTGGCACCGAGCACCAGGGCGTGCGACGCGCGCAGGCCGGCGCCCCACTTCACCCATTTCTGGATGAAGTCGAGCCGCTGCCCGCGGCCGGGCCGCGAATTGTCGGACAGGCGCACCGCGTAGCGCGCCACCTCGTCGGCAATCAGCACCTGCCGGACGTACGACTGGATGCGCAGGATGTCGGCGCCGTCGAGCACCCGCGCCGGCGCGGGACGCTCCGCGCCCGTCGTGTCGGTGACCACGCGCACTTCGTCGTCCTCGGAGAGATAGGTCATGACGACGTTGAACAGGAAGCGGTCGAGCTGGGCCTCCGGCAGCGGATAGGTGCCTTCGAGCTCGATGGGATTCTGCGTGGCGAGCACGAAGAAGGGCCGGTCCAGCTCGTAGGTCCGCCCGGCGGCCGTCACGTGGTATTCCTGCATCGCCTCGAGCAGCGCCGCCTGCGTCTTCGGCGGCGTGCGGTTGATCTCGTCGGCGAGGATGATCTGCGCGAAGATCGGCCCGTGCACGAAGCGCAGGGTCCGGTGGCCGGCTTCCTCGTCGAGCACCTCGGTGCCCGTGATGTCGGCGGGCATCAGGTCGGGGGTGAACTGGATGCGCTTGAAGCCCAGGTGCAGGATCTGCGCGAGCGTCTTCACCAGCAGCGTCTTGGCCAGGCCGGGCACGCCCGTGATGAGGCAGTGTCCGCCGCAGAAGAGGGCCATCAACACCTCGTCGACCACCTCGTCCTGGCCGACGATGACTTTCCGCAACTCCCCGAGGATCTGCGCGCGGCCCTTCGCCACATGCTCGGCGAGATTCGCGGTCTCCGTCTCGACGGTTCGCTCCATGCGGTGTTCCATTCCTTGCTAGTGCGTCAGCGCGTAGACAATCTCGTTGATCCAGATCTGATAGGCCTGCGCGGTCCACTGGAGGTATCCGGGATACTCCTCGGCATTGGACCACTCCACGCCGTCGCCCATGTCGGTATTCCAGTTGATGATCACCATGGGCCGCCCCGCATCGTCCAGAATCGCGCGCAGATGCGGCTGGAAGCCGCCCTTCTCCCAGGTGCGCCCGCTGAAGAACGAGCCCAGGCCGGGAATCTGCGGGAACTTCTCGATGCGATAGAAGCACGTGAAGATGGGATGCGGCGGCTGGAGCTCGACGATCTCGCGGTCGGGAAAGACCCGCGCGAGCTGACGGACGGTGAGGTCCCACTCGTAGGGTCCGTGAAAGTCGTCCAGCGTCAGCGTGCCACCCCGCAGGAGGAACTCGCGCAGAATCGGCACCTCGGCATCGAGCAGTTGGAGGTTGCTCGGCTCGACCATGTAGATCCAGGGATACTGCCAGAGCCGCGGGTCGTCGAGGGTCAGCACGACCGGCTCGCCCACCTCCACGGCGGTCACCGCCTTGAGCCGGCGCGAGAGATTCTGCTCCGCGGCAGGTCCATCGATGGCCCACGGCTCTTCCCAGTAAGCCATCCGGGGCCGGCCCCGCCCCCCTTCGGCCCAGGAGTTGTAGCGGATGCGCACGAAGGTCCACTGGAGGCCCGCGAGGCGGTCGCCTGGCTGAGCTGGAATCTGCGCCTCGGCCATCGGCCCGAGCGCCATCAGTGCCAATAGGAGCCCACAAACACCCAGGCCCGGGCGTCCAGGATCCCGGGCGGGGGGCGGCATGCTACCGTCCTCCGATCAGCTTCAGCAGGAGATCCTGCGCCCGCGAGTAGGTCGGGGCGATTTCAAGGGCGGCCAGGGCCTGCCGGCGCGCCTCGTCGCGGTCCCCGGCCTCGAACAACCCTTCGGCCAGGTCGGCGTGCGCGCCGGCGCGGTCGACCGGTCCGGCGGCCAGCGCCACCCGGAACATCCGCACGGCTTCGGCCGTGTCGCCCGCCGACAGCGCCAGGCGGCCCAGCGTCGCGTGCGAGGGCGCGTCGAACGGATCCACGGCGACGGCCCGCATGAGCGCCGTGCGCAGCAAGGCGGCGTCGGCCCGCGGATCCACGAGGGTCGCGAGCTTTCGCGCCGACGCCAGGTCGGAATGGTCGTAGGCGGTCAAGGTGTCGAGCGACCGGATGGCGCGCGCCTTGTCGCCCGCAGCCAGCGCAATCTCGGCGATTTGCGCGTACGGGCTGTCGGGGCCGGTGGCGTGCGGCACCAGGGCTGCGGCGCGCTCGAAGGCCTCGATGGCCTTGCCGGGTGCCGACTTCCTGAGCGCCATCCCCAGGGCCAGCTGCGCCGGGTAGCTGCCGGGATTGGTCGACGCCATCGACGTCAACGCGTCGAGCGGCAAGTCGGCGGAGAGCCCTTCAGGGGCGGCCATGGCCTTACGCAGCGTGCCGTACCGGCGATCGAGGAACTGGTTGAAACTTTGCTGCAGGGCGTCGAGCTCCACGCCCAGCACCTGCTGGAAGGCGGCCGGCGTGTCGATGCCCGTGGCGTAGGACTGCACGAGGGCCTTGAGCTTCGGCTGCCCGTACACCTCGACGATGTGATCGACGACGAGTGAAGACTGGAAGTACGCCAGCGAAATGGTTTCGGGGTTCGTGAAGCCGCTGTTGAGATCCTTCAGCGTGAGCACCTGGCCGCGATCGAGCGCCCGCGCGAACGGGATGTCCATCTCGCGTCCCCACTCGGGTCGCGCGCGCTTCTCCTCGAAGACCGAGATGCCCTCGGTGAGCCACCGCGGGATACGCTGTGCCGAGAGCTGCAGCGTGATGACGTGGGCCATCTCGTGCCACAGCGTTACGCCCCAGTTGAACTCGCCCGGCGGCCGCGCATGCGGGGAGTCCATCGTGACCACGCGCCCGAAGCAGGCCCCGAGTGCGCCGATCATGCCCATGAGGCCGACCGTGCGCACGGCAAAATCGT
>Ga0073904_10000606_pt1 | contig 26131 bp, 30 predicted proteins | sample KloWWTrecipitate_FD_66668 | JGI IMG/M metagenome (GOLD analysis project Ga0073904, IMG submission 66668) | Active sludge microbial communities from Klosterneuburg, Austria, studying microevolution and ecology of nitrifiers - Klosterneuburg... | ecosystem: Engineered > WWTP > Aerobic digester >... | reverse complement strand
GCGACGCGGTCCTGCGGCCGCCGCGGCCCGGCGAGCGACGGCTCGACCGTTCCGAGGTCGAGCGCCAGGGTGTCGGAATAGACCGCCTCGGGCGTCGCCGCGGTGTGGAAGAGCCCCTGCTCCTTCATGTAGGCCTCGGCGAGAGCGACGCTCTTTTCCGAACGGCCAGTGAAGCGCAGGTAGTCGAGCGCCACCGCGTCGACCGGGAAGAGACCGCAGGTCGCGCCGTACTCCGGCGCCATGTTGGCGATCGTCGCGCGGTCGGCGAGGCGGAGATTTTCGAGGCCGGGGCCGAAGAACTCGACGAACTTGCCGACGACGCCCTTCTTGCGCAGCATCTGGGTGACGGTGAGCACGAGATCGGTGGCCGTCGCGCCCTCGGGGAGCTTGCCGGTCAGACGGAAGCCGACGACCTGCGGGATGAGCATCGACACCGGCTGGCCGAGCATCGCGGCCTCGGCTTCGATGCCGCCGACTCCCCAACCCAGGACGCCCAGCCCGTTGATCATCGTGGTGTGCGAGTCGGTGCCGACGAGGGTGTCGGGGTAGGCCCAGCCCTCCTCCTGCATGACCACTCGCGCCAGGTACTCGAGGTTCACCTGGTGCACGATGCCGGTCGCCGGCGGCACGACGCGGAAGTTACGGAACGCCTTCTGGCCCCAGCGCAGGAAGAGGTAGCGCTCGTGGTTGCGCTCGAACTCCTTCTGGCTGTTGAGGAGAAGCGCCGCCTCCGTACCGTATTCGTCGACCTGCACCGAGTGATCGATGACCAGTTCGACCGGCTGCAGCGGATTGATCCGGTTGGGGTCGCCGCCCATCGCCGCCATCGCGTCGCGCATCGCTGCAAGGTCGACCACCGCCGGCACGCCGGTGAAGTCCTGCAGCAGCACCCGCGCCGGCATGAAGGCGATCTCGCGCGACGGGGCCGCGGCGGGATCCCAGCGGCAGAGAAAGTCGATCTCCTCGGAGGAGACGACCTTGCCGTCTTCGCGCCGCAGGAGATTCTCGAGCAGGATCTTCAAGGCATACGGCAGGCGGGAGAGGTCGTAGCCGCGCTTCTCGAGCGCAGCGAGACGGGCGATTTTCAGGCTCTCTCCCCCGACCGCGAGGGTACCGTGACTGGCGAAACTATCTTTCATGGGGCGGGCTCCCTTCCCGAAGCGGACCGAGGCGAATCAGGCACCTGAACGATATCGCACGGCCGCGGATAGACTCGCGGCGAGGGCGCTCATGTCCGATTCCCCTGCCTCGCCGGCGAAAAACCCGCATCGCTACCGCCGCCTGGTGCGCTGCGAGAGCTGCTTCAAGCAGTTCGACGCCGGCGATCTGGCCGTCGGCGAGCGCTTCCGCTGCCTGTGCGGCGCCGTGCTCGCGGTGCCGCGCAGCAAGGCGCAGGAGGCGCCGGTGGTGCGCTGTGCCTCCTGCGGTGCGCCACGCGTCGCCGGCGCGGCCGACTGCACCTTCTGCTCGGCGCCGTTCGTCCTCGGCGAGAGCGACCGCAACACGCTCTGCCCGGTCTGCGCCTCGCGCATCGGTGACCGCCAGCGCTTCTGCCACAGCTGCGGCACACGGATCGCGCCGGAAGCCGTCGCCGGCGGGCGGAGCGACTTCTCCTGCCCTTCCTGCAAACCGGAGCGTCGGCTCTCCAGCCGGCGGATTCCGGACGCAACGAGCGCCCTCGCCATGCTCGAATGCGGCAGCTGCGCCGGCGTCTGGCTCGGCCACCCGACGTTCGACGCCCTGCAGGAGCGCGCCCGGCGCGAGGTCGTTCCGGAGCCGCTCGCCAGCGCCGGCCGGCCCGAGGCGGGCCGTCCCAACTCCGGCCGGCCGAAAGTTCTCGGGCAGGTGACCTATCGCCCCTGCCCTGTCTGCCGCAAGCTCATGGTGCGGCGCGCCTTCGCCGGCAGCTCCGGCGTGGTCCTCGACGTCTGCGGCACGCACGGGCTCTGGTTCGATGCCGCCGAGCTCGAGGCGACGCTGTCGTGGATCCGCGCCGGCGGCCTCACCCGCGTCGAGGAGCGCCTGGCCGAGGAGCGCCGGGAGGCCACCCGCCGCCAGGCGCTCGCCAAGCAGGAGATCCGCGAGGTCGCCGCGGAGCCGCCGGCCGAAGCGCGCTGGTTCGAGCTGCTCGGCGACCTGGTCGAAATGGTGTTCGAGGCGGTCGGCCGCCGGCGCTGAGCGCCGGGCAAGCGCCCTGCCGCCCCGCCGGAGCGGATAGAATCGCCGCGTGCCGTCGCCTTCCGCTCTCGTCCCGCCACTACTGCTCCTCGCCATGCCGCAGGTGGCCGATCCGTACTTCCGCAAGAGCGTCGTCCTGCTGCTCGCCCACGAAGAGGAGGGCAGCTTCGGCTTCATCGTCAACCGCCGGACCGAGCTCAAAGTGGCGGAGATCCTCACCGACCTCGAGCTGCCGTGGGGCGGCGACGAGGCCGATCTGGCGCAGTTCGGCGGCCCGGTGCAGCCGCAGGTCGGCACGGTTCTCTATTCCGACGCCGGCGACGAGCTGCCGCCGCTCGAGGCGGCGACCGAGGTCTTTCCCGGCATCCATCTGACGCAGCACCTGGGCGAGCTCGCCACCCTGGCGGGCCGGCCGCCGCACCGCTTCCGCCTCTTTCTCGGCTACGCCGGATGGGGCGAGGGCCAACTGGTGAGCGAGATCCTGAGAAACGACTGGCTGATCGCCCCGGTCGACCCGGACCTCGTCTTCGGCGGCACGACCGAAGCGGTCTGGGAAGCGGCAGTCTCGTCGGTCGGCGTCGACCCGACGACGCTCCCCACCTGGACGGCCAACGAGCCGGAGAGCCCGGCGAACTGATGGCAGAGCTCGACCCGCTCGGCGAATTCCAGACGCTTTTCGCCCGCGTCTCCCAGGACGCCCCGACCGACCCGACCGCCATGACGCTCGCCACCGCCGACGCGACCGGCGCGCCCTCGGCGCGTATGGTGCTGCTCAAGGGGGTCGACGCCCGCGGCTTCCAGTTCTTCACCAACTACGACAGCCGCAAGGGGCGCGAGCTGACGGAGAATCCGCGCGCGGCGCTCTGCTGGCACTGGGCCTGGCTCGAGATGCAGGTGCGCGCCGAAGGAGCGATCGAGCGCCTCGGCGCCGCCGAATCCGACGCCTACTTCGCCACCCGCCCGCGCGGCTCGCAGCTCGGCGCCTGGGCCTCCTATCAGAGCCAGCCGCTCGACTCGCGCTTCGCGCTGCTGCGGCGGGTCATCGCCACCGAGGGGCGCTACCTCGGCCGGGCGATCCCGCGGCCGCCGCACTGGGGGGGCTTCCTCCTGCGGCCGCACGCCATCGAGTTCTGGCAGGGCAAGAAGAGCCGCCTGCACGAGCGCCGCCGCTTCACCCTCGACGCCGGCGCCTGGCGCTGCGAACGGTTGAGCCCATGAAGCCGTCGTCCGCCTCGCCGGTCGCATCCGAGCAGCACTCCGCCGGCGGTCTGGTCGTGCGCGGCGACGAGGTCCTGCTGATCGCCACCGCCGGCGGGCGGCGCTGGCAGCTGCCGAAGGGGCATCTCGAAGCGGGCGAGCTGCCGGCCGAAGCTGCCGTGCGCGAAGTGCGCGAGGAGACCGGCGTCACCGGCTCGATCGTCGCGCCGCTCTCCGGCGTCGACTACACCTTCCTCGAGCGCGGCCGGCAGCGGATCAAGAAGCACGTCGACTACTTTCTGCTCGCCTACGAGAGCGGCAGCGAAGCCGACTTCGAGCCGCGCGAAGTCGTGGCGGCGCGCTGGTTTCCCTGGCGCGAGGCGATCGCCAAGCTCTCGCACGCCAACGACCGCAGGGTCGCCGAGCAGGCCTGGAACATCGCGCGCGAGCGCCAGGCCAGCGCGACCCCGACAGGAGACGAAGGATGAAGCTACTGGTCCGCATCGCGTTGAACGGCCTCGGACTGTGGGCGGCGGCCCAGTTGCTGCCCGGGATCCACTACGAAGGGGGCCTGCTCTATCTGCTGCTCGCCGGGTTCGTCCTCGGCGCAGTGAATCTGCTGGTGAAGCCGCTCGTCACCATCCTGTCGCTGCCGTTCGTCGTGCTGACGCTCGGCCTCTTCTTCATCGTCATCAACGGCCTGATGGTCTGGCTGGTCGACCTGCTTCTCGCCGGCTTCCGCGTCGACAGCTTCCTCTGGGCGATGGCCGGCGGACTCTTCCTCGCCGTCTTCAACATGCTCCTGCGGGCGCTGTTCGACCGCGAGTGACCTTGGCCCGAACGGCCAGGAAGCCTGCGAGCCCGCGGCCGAGACGCCGGCGCGAATCGGCCGCTGAGCTCGCAGCGCGCTCGGCCGAAATCCTGACGCGGCTCAAGGCCGCCTATCCGGGGGCGCACTGCGCCCTCGACCATCGCAACGCGCTCGAGCTCGTGGTCGCGACGGTCCTGTCGGCCCAGTGCACCGACGTGCGGGTCAACATGGTCACGCCGGCGCTCTTCGCCGCCTGCCCCTCGGCAGCGCACTACGCCCAGATCCCGCTCGAGAATCTCGAGGCGCTCATCCAGTCCACCGGCTTCTTCCGCAACAAGGCGAAGTCGCTCCAGGGCCTCGGCCGCGCGCTGGTCGAACGCCACGGCGGCGAGGTCCCCCGCACCATGGCGGAGCTCGTTCAGCTCCCCGGCGTCGGCCGGAAGACCGCCAACGTCGTCCTCGGCAACGCCTTCGGCCTGAACGAAGGCGTCGTCGTCGACACCCACGTCGGCCGGCTCGCCGGCCGCCTTCGACTGAGCCGCGAGACCGACCCGGTGAAGGTGGAGCAGGACCTCATGCCCCTCTTCCCGCGCGAAGACTGGACCCTCCTCTCCCACCTCCTCATCGATCACGGCCGGAAGATCTGCAACGCCAGGAAGCCTTTCTGCGCCAGCTGTTTCCTTGCCGACATCTGCCCGTCGGTACAGGTCTAGGGCGAAACGCTTCACCGTGGCGCCGCCCGCCATCGAGTACACTTCGCGACCGATGAACAGCGTGAATCGAGGGCGGGTGGCGGTGGTGACGGGAGCGAGCTCGGGCTTCGGCGCGGCAACGGCGCGGGCGCTTGCGGGCGAGGGGTTTTCGGTGGTGCTCGGGGCGCGGCGGGTGGATCGGCTGGCGGCGATCGCCGAGCCGCTGGGGGCGCGCTTCCACGCCCTCGACGTCACCGACGACGAGAGCGTCGCAGCGTTCTGCGCCACCCTCGAGCGGGTGGACGTGCTGGTCAACAACGCCGGCAACGCCTTCGGCGCCGAGAGCCTCGCCGCCTCGATCGACGACAAGTGGCGCGCCATGTTCGAGCTCAACGTCCTCGGCGTGTTGCGCATGACGCGCACCCTGCTGCCCAAGCTCGTCGCCTCCGGCGACGGCCTGGTCGTCAATCTGGGCTCGATCGCCGGCATCGAGGCCTATCCCGGCGGCGGCGGCTACGCCGCCTCGAAGTTCGCCGTGCACGCCCTCACCCGGACGCTGCGCCTCGAGCTCCTCGGCCAGCCGGTGCGGGTGACCGAGATCCTTCCGGGGCTCGCCGAGACCGAGTTCGCGCTGGTGCGCTTCGACGGCGATCGTGAGCGCGCGGCGAAGGTCTACGAAGGAATGACGCCGCTTTCCGCCGAAGACATCGCCGAGGCGGTGCGCTGGGTGGCGACGCGTCCATCTCACGTCGACATCGACGAGATCGTCATCCGGCCGCGCGACCAGGCGACGACGATGCTCGTCCACCGGCGGCCCAGGGAGTGATCGCGTGATGCCGACGAGCCTGCTTTCCGTCCTGCGTAGCACCGCCCTCGCGCTCGTCGCCTGCGTAGGCCTCCTGGCCGCGGGCTGCGACGCCTTCGAGCCCAAGGACCCCGGCGAGCGCATCTATCGCCGCTACTGTGCCTCCTGCCACGGCGTCGATGGACGCGGCAACACGGTGCGCTCGATGAGCAGCGACTGGGCCGACCTGACCGACAGCAGCTGGAAGACCTACGGCGACGACGGCTCGATCGAGACGACCATCCGCGAGGGCGTCTTCGGCCAGATGCCGGCGCGCAACGAGCTCACCCGGGAGGAGATGCGGGCGCTGCTCGGCTACCTGCGCAAGCTGCGCGGCGAAGCGAACCCATGAACGGCGAGCGACTGCCGCCGGCGGCGAGCGCGCCGCTGGCGGGCGGCCTCCTCGCCGCGCTCGCCCTGGCCGCCCTGGCCGCCCAGGGTTGCGGCGCTCCGACCTCCGGCAAGAGCGCCGCCGAGCTCTACGGCGAGCACTGCAGCCGCTGTCACGGCAGCGACGGCCGTGGCGACCCGCGGGTTCTCACCCTGTCTCCCAACGCCGACCTCACGCGCTCGTCGCTCGTCCAGAGCCGGGCGCGCGGCCCGATCCACCTGCGCATCACCCAGGGCTACGGCTCGATGCCGGCGTTTTCCCACAAGCTCGAGCTCGGCGACGTCGATCTGCTGGTCGACTACGTGCTCGAGCTCGAAGCCCCTTCAAGAGCGAGGTAAGGGTATGGACCCGAAGCGGCTCAAAGATGTGCACGACCGCCTGGAATCGCTCGACGACCGTCTGTCTTACCGCCTGCGGGCGCGCAGCGCCGGCCCCGGCAGGGCGAGCCTCGAGCAGATCGAAGACCGGCTGCGCGACGTCACCGAGTACGCGCTCGAGCTGCGCACGCTGGTGATGGATCTGCTCCTGGGGCTGGTCGGCAAGCCCGACGCCGAACCGCCGGCGCGCTGACGGCACCGCGGCGACAAGCCTTTCAGCCCCGGCCGGTCGAGCCGAATCCGCCGGCGCCGCGCGCGCTCGCCGGGAGCTCGTCGACTTCGACGAAACGAACGCGCGGCGAAGGCGCGATCAGGAGCTGCGCAATACGCTCGCCGCGCCGCACGACGAACGGCTCGGCGCCGAGATTGATCAGCAGCACCTGCACTTCACCGCGATAGTCGCTGTCGATGGTGCCAGGCGAGTTGAGCAGGGTGACGCCGAACCGGGCCGCGAGCCCGCTGCGCGGCCGCACCTGACCCTCCCAGCCGGCGGGGATCTCGAGGCTGAAGCCGGTGGGCACCAGAGCCCGCCCTCCGGGCGCGAGCACGACCTCCTCGCCCACCGCTGCACGCAGATCGGCGCCGGCACTGCCGGCGGTCGCCGGCTCCGGCAACGGCAGGTCGCCGGCGTGCGGCCAACGCCGGACGCGCACGACCGGCGCGGCGTCGGCCATCAGCGCTGCTTCTCCGACGACGGCGGTGCGCTGTCGGCCTGCGAGCGCAACTTCGGCTTGCCCACGGGCGGCGAGCCCGGCACGCCGGGCGGCGTCATCGGCAGGCCGGACGGGTTCTGCGGACTTCCCGGAGTGGCGTAACGGAACGGCCGCCCGAGGGTGAGCGCCGAGACGCGGGGAATGCCGTTCTCCGACGGCGCGGTGCGGAAGCGGCTGAAGATGTCGGAGCGGAACTCCCAGCTGCCGATCTCGGTCTGGTCGAGGAAGACGTGGAACGCCTCGCCGGTCGCCCGGCTGCGCACGCCGCGGATCGGGCCGATCGGCTGCGGCGGCGGCTCGCCGTCCGCGGTGCCGGGAGGCGTCTGCGGATTCGGATCCCCCGGCTGCGGGATCGGTTCGCCGGTGCCCGGGTCGATGACCGGCCCGCCTTGCGGCGTGCCCTCGAGGATCACGATCCAGTCGGCCTTGCCGGTCATCGGGTCCTCCCACAGGCGGCGGATCGAGCGCGGCTCGACTTTGACCAGCTCGTCGAGCTGCACCGGCAGGCGCCCGAAACGGCGCTGGAAGACGCGGATCGCCTCGGCGTACTGCAGGCCGCGCGAGATCAGCTCCTCTTCCTTGTCGCGCTTGATCATGCCGCTCCACAGCGGCAGGGCGATGGCGACGACGATGTTCATGACGGTGATGATCATCACCACCATGACGAGGCTGTAGCCGTTCGCCTTGGGACTGCCGCCGCCGCTCGCCGGCGGGCTACCAGTCGGCATAGGGAGTGCCATCGAGCGAGATCAGCGGCGAACCGGATCGCACGTCGATGATCCCCGGCTCGCCCCCTTCGGGCAGATCGGTCTCCGCCGGCTCGGCCAGCAGATCCGGCTCTTCGAAGACGAGCTTCCAGCTCTCGAAGCTCTTGGTCAGAGGATCGTAGGGCACCTGCCGCGCGTAGCCCTTTTCGACCAGCACTTCGAGGCTCTCGGGATAGTGGCCCTGGTCGCCGTAGTACTGATCGATGAGGTCGCGGATGGTGCGCAGGTTGGTCTTCAACACCGCCTCGTTCGCCCGCCGCGGCATGTCTTTCAGCGCCGGCATGGCGATCGTCGCCAGGATGCCGATGATCGCGATGACGATGATCAGCTCGAGCAGCGTGAAGCCGCCCTGCCGCTTCGTGGTCACCATTGCGAGTACGGGATCCCGTTCAGTCCCGTGCCGGCGGAGAGCGAATAGACGTCGTAGACGTTCTCCCCGCCCCAGCTCGAGGAGTCGGGCTCGTCCTGATAGCTGCGCAGGCCCCACTCGTCGTCGCCGGTCATCGGATCGACCCCGATGCGGCGCAGAAAGCGCGCCTTCTTGTCGATCTGGCCGATGACGTCGACGCCCTCGACGAGCGTCTCGAGATCCTTCGGATAGCCGTCCGTGCCGAACTCGATCGCCAGGAAGCCGGCGTCGCTGTACCTCTTGAACTCGTCGATCGCCGCCCGCATCTCGCGCAACTGAGCGTGCAATTCGATCTCCTTCATCCGCTTGCGCGTGTACTTGACAGTCGGAAAAGTCACCCCGGCGAGGATCGAAAGCACGGCGCAGACGATCAGCAGCTCGGTCAGGGTGAAGCCGCGGCTCGACTTCATGAACCCCCGCCCGGAGCGGGAACCGGAACGTTCGAATCGTCCGCATCGCCCGCCGCGCCCGCAGCGATCGGCTCGACGGTTTCGAGCAGCGTCAGGCCGGAGTCGTCCGGCGTGCGGATCACGACCTCGCTCGGCGCCGCCGCGACCGTCGCGAGCTCGTAGCGCTCGGCGTCCTCGACATGCGATGCCGCGATCGTGACGAGAGCGACGCCTTCGCCCAGGGCGCGGAAGACGAGACGCGCCAGGGCGCCGTGACCGGCGACACCCGAAGCGCCCGCCACACGGTCGGCCGAGAGCTCCAGCTCGCCGGGCGTGGAGGCGTCGCTCACGAACCCGGCGTTCTTGCCGCTGCCGAGAAAGTCACCCGCCACCACCCGCTCGAGCGCGAGTAGCGCGGGATCCCAGGAAAGAGTCATCGGCACGTGCGCCACCGGCGCGGTCGTCGCGATCTCGACCGACATCTCGAAGCTCGCGCCCGGCAGGATCTCGACCGACTTCGGCAGCATCCGCAGACGAGCGCTGCCGGACCCGGTCGAACCCGCCGCCGACGTGGCGATGAGGTCGAGCGGCGTGCCGCTGGGCGGGGGCGTGTCGAAGCTCGCCGAACCGTTGTCCGGGTTCTCTTCGTCCATCGGCTCCGGCTTTTTCTGCGGCGTCGCGAACGGGTTCGACGGCGCGCCGCCGGGAGCGAGGTTCACTCCCGGGAACGGCTCCGCCGCGGCCGGGCCCGACCCGTTGACCCCTTCCGAGCGCAGACCGCGCGGCAGGCGCTGAACCTGCTCGCGGATCTTCTCCTCCGCCTCGGCGCTCGACTGTCCGTCGTCGAACGGCCCTTCGGCCTCGGACTCGACGCGCGGCGTACCGCCGCGGAACGAGATGTTCGACTCGGTGCCGACCCAGATCGGCATCAGATCGCCCTCGGTGATCTCGGGCGTGCGGATGATGTGCGGCGTCAGCGTCAGCATGACGTCGCTGCGCTTGATGTTGCTCGACGACTTGCCGAACAGCCGGCCGATGATCGGAATGTCCGAGAGACCCGGAATGCCGGTCTCGCCCTGGACCTCGTCGGTGCGGATCAGGCCGGCGAGGAAGTTGGTCTCGCCGTCCTTCAGCCGGATGGTCGACTCGATGGTCCGCGTGCCGATGATCGGCTGCTTCTGTCCGCCGCCGCCGTCCTGATAGCCGGTGATCTGGCTGACCTCGATCTGCAGCTTGAGCGTGACCTCCTTGTTGTGGTGCACGCGCGGCTCGATGTCGATCTTGATGCCGACGTCCTGGTACTGGAAGGAGGTGATCGGGATGATGTTGCCACCCGAGGTCTGCGCCGAGTTGAAGCTGGTCACCGGAATCGGCACCCGGTCGCCGATGTGGACCTTGCCCTTCTCGCCTTCGCTGATGCGGATCTGCGGCTTGGCGAGGAGCTGCGCGTCGGCGTTGGTCTTGACGAAGTCGTAGATGATCGACGGAATGGTCAGGATCCAGCTGCTCTGATTCAGGTACTTGAGATCGGAGAGATGGACCTTGGCATCCTCGCCGAGGTCGAGCGTCTGGGTGATCTGGTTCTGCGACAGGCTGACGCCGATCTCGCGAATCCGGTTGGTATCGACTTCGATCAGCTCGACATCGACGATGACCTCCGAGCGCGACTTGTCGATGCCTTCGATCATCCGCTGCGCCACCTTCACCTTGTCGGCGGTGTCGCGGATGGTGATCGCGTTCAGCTCCTCGTTGGTGGCGATGTTCTTCGCCCCGATGAGGCTGCGCAGCAGCGTCAGAACGTCCTTGGTCTCGGCGTTCGACAGGAAGAAGGTCTGGATCACCAGGTCTTCGTAGTTCTTGCGATTCTGCGGATTGTCGGCGGCGATGATGATCGAGTGCTCGTCGACGACCTTGTAGAAATGCCCGGCCGCCCGCATCAGGGTTTCGAGAGCGTTCTGCGCCGTGACGTCGCGCAACTCGATCGCCAGGTCCTGGTCCTTGAGCGCCGGATCGAAGAGGACGTTGATGCCGAAGGCCTTGCCGAGCGCGCGGTAGATGTCGAAGATCGACACCGGCTTCGGGAAGTCGAGCGAGATCGCCTCCTTCGAGCGCGGCGAGAGCACCGGCGGCTGCGCCGGCTGGTCGCGGGTCTTCTTCTTCAGCTCCTCGAGCGACAGCTGGCTGCCGTTGCGGTCGGCCTTCGCCATCTCGCTGCGCAGCTGGTCGAGCTCGACCTGGGCATATTGGTTCGTCGAGTCGAGCTGCACGGCCTCCTGGAACTCGACCAGGGCGCGCTCGAGGACGCCGGCGGCGCGGAAGCGCTGGCCCTTGCTGAAGTGCTCCTGGGAAGCCTTGAGACGGGCGCGCAGGAGCGCCGTCTTGAAGCGCACGTTCGAGGGCTGACGCTCGACCAGCTCGAGATAGTGCTCGACCGCGGCATCCCAGTCGGCGTTCTCCTCGGCGAGCGAGGCCTGGTGCGCGAGGCGATAGGTCGCGCATCCGGACGTCGCCGCCCAGAGCGCCACGAAGAGCAGCGCCCCGGCCGCTCGAACTCCCCGACTCATTTTCTGTTCTCCCACCAAACTAGCCCCCGATCGGCAAGCGCTTCGCCGGCTCGTCGGGAAAACCGACGAACTTGATGTCGACCGACTCGTAGCCGATCCGGTCGACGATGAATTTGCCTTCGACGACTTCGCCGACGCGCACATTGTAGAGATTCTCGCCGGCGTCGTCGGCGAACACCGCGATGCGGCGCCGCTCCGGGCCGAAACTTCCCAGATAGACCACGGTGACCGGCGGCGGCCGCGGGATCATCGCTTCGCGAGCCGCTCTTTCCTGGGCCTCCCGGCGCAACTCCTCCTGCCGGCGCATCTCCTCGAGCTCCGCCCGGGTGGGTGGCGGCGGGGGAGGAGGAGGAGGCATTGGACCGAAGCGGAAAGGGTCGCGGCCGACGGTCAAGGCGCGCGGCTGACCCTCGAGGTCGGCGAGCTGGAGCTCGACGATCTCCTGCGGCAGCTCGGCCACGCCCCTGCGGGTGCCCTTGCCGAAGCTCGTGCTCGTCGCTCCGGCGGCGCCAGCGCCGCGCGCCGCCGCCGCGACCGGCTTGGCCGCCGGCAACGCCGCCGGCGTGAGCTGAACCCAGAGAAAGCGCAAGACCGCGAGGCCGCCCAGGACAGCCAGCGCGGACAGGAGCTTGCGTTCCCGCGGCGCGAGCTTCACGACCGGCCTCCCGGCACCGCAGGCGCGGCGGCCGCCGGCGGCGGCGCGGCGAAGAAGGTCGAGAGGCGGAGATCGACCCCCAGGCCCTTGGCGCCTGCGAGCTCGCGCACCTCGATCGAGTCGACGGTGACGTAAGACGGCGAGAGCTCCAGCAGGTAGAGGAACGCGCGCAGATTGACGTAGCTCCCCTGGACGGTGAAGACGAAGGAGCGCCGCACGAGCCCGAGATCGGCAAAGGCCTCCTCGGGGTAGCCGATCTCTCTGGGATCGAGACCGGCGTGTTCGGCGAGCTGCTTGATCTCGCGCACCAGACTGGTGAACCGCCCGCTCTCGGTGGCGAACTTCTCCTCCATGAGCCGCGCCATCTGTTCGCGCGTCGCGCGGGCGGAGGTGTCGAGCGCATCGAGGCGCGCGAGCGCCGCCGACGCCTGGTCATGCTCGCGCTGAGCGACCTCGAGGCGGCTGGCGAGCGTCGCGCCCTGCGACCGCACACCGCGCTCCAGGGAGACCAGGTAGAGGGTCGCGGCGGCGAGCGCCACGGCCGGCGGCAGCCATATCCACAGGCGGCGGCGCCAGAGGCCGAACGAACCTCTCATCGCCCACCTCCGGTCGTCGAGGCGTAGGGTCGCAGCGGCGTCGGCATGACGTTGCCGGGGAACGGCGCGCCGCTCCCGGCCGCCGGCCGCAGGCCGCCGCCAGCCGCTCCGCCCATCGCCGGCACCGCCCCGGCAGGCCTGCCCGTGATCCGGCCGCCGGCGCTGGCGGCCTCGGCCGCCCTGTCTTCCGCCGCCTTGTCTTCAGATGCCGGATCCTCGCCGCCCTCCCAGGCGGAAGTGGGAGTACCGGCGCGCGACCCCGGGGTCGAGCGGCCCGCTGGCGGCGAACCGACCTTGGCCGAGGCCGGCGGCGGGGCGCTACCCACCACCTTACCCACGCTCGCCTGCCCGGCGGCAGCTGCGGGCGGTGAGGCTGCGCCAGCGAGGCTCCCCGTGCCGCCGGTTTCCCCGGGCCGCGGCGCCGCCGGCGCGCCGGGCGTCGCGGCCGTCGTCGCAGCGCTCGAGGCCACAGCACTGCTGGCCGCAGCGCCCGAGTCGCCGGCGACCTCCGGCAGGTAGGCGACGGCGAGCTCGAACTGGATCCGCGAGTCCTTGCGCTCGGATTCGCGCGCGAGATTCGGCTGATCGAAAGCCGGATGCTGGAAGAGCCGGTCGACGAACTCGAGCAACGCCTCGGTCTCCTCGGCCTCGCCGCTGACACGCATCTCGACGCGCGTCGTGGCGGCGGCCCGCACGGGCATTCCGGCCCGGCGCTGCTCGCTGCCGAACCCTTCCGGCGACAGCCGCACCAGACGCACGCCGCGCGGCATGACCGCGGTCACGCTCTCGAGCAGACGGCTCCACGAGAAGGCGCGCTCGGCCAGCCGCCGGTTGAGAAACGCCGTGCGTTCGTTCTGCGCCGGCAGATCGGCGCCACGCAGCTCGCGCTCGAGCGTCGCGGCGCGCTCGCGCGCGGCGGCCGCTTCGGTGTTGAGTCTCGCCAACTCGGCGAGGCGGGCGCTGGTCGCCTGCCGGCTGGCGACCGCCTGCCAGGCCGCAAGGCCGCCGACGAGCGCAAACAGCAGCCAGAGCGTCACCGCGAGGCGCCGCACCGGGCGCTCGTTGACGAACGGCGCGCGCGCGAGATTCGGCTCCTGCCAGCGCGTCCGGCTCACGCGACCTCCCGCGAGGCCGCGCCGGCGAGCGGCGCGAGCTCGACCACGGCGTCGCCCACTCCGGGGGCGGCGAGCCCCAGGTGTTCGACCCGCAGGCGCGCCGGCTGGCAGTCGAGACCCTGGGCGAGCACCTGCAGCCAGAACGGCTCGACGGCGCGCGGTGCGGCGAGGTAGAGCGCCGCGAGCGTCTCGCCCGGGAAGCGCTCGCCCAGGAGCGTGCGCGTGAGGCGCAGCTCGGAGGTCAGCAGGCGCGCCCGGTCGGCATCCGAAAGACCTTCGGTGAAGCTCTTCTGGCGCCAGACGACGGGAACCCCGGCGCGCACGAGCACGAGACTGAAACCGTCGGCGTCGACCAGTGCCAACCCGAAGAGCGCGCCGTCGGCGTCGCTGCGCAGCAGTGCCTGGAGCGTCGCGAGCGTCGCTCCGGAGAGCTGCCCCAGGCGGATGCCGCAACGCGCGAAGCCGTCCTCGATCGCCGAGCAGACCGCGGCGTTGGCGAGGGTGACGAGACAGTGCGCGGCGTCGGTAGGGGTGCCAGGGGTGCCAGGGGTGGCGGTGACGGCGGAAGCCGCAGGCGCCGCTCCGCCGGCGAGCGCCGGGGTCGCCTGGCCGATCGGCACGGCCTCGATGCGCAGGTCTTCGACGCGATAGGGCACCATCCGCTTGATGCGGAAGCGCAGCACTTCGAGGCGCGCCGCCGGCTCCTCCGGCAGGTCGCCGAGCTCGAGCACCATGGAGCGCGTCCAGGCGTCGGGCAGCACGACGGAGGCCTCGCGCACCGGCTTCGCGCTGCGGCCGACCAACAGGCGGAGGCTCGCGGCCAGGCCGTCGCCGTCGGCGACCGGCACGCCCAGCGGCCCGCTGCCGAAGAGCCCCTCGGCGAGCGGCAGGGAATGGAACTCGGCAAGCTCGAGCGCAGCTCCGCCGGCTGCCGATCGCGAGAAGGCAGCGAAGCGCAGCTCACGCCGCCGCACCGCGAAGACGTAGGGCGGCACCGGCCTGGGCGCGAGGCCCAGGACTCGTTCAATCCACGAAGGTAAACCGATTGATCTCACGTAGCGTCGTCAGTCCTTGCAGAGCCTTCTCGAGCGCCGATTCGCGCAGGAACCGCATTCCCTCTTCTTTGGCCGCGCGCTTGATCTCCGAGCCGGGCCGCTTCTCCAGAATCAGCTCACGGATACGGTCCGAGAGGTCGAGCAACTCCGAGACCGCCAGGCGGCCGAGAAAGCCGGTGCCGTTGCACTCCAGACATCCCGCACCCTCGAAGAACGGGTGGTCGCCGTAGACCGCCGGCGACAGTCCCGAGTCCTCGAGCAGCTGCGCCGAGACCGCGGCCTCGCGCCGGCAGTGCGGGCAGATCCGCCGCACCAGCCGCTGGGCGAGCACGCAGTTCAACGCCGAAACGAAATTGTAGAGGTCCACCTTCATGTTGAGAAACCGGCCCAGAACGTCGACCACGTTGTTGGCGTGCACGGTGGTGAAGACCAGATGGCCGGTGAGAGCCGACTGGATGGCGATCGAGGCGGTGTCCTCGTCGCGGATCTCGCCGATCATCACCTTGTCGGGGTCGTGGCGCAGGATCGACCGCAGGCCGCGCGCGAAGGTCAGGCCCTTCTTCTCGTTGACCGGAATCTGGGTGATGCCCTTCAACTGGTACTCGACCGGATCCTCGATGGTGATGATCTTGTCTTCCGGCGACTGGATCTCCGACAGGCAGGCATAGAGCGTCGTCGTCTTGCCGCTGCCGGTGGGGCCGGTCACCAGCACCATGCCGTAAGGCTCGCGGATCGACTTGCGCACCTTGCGCATGGTGTCTTCGTCGAAGCCGAGGATGTCGAGCCGGAGATTCGAGAATTCCGCCGACATCGACTCCTTGTCGAGGATACGGATGACGCAGTCCTCGCCGTGCACCGAGGGCATGATCGAGACGCGGAAGTCGATCGTGCGCCCTTTGAGCCGCAGCTTGAAGCGACCGTCCTGGGGGACGCGCTTCTCGGCGATGTCGAGCTCGGACATGACCTTGATGCGGCTGATGATCGTCTGGTGATGGCGCTTGTCGATCGGCTCCATCGCCTGGTAGAGCACGCCGTCGATGCGGTACTTGATGACCACTTCGTTGTCGCGCGACTCGATGTGGATGTCGGAGGCGCGGCGCTGAATGGCGTTGAACACGGTCGAGTCGACGAGCTTGATCACCGGCGACGAGTCGGCGGTGATGCTGTCGATCGACAGGATCTCCTCGCCCTGGTCGTCCTCCTGCACGAGCTGGATGCGGAAGTCCTCCGTCGCCTCTTCGAGCACGCGCTGGGTCGACTCGGACTTCTGCAGGATCTCCTCGATCGCCGACGGAACCCCGACCCGCACCTCGACCGGCTGGCCGAGCAGGAGCTCGAGCTCGTCGAGCCGTTCGACGTCCTTCGGATCCTTCATCACCAGCGCGATCCGGCCGGCGAGCTGCACCTGCGGAATGAAGCCGTAGCGCAGCATGAGCTCGAACGGAATGGTGTGGAAGAGGTCGTTGTCGATCCGGAAGTGCTCGAGATCGACGAACTCGAGACCGTGCCTCGCGGCGAGCGCTTCGACGGCGCGACGCTCGTCGGCGGCGCGCAGGGCGCTGTCGGTTGCCAGGAGGTTGTCGCCCGGAGACAGCGGCGGCGGTACGGTGCTCAATTGATGCCTCCCATGGCGTTGAACATCGGCATGTAGACCGAAACCAGCAGCGCCGCCACCAGGCCGCCCATGATCACCAGCATCAGCGGCTCGACCAGCGAAAGGATGCGCTGCATCCTGAGCTCGACCTCTTCGTCGAAGAAGTCGGCGATGTTGGTGAGCATAACGTCGAGCGAGCCCGTCGCCTCACCGACCTTGACCATGTCGATCGCCAGATCGGTGACGATGCCGGTGCCGTCGAGCGCCTCGTGCAGCGCCTTGCCTTCCCGCACCTGCTGCACCGTGGGCGCGATCCTCGCGCGCACGTAAAGGTTGGAGATCGCGCGCCCGGAGATCTCCATCGAGGGCACCAGCGGCATGCCGCCGGCGAGCAGCGTCGCGAGCGAGCGGCAATACTCGCCGAGCGAGAACAGGTGCAGCACCGGACCGAGCAGCGGGACGCGCAGCCGCCAGCGGTCGAGCCGCGCGGCGCCCGCTTCGGTGCGCGCCCAGCGCCGGAAGACGACCGCCGTGGCGATGCCGCCAGCGAGGATGAACACGATGTTGTCGCGCAGGAAGAGCGAGACGCCGAGCGTGATCCGCGTCAGCAGCGGCAGCTCCATGTCCATCGAGTCGTAGAAGACGGTGAAGCGAGGCATGACGAAGATCGCCATGACGAAGAGCATGGCGATCGACAGCCCGACGAGCACCGCCGGGTAGACCAGCGCCGAGACCACGCGCTTCCTCGCCTCGATGACCAGCTTGAGATAGCGGATGAACCGGCGCAGCACCTGCTCGAGCTCGCCGGTGCGCTCGCCCGCCTTGAGCGTCGCGGCGTAGAGCGGCGGAAAGACCGCGCCGAAGGAGCCGAAGGCGTCGGAGAGCTCCTCGCCGCTGCGCACCCGGTCGCGGACCTGGATCAGGATCTCGCGGAAGTTCGGCTCGCGCATGCGCTCCAGCATCAGGTTGAGCGCTTGCAAGAGGGGCAGCCCGGCCTTGAGCAGGGCGGCGAGCTCCTGGTTGAAGACCAGCAGCGTCTTGTAGGGGATCTTGCGCTGCCCGCGCATGCGGGCCCACAGCTCGGTCGCCGAGGAGAGGCCCATGCGGCGCTCGATGGCGAAGATCCTCAAGCCCTGGCGCTCGAGCTCGGCGCGAAGCACCGCCTCGTTCGCGGCGGCCCGGGTCTCGCGCACCACGCGCCCCTCGGGCGTCCCGAGATGACAAAGGAACTCCACGGCCTACCGCTCCGCCGTGGTGGCCGTCGGGACCGCGGCGTTCTGGAAGCGCAGCACCAGCATCAGGGCGCGGTCGGCGGCCTCGCCCCGGGTCAGGCCGAGAATGAGCGGCTGGTCGAGCCCGAGATTGACCACCGAGCGGACGAGCTCGCTCTCCGACTGGCCCGGCAGGGCGCGCACCATGCGGAAGTCGGCGAGCCGGATCCGCTTGCCGTCGCTGCCGACCGTCCCGAGCTCGAAGCTCAGGCGATAGCCCTGCGCCATCTCGTAGATCACCGCCTCGCCTTCGCGGCTGGTGATGTCGCCGTGCGCGAGCAGCGAAAAGGTGTTGAAGCGCATCAGCTGGCGCAGGCGGGTGAGCAGGTCCGGCTCGATGCCGACGTCCGGCCGAACCGGCGAGATCTTCGCCACCTGGGCGAGGATCAGCGAGACCCCGATCTTGACCGGCTGGTTCTCGCGGTCGAAGGCCCGGATGGCGGTGGCCACACGAGAGAGCGCCGCGAGATTGTCGCGCACCGAGATCGTGTTGTGGCTCGGATCGAGCTCGACCGACCCCTGCACCGAGAGCAGCGGCCGGACGACGGTGAGCGCCTCGAAGACCGGCTGGCGCTCGAGGCTGAAGACCATCAGGCGCACCGCGCCGGCCTCACCGGGCGCGGCGGCCGGCGGCGCAACTGCCGGTCGCGAACGCAGGCGGGGCACGGTCGGCGCCGGCCCGGTCGCCGCCGCGGGCGCCGGTTTGGTGGTCGGCGGGGTCGGCGCCGGCTGCGCTGTCTGGGGCGTCTGAGATGTCTGGGACGTCTGAGACGTTTGAGCCATGGCGAAGCCGGCCGGCGCCAGAACGAGCGTCACGGCACAGATCCAGGCACGCAGAGCTGGCGGCAGCGGACGGGTTTCAGACATCCAGACTCGCGTCGACGATCATCACGACCGCCATGTCGGCTTGCGGCAGCTCGTAGATGCGGGCCCCCGGGCGATCGAGCTCTTCGACGACGGAACCGAGCGGCAGAAGCTCCTCGGCGCGCTCCCCTTGCACCGCCCGAGCGCCGCCGGCGGCGAACATTCCGGCTTCGACCGGGCGGGAACGCGGCGCGCCAGAGAGCGCCAGCAGCGAGCAGACGCCGAGCGCCGCCGCCACGCGGAAGACGCCGAGCCGGCCGAAGGCGCGGCGCAAGGTCAGCGTGCTGCGGTCGCGGCCTTTGGAGAAGGGGCCGACGGGACCGACGCGGCTGGCGCGCAGCAGCGCGGCCACCGACGACTGCATGTCGCCGATTTCGTCGGCGGAGACCTGGCGCTCGGGCAGGCGCGCGAACAGCAGCAACGGGTCGGCCGCGAGCGCCGCCTCCCGGCAGCGGCCGCAGTGGGCGGCGTGGCGGCGTGCCTCCTCCCAGGCCGGCGACTCGGCCGCGGGATCGGCGTCGCGGGCGGCGGTGAGAGTGCGCCAGTCGGGACAGGTCATCGATCGAGCCCCCTGGTGCAGTCTTTCGCCGCGGTAGCGTGGCGCGCATACTCGGGATAGCGCTCGACGAGCTTCTGGCGCAGGATCTTGCGGGCGTTGAACAGATGGTTGCGCACGGTCGACTCTTCGCAGCCGGCGATCTCGGCCACCTCGGCGGAGGCCAGACCTTCGGTTTCGCGGAGCAGGAAGATCAGGCGCTGTTTCTCGGTCAGCTCGGCGGCGAGCTCGATGAAGATGCGCTCGACCTCGGCCTCCTTGAGCTCCGCCATGGCGCCGGTAGGGTGGCTCTCCGAGGCGCGCAGGAGATGGAAGCGCACCGGCTCGGACGCCTGGTCGCGCGAGCGGCGCGAGCGCCAGTGATCGATCGCCAGATTGGTCGCAATGCGGTAAATCCAGGTATTGGGGCTCCAGCGCGTGTCGTACTTGGCCCGGCTCTCCCAGATCTTGAGGAAAGCGACCTGCACGACGTCCCGGGCCTCCTCTTCGTCGCGCACGATGCGCGCGGTGACCTGGAGCAGGGCCCGGGTCTTCCGTGCCACGAGCTCGGCGAGCGCGAGCTCGTCGTCCGCCTGGAGCAGACAGAGCAGTTCCCGATCGCTGCGCTCGGCGAGCTTCAGTCGTTCGCGGTTCTGGGAGTAGACCAACTCTGGCATGACCGGTTCCAATTCGTTTCTACGGACGGCGTGGCCACGCCGTCCAAGGCGGCGCAACAGGCTGCCGCAATCGCCGGAGGCTCGGGCAAAACATTGAAGCGCTTGATTATACTGCCCCGGTCGCGATGTGGTGGATCTATCAATTTCTGGCCGCCCTGGCCCTGCTCGCCGCCGGTCCCTGGCTGCTCCTGGCTCGCCGTCGGCACTACCTGCCGACCGTGCGCGGGCGGTTCGGCGGGGGCGGGCCGGCGCCGGCCGAAGCGCCCCGGCCGGCCGGTCTGTGGATCCACGCCGTCTCCGTGGGCGAGTCGGTGCTCGCCGGGACGCTCGCGGCGCGGCTGCCGGCCGATCTGCCCCTCCTGCTGACGACGATCACGCCGACCGGCCAGCGCCAGGCCGAAGCCATCGCAGGCCGGCTCGGCGATCGGGCGAAGGCGGCCTATCTGCCGTTCGAGCTCGGTTTCGCCATCGCCCGGTTCTTTCGCCGTTTCTCCCCCGCCGCGCTGGTGCTGGTCGAGGGCGACTACTGGCCCCTGCTGCTGCGCACCGTGCGCCGGCGCGGCCTGCCGACCGCGGTGGTCAACGGCAGGGTGAGCGACCGGAGCTTTCCCCGCCTGCGGCGCTTCCGCCGCCTGGCGCGACCCCTGTTCTTCGACCCGATCGAACGCTTCGGCGTGCAGACCGCGGTCGATGCCGAGCGCCTGATCGCTCTGGGCGTCGCCCCCGACCGCGTCACGGTTACCGGCAACCTCAAGTTCGACTCGCCGGAACCGCCGCTGCTCCCCGCGCTCGCCCGGCGCCTCGAGAGGTTGGCCGCCGGCCGGCCGATTCTCCTTGCGGGCTCGACCATGGCCGGCGAAGAAGAGCAGGTGCTGACGGCCTTCCGCCGCCTCGCCGAGGGCGAAAGAACGCCCGGCGAACGCGCGCTGCTGGTCGTCGCGCCGCGTCATCCGGAGCGCTTCGCCGCCGTCGCCGAGCTCCTTGCCGCTGCGCATCCGGACTTCGTCCGCAGGAGCGGAACGGACCGTGAACGGCCGGCGGTCTTTCTGCTCGATTCGATCGGCGAGCTCGCGGCGACTTACCGCCTGGCAAGCGCCGCCTTCATCGGCGGCACGCTCCGCCCGACCGGCGGTCACAACCCGATCGAGGCCGCACGTTTCGGTGTGCCGGTCGCGGTCGGACTGTCGATGACCAACTTCCGCGAGATCGCCGAGGAGTTCGACCGCAACCGCGCCTGGGGACGGGTCGCATCGGGCGACGCTCTGGGGCGCCTCTGGGCCTCCTGGCTGGCCGAGCCGGAGACTGCGCGGGCGATCGGCGAGCGCGGGCGCGCCCTCGTCACGGCGAATGCCGGCGCGCTCGACCGGACGATCGACCTGCTCGCCCCGCTCGTCGCGGCGGCAAGGACGCAGCAGCGGCACGACGGGCAAGAGCGCTGATGACGACGCTCGCGGCCGGCGCTCCGGCGCGCTCGCCCTGGCAGCGGATCTACGGCGCGCTGCTCGCCCGGCGGCGCCGGCGCGCGGTGGCGCACGCCGAGCGCCTGCCCGTACCGGTGGTCAGCCTGGGAAACCTCCACTGGGGCGGCGGCGGCAAGACCCCGTTCACCGCCGCGATCGCCGCCGATCTCGCTGCGCGCGGCCTCGCGGTGGCGATCGTCTCGCGCGGCTATCGGCGGTCGAGCCGCGGTCCGCAGATCGTCTCGCTCGGCGCCGGACCGCGGATCTCCTGGCAGGCTGCCGGGGACGAGCCTTATCTGCTCGCGCAGTCCCTGCCCGGGGTCGCCGTCGCCGTCGGCGAACGCCGCGTCGAGGCGGCGCGCCTCCTGCTGCGCGAGCTCGCGCACTCGCCCGACCTCTTCCTGCTCGACGACGGCTTCTCGCATGTTTCCCTGGCGCGCGACATCGAGCTGCTGCTCTTTCCGGCGGCCGACCCGTTCGCCGGCTCCCGCCTCGCCCCGGCCGGCCGGCTGCGCGAGCCGCTTTCCGCCGCGCGACACGCCGACGCGGTGATCCTCACCGGCGCCGCGCCGATGGCGATGGCCACGGCCGGCAGGGAGCTCGCGCAGGCGCTGGCGCCGCACGGTTTCACCGGCCCCGGTTTCGCCAGCGCCAGCGCCAGCGGCCCGGCACGCGCCGCCGGCGGAGCCCCTCTCGCTGCCGGCACGCGGGTGGTCGCCTTCGCCGGCATCGCGCGGCCGGAGGCCTTCTTCCGCGACGCCGAGCGCCAGAGCCTCGAGCTCGCCGCACGGCTCGCGTTTCCCGACCACCACGACTACCCCGACGAGAGCATCGCCCGCATCGAGGGGGCCTTTCGCCGCCATCGCGCCGAGGCCCTGCTGACCACGGCGAAGGACGCTCTCAAGCTGCAGGGACGGATCAAGCCAGCGGCAGCGGTGCTGCCGGTCGTGGCGCGGCCGGAGCCCACCTTCTGGGAGTGGTTCGACCGTCGCCTCGCCGAGGCGAGAGGCTGACCCCCGGGCGATGAAGAACGCTCCCGTCCGCCACGCCGTCGAGTTCGGCGCCTTCGCCCTTTTCCAGGGCGCCGTGCGCGCCCTGCCCCACCCGGCCAGCCGCGCACTCGGCGGCGCCCTCGGGGCGCTCGCCGGACGGCTCGACCGGCGCCGGCGGCGCACTGCCGACCAGAATCTCGCCGCCGCCTTCCCGGAGCTAGCCGGCGCGGAGCGCACCCGGATCACCCGCGACTGTTTCCGGCACTTCGGGGCCTCATTCTGCGATGCCCTGTCGAGCCTGCGGTTTACCGGCCCGGAGCTTCTCGCGCGGCTCGAGCTCGTCGGCTGGGAGAATTTCGCCCGCGCCGCCGAGCTCGGCAATCTCGCGGGCGGCGGCAAGGGGACGATCGTCCTCGGCTCGCACTTCGGCAACTGGGAGGTCGTGCCCGCTGCCATCGCGCTCACCGTCGGGCCGATGAGCTCGGTCGGCCGGCGGGCGGACAATCCCCACTTCGATCGCGTCGTCCAGCGTCTGCGGACGCGCTACGGCAATGTCGCGCTCGACAAGCGCGGCGCGGTGCGGGAGATGTTCCGGCTGCTCGAGCGCGGCGGGCGGCTGGGGCTGCTCATCGACCAACGGGTGCGCGCCGAAGAGGGCATCGACGTGCCGTTCTTCGGCCGCCCGGCGTTGACCAGCCCGATCGTCGCCCGCCTTTCGCGGCGCACGGGTGCCCCGGTGGTGCCGGTTTTCGGCGAAGAGCTCCCCGGCGGACGCTACCGCGTCGAGGCGCTCGCGCCGATGCTGCCGCAGGAGGCCGACGACGATGTGAGCCTGTCGCAGCGCTATCTCGACCTTCTCGAGCAGCGCGTCCGCGAGCGCCCGGAGCTCTGGCTCTGGCTGCACGACCGGTGGAAGCGGCCCAAGGCATGAGCTCGCCTGCTGCCGCCCCGCGCACGCTCCTCGTCGCCCCCAACTGGGTCGGCGACTGCGTCATGGCCGAACCGGTCTTCCGCGCCCTCGCCGCCAGCGGGCGCGAGATCGTCGTGCTGGCCAAACGCCCGCTGCACGGCCTGCTGGCTCTCTTTCCCGGCGTCGTGGCGGCGATCGACAACCGGCGGGACGAGGCGACGGTGGCGGAGATCGCCGGTGCCGGCTTTGCCGAGGCAATCCTGCTGCCGAACTCCTTTCGCGCCGCCTGGATGTTGTCGCGCGCCGGCGTGCCTCGGCGCTTCGGCTACCGCGCCGACTTCCGCGGCCCGCTGCTCGCCCCGGCGGTCGCGCGACCGCGCGACGGCTTCAGGGTCATCCGGCCGCAGATCGAGGACTATCGCGAGCTCCTGGCGGCGATGGCGGTCGCGCCCCCGGACGACTGGATTCCCCGTCTCGACCTCGCCCCGGCGCTCATCGCGCGCGGGCGCGAGCGCCTCGAGCGCGCCCGCCTCCTCGACGATGCGGGCCCGCTGGTCGGCCTCTCTCCGGGCGCCGAGTGGGGCGGCTCGAAACGCTGGCCGATGCGCTACTGGGCGGATCTCGCGCGCGCTCTGCGCCGCGGCATCCCGGGCGTGCGCGAGGCCATCTTCGCCGGGCCGAAAGAGATCTGGCTCGGAGTGCGGGTGCACGAGGAGAGCGGCAAGATCCACCCCATGCTCGGGCCGGACCTCGATCTCCCCGGCCTCGCGGCGGTCCTGTCGCATTTCGACCTGCTGGTGACGAACGACTCCGGGCCGATGCATCTCGCGGCCGCGGTGGGCGTGCCTTGCGTCGCCCTGTTCGGGCCGACCGACCACCGCCGCACGGCCCCGGCGGGCGGGGCCGAAGCCGGTCACGTCGTCCTGTCGCGCGATCTCTGGTGCTCGCCCTGCTTCCGCCGGCGCTGTCCACTCCTTCATCACGGCTGCATGCGCGGCCTCGGCGTCGAAGAGGTCGCTGCCGCGGTCGAGCGGCGCCTGGCGAACGGCGCCTGAGTCGGAGCTATTGCGACGCGGAGGCTGCAACGGCGGGCGCTGTGGCCACCGCTGGCGGCGCGATCGTCGCGGCAGCTGCAGCCGCCGGCGGCGGCAGCACGATGACGACGTCCTCCGGCCGCACCAGGCCGAGGCTCGCGCGGGCCTCGCGGTCGAGCGTTACCGGGTCGTTCTTCAGGCTTTCGATCCGGCGCTTGAGCAGCGCGATGCGCTCCTCGGTGCCGGCGATCTCGGCGGTGAGCACTCGCTCGCGTCCGCGCACAGCGGCGAGATCGCGGTAGCTCTTCAGGCCGAAGGTGGCGAGGAGCAGCACGAGAAAGACCACCACCGCCACCACTACGGAGCGCAGCGGATGCGGGCGCGGCTCGTCTGTCGGAGCCAGCGGAGCGAGCGGAGGGACGTCCGTCAAGCGCGGAAACGCGGGAACGCGGCGGCGCCGGGATAGCTCGCCACTTCGTCCAGCTCCTCCTCGATGCGCAGCAGGCGGTTGTACTTCGCCACCCGGTCGCTGCGGCAGGGCGCGCCGGTCTTGATCTGGCCGGCACGCGTCGCCACGGCGAGGTCGGCGATCGTGGTGTCTTCGGTCTCGCCCGAGCGGTGGCTGATGATGTTGGCGTAGCCTCGCGACTTGGCGAGATCGACCGCGGTCAGCGTCTCGGAGAGCGTGCCGATCTGGTTGACCTTGACCAGCATCGCGTTGGCTGCCCCCTCGGCGATACCCCGGGCGAGGATCTCCGGGTTGGTGACGAAGAGGTCGTCACCGACCAGCTGCACCTTCGAGCCGAGCGTGCGGGTCAGCTCCTTCCAGCCCTCCCAGTCCCCCTCGGCAAGGCCGTCCTCGATCGACACCAGCGGATAGGCGCCGACCCAGTCGCGGTAGAGCGCGATCAGGTCCTGGGAAGTCAGGCCCTTCTTGCCTTCGCCGGCGAGCGCGTAGCGGCCCGGCGCGCCCTCCTCGACGAGCTCGGAGGCGGCGACGTCGAGCGCCAGGGCGATGTCGACGCCCGGCTTGTAGCCGGCCTTCTCGATCGCGATCATCAGCAGGTCGAGCGCTTCGCGATTGCTTCCGAGGTTGGGCGCGAAGCCGCCCTCGTCGCCCACCGCGGTGGCGAGACCCTTCTCCTTCAGCACCTTCTTCAGCGTGTGGTAGACCTCGACGCCGGCCCTCAAGCCCTCGCTGAAACGCGTGAAGCCGACCGGCACGATCATGAACTCCTGGATGTCGACCGAATTGTCGGCGTGCGCGCCGCCGTTCAAGACGTTCAACATCGGCACCGGCAGCACCGTCGCCCCGGGACCGCCGAGGTAGCTGTAGAGCGGCAGCCCGGCCTCCGCCGCCGCCGCCTTGGCGACCGCGAGCGAGACACCGAGGATCGCGTTGGCGCCGAGGCGGCCCTTGTTCGGCGTACCGTCGAGGTCGATCATCGTGCGGTCGACGAGCGCCTGGTCGCGGGCGTCCATCTCCTCGAGCTCGGGGGCGATCTCGTCGTAGATGAAGTCGACCGCGGTGACGACACCCTTGCCCTGATAGCGCGTGCCGCCGTCGCGCAGCTCGAGCGCCTCGCGGCTGCCGGTCGAGGCTCCCGAAGGCACCTGAGCGGTGCCGACAGCCCCACCTTCGAGCGCACAATCGACTTCGACGGTGGGATTGCCTCGCGAGTCGAGCACCTCGCGCGCGATGACTTCTTGGATCAGGAACATGGGTGACTCCCCAGAGAAAGGCGTAAAGGACGGGCCGCGGCCCGATCCCGAGTCAGAGATAGCCGGACGTTAGGGTAACCCGAAGGGCCCGATGGAGCAAGCGAATGAGCCCCGCGGCGGCAACTGCCGACCCCGCTCAGTGCCCGCCGTGCGGCTGCCAGCCGAGGGTCGCGAGCAGCAGGAGAAAGCCGAGGACGTAGGCGAGAGTGACGTGCCAGCCGCTCTTGAGCCAGGAGCTGACCGACCGCGCTTCCGGGTACATCGTCGTGATGGCGACACCGGCCGAGGAGCCGAACCAGATCATCGAGCCGCCGAAGCC
>Ga0073904_10000605_pt1 | contig 26164 bp, 26 predicted proteins | sample KloWWTrecipitate_FD_66668 | JGI IMG/M metagenome (GOLD analysis project Ga0073904, IMG submission 66668) | Active sludge microbial communities from Klosterneuburg, Austria, studying microevolution and ecology of nitrifiers - Klosterneuburg... | ecosystem: Engineered > WWTP > Aerobic digester >... | reverse complement strand
CTCGACATGGTGGCCGCCGGTGGCCTGCTCAACCAGTTGCGCTTGCGCCTGGGCAGCGGGGGAGTAAAGCCAGCATGAACACCAATGATGTGCAAGTCGTTCGCACGACCTCATTGCCCGACGCACCCCATGTGCCGGTGGCCATCGTCGGCGCCGGCGCCTGCGGGCTGACGGCGGCCATCGGACTGCGCGAGCGCGGTATCGACTGCGTGCTGCTCGAGCGCGATCCCATGCCACAGGGTTCCACCGCGTTGTCCTCGGGTTTCATCCCGGCGGCCGGCACGCGGCTGCAGCAGTCGCTGGGCATCACCGATTCGCGCGAGACCTTTGCGCAGGACGTGCAGGCCAAGGCCCATGGCGATGCCGCGGCGCATCTGGTCGAGGCCTACACCGATGCGGTGGCACGGGCCATTGACGCGCTGGAGCAGCGCCATGGCATCGTGTTCGAAGTGCTCGACGGCTTTCTGTATCCGGGCCATCGTGCCCGCCGCATGCATGCCGTGCCCGAGCACACCGGCGCCGCGCTGATGGCCTGCCTGGAGCGCGCCGCCACTGCAGCCGGCGCCGATATCCTGACGGGTGCATTGGTGCGGGTGCTCTACGTCGATCCGGATGACCGGGTACTGGGTGTTGCCTACACCCGTCCTGACGGTACGCTGGAGACACTGGCCTGCGACGTGCTGCTGCTGGCCTGCAATGGTTACGGCGGCAATGCAGCGATGGTGCAGGAATTGTTGCCCGAGATGGCAGAGGCGATCTTCGCCGGCCATGTCGGCAACGATGGAAGCGCCATCCACTGGGGTCGGCTGCTTGGCGCCCGGCTGGCCGACCTGGGCGGCTACCAGGGCCATGGCTCCTGGGTCATTCCGCAAGGCGCGTTGATGAGCTGGGCCGTCATGATGCAAGGCGGCGTGCAGATCAATACCGAGGGCCGGCGCTTTCACGACGAGACCCTGGGGTATTCGGAGGCTGCGGTCCACGTGCTGGCCCAGAGCGGCGGGGTGGCGTTCAACGTGTTCGACACGCCGCTGCTCGAACTGGCGCGTACCTTCCCCGATTACCTCGGTGCGCAGAAGGCAGGTGCCTTGCGTACTGCAACGTCGCTTGAAGCGCTGGCGCAGCTGATCGGCTGCGCGCCGGCCGTGTTGCGGGAAACGCTGGCCGCGGTGGGGCCGCAACAGGCCGATGCCTTCGGTCGCCGCTTTGCGCGTGGATTGCAGCCTCCCTATCATCTGGTACGGGTCACCGGCGCACTGTTTCATACCCAGGGCGGCCTCGATATCGATGCGTCATGCCGTGTGTTGCGCGACGACGGCGCGCCGTTTGCCAATCTGCTGGCGGCCGGTGGTGCTGCGCGCGGCGTGTCCGGCAATGCCGTCTGGGGTTATCTGTCGGGCAATGGCCTGCTCAGCGCCGTCGGTGGTGGCTGGGTTGCGGCTGCGACAGCGGCCGCGCTGTTGCAGGCCTGATCGTCCGAAGTTCCTACTGCGAGGTTTTCTCCATGTCCGTTTCCTTCAAGGCACGCCTGCAACAAGCACGGGTGCTGCTGGCCCCTGGCATCTACGACGCGCTGTCGGCACTGATCGCCGAACAGAGCGGTTTCGAAGCCCTGTACCTGTCGGGCGCGTCGATTGCCTATACCCGGCTTGGCCGCTCCGACGTCGGCCTGACCACCGCCACCGAGGTGGCCGATACGCTGGCGCGCATCACCGAGCGGGTGTCGCTGCCGGTCATCGTCGATGCCGATACCGGCTTCGGCAATGCGCTCAACACCATGCGCACCGTCAGGTTGTTCGAGCGCGCGGGCGCCTCCATGCTGCAACTGGAGGACCAGACCTTTCCCAAACGCTGCGGACACCTCGATGGCAAGACAGTGGTGCCGGTGGCCGAGATGTGCGGCAAGCTCAAGGCTGCACTCGATGCACGCATGTCGGACCAGACGCTGATCATGGCCCGCACCGATGCGCTGGCTGTCGAAGGCTGGGATGCGACGATGGCCCGGGCCGAGGCTTACCTCGCGTGCGGCGTCGACGTGTTGTTCATCGAGGCTTTGCGCTCGCCCGAGCAGATGGCCAGCGCCTGTGCCCTGTTTGCGGCGCGGATTCCCTTGCTGGCCAACATGGTCGAAGGTGGCTTGACGCCGGTGCAGGGCGCCGACGCACTGGGCCAGCTGGGTTTTCGGATCGTCATCTATCCGGGCGGCACCGCGCGCGCGGCGTCGTTCGCGCTGCAGCAGTACTACACCAGCCTGCACCAGCACCAGAGCAGCTTGCCGATGCGCGCGCAGATGCTCGACTTCGATCAGCTCAACGCGCTGATTGGCACGCCAGAGCTGTTGGCGCTGGGCAAGCGCTACGAGTAGACGCTGCGCACAAGCGCAACAGCCGCACCTGGGCAAGGCCAAGCGGCGTATCGCGGCGAGCCGCTGCGTGCAGCGGCGGGTCGGGGCAAAATGGGGGTATCTCGCCATCGCCGCCGAACCGCAGCCACCACCATGACCGATATCCAGACCTGGCTTGAATCGCAAGGTCTTGCCAGATACGCCGCCGAATTTGTCGCGCAGGACGTGTCCGTCGACCTGTTGCCCGACCTCAGCGACGCCGATCTGCGCGAGCTGGGTGTGCACGCGCTGGGCGACCGCAAGCGTCTGCTCAAGGCGGCCCGCGTTGCCGAGCCGCAAGCGGCGGCGCCCGCTGCTGCGGCAACGGTGCTGCCGGCCATGGCGCCGATTGCGGCCCGTCTGCCATCGCCCAACGAGGAGGGCGAGCGCCGGCATGCGACGGTCATGTTTTCCGACCTGACCGGTTATACGGCGCTCAACGAGGCCTTCGACCCGGAGGAGGTCGAGGAGATCATGTCGCGGATCAAGCGCGAGGCGATCGCCGTCATCGAGCGCCATGGCGGGCGGGTCAACCAGTTCGTCGGCGACGAGGTGATGGCCATGTTCGGCGTGCCGGTGGCCCGGCGCGACGATGCCCGCCGCGCCATCCGCGCTGCGCTGGAGCTGCATCGTACGGTCGACGGCATTGCCGCCGGCGTCTCCAAGCGGCTCGGCCGGGTTCTGTCGATGCACACGGGCTTGCATACCGGCCTGGTGATAGCGCGGCGCAGCGACTCACGTTCGGGCGACTACACGCTCACCGGCGACACGGTCAACACTGCGGCGCGGCTGCGCGGCCTGGCGCAACCGGGCGAGGTGGTGGTCAGTCCGCAGACCTGGCAGCAGGTGGCCGATCATTTCGAGGGCGAAGCCCGGCAGGCGATCGAGGTCAAGGGCAAGGAGCGGCCACTCGTGCCCTACCGCATCGTCGGCGAGCGCGCGGTTCCCAAGGGCGGCATGCGCCCGCTGGTGGGACGCGCCGAGGAGGTGCAGCAGTTCGAGGCCCTGGCCCATGCCTGCCTGTCGCGCCAGCGCGGGCGCGTCGTGTTCGTGCGTGGCGACCCCGGGCTGGGAAAATCGCGACTGGTGGCAGAATTTCTCGACCTGGCACGAGAGCGCGGCCTGGTCTGCCATGCAACGACGATCCTCGATTTCGGCGCCCGGACCGGACACGATGCGATCCGCAAGCTGATGCAGAGTCTGATGGGCCTGGCGCCGGATGCCGACGAAGCCAGCCGGCGCGACGCCATCGTCCGCTCAGCGCTGCGCGGCTCTGACGGTGCCGACCTCGCCCCTTTCATGTTCGATCTGCTCGACGTGGCACCTCCGGCGCCGGTACGCGCCTTGTTGTCGGCGGTCGAGGATGAAACCCGGCGCGCACAGGCCGTCGAGGCGCTCGGACAGCTGGTACGACAGCAGGCGGCGCTGGCGCCGAGCCTGCTGCTGATCGAAGACATCCACTGGGCTGATCCGCTGGCATTGCGCCAGCTCGGTCCCTGGCTGGCCTTGACGGCCAGCATGCCGCTGCTGGTGATGTTCACGACCCGGTTTTCCGGCGATCCCAGCGTCGGTGAATGGCGCAGTGCGCTGCACAGTCTGCCGGTGTCGAGCATGGATCTCGGTCCGCTGGAGGCGGCTGATGCGATGCGTCTGGCCGCCGGCGCGGCGACGATCTCCGAGAGCCTGCTGCGCAGCTGCGTGGAACGCGCCGAGGGCAATCCGCTGTTTCTCGAGCAACTGCTGCTCAATGCCGGCGATGAAGGCGCCACCAGCCTGCCGGGTTCGATCCAGGCGCTGATCCAGGCCCGGATGGACCGTCTTGCACCGTCCGACAAGAATGCGCTGCAGGGCGCCGCGGTGCTCGGCCAGAGTGCCTCGCTGGCGGCGATCCGGCACCTGGTGGGCGATCCGGCCTATGACGCAGCGCTGCTGGTCGATCAGTTCCTGCTGCGCCCGCAGGGCGACGAACTGGTGTTCTCGCATGCGCTGATTCGCGATGGGGCCTATGCGTCGCTGCTGCATGCGCGCCGGCGCCAGCTGCACCAGGAAGCCGCGACCTGGATCCTGCCCCAGGACGCGGCGCTGGCGGCCGAGCACTATGAACTTGCCGAGGATCCGCGCGCGGCCAAGGCCTACCTGCAGGCCGTCGCGCAGGCGTCTGCGCAGTACCATTTTGCCGAGGCACTGGAGTTGGTGCAGCGCGCGTTGCGCCTGCCCGATACCGGCGACATGGATTTCGCACTCAAACTCAAGCGCAGCCGCCTGTTGTTGGCGCTGGGCCATGCCGTGCGGGCGATCGAGGCCGGCGAGCAGGCACTTGAGGTGGCGCAGGCAGGGGGCGAGCGGGCGCTGGCGCTGATTGCCATGGCCTCGGGCATGCGTTACGTCGACCGCTTTGCCGATGGTCTGGCGCTGCTGGCCGAGGCAGAGCCACTGGCGCAGGCTGCGGAGCTGCCGCTCGAACTCTCGCGCATGTACGAATTGCGCGGCAATCTGCTGTTCACGCTGGGCCGGGCCGGGGAATGCCTGCAGGCCCATGAAATGGCACTGGAACTGGCCCGCAAGGCCGGTTCGGCAGAGGCCGAATGCGCGGCGCTGGGGGGAATGGGTGATGCCCATTACGCACAGGGGCGCGTGCTCAGCGGCGGCGCGTTGGTAACGCGTTGTGTCGATATGGCCCGCGAGCAGGGATTTCTGAAGGTCGAGATCGCCTACCTGCCGATGGAGTCATGGGCCAGCTATTACAGGCTCGATGTTTCCAAGGCAATGGACGTGGCGCGCCGGGCCGTCGAGCAGTCCAGCCGGATGAAGAATCCGCGCGCGGAAATGATGGCGCGTTCGCAACTGGTGATGATCGACGGCTGCATCTGCGGCAATTTCCGTGACAACCTGCCGCATATCGACCGGGCGCTGGAACTGGCCACCACCATGGGCAGTCCCCGTTTCATCGGAGTATCCTGGTTCTTCCGGGCCATGCTGTTTCTTCGCAATGGCGATGCAGCGGCAGCGGGGGCGTATCTGCGCACGGCCTTCGAGGTGGTCCAGTCCAGCGAGCAGGGCATGGAGTTCGTCGGTGCGCAGTTGTACGGTGCCCAGGCGATGCTCGCGCAGGACAGCGAATCGCGTCAGCGGGCACTGGCAGCCGGTGAACGCGTGCTGGAGGGCTCGCTGCTGAGCCACAACTACTTCACCTTCAATGACTTTGCCATCCAGGCGTCGCTGGCCGCCGGTGACTGGGACGCCTCGCTGCGTTATTGCGCTGCGCTCGAGGCGTACACGGCAGCCGAGCGGTTTCCCTGGTCTGATTTCATCGTTGCGCGTGGCCGCGCGTTGACGCGCCATGGCCGGGGCGCGCGGGACGCTGCGCTGCTGGAGCAACTGCAGCAACTGCTCGCGCTGACCAAGGAGCGGCGCCTGAACTTCTATGCAGGCGCGCTGGCCCAGGCGTTGGCGTGCGTGACGGCAACTGCGCAGACCTGAGCGTACGCAGGCAGGCAATCCCTGGGTCGGCCTGCCTGCGCTTGCTGTGCTCAGCTGGCTTTGGCGGCGTGTGCTGCGGCCAGCCGTTTGCGCCGCGCGCGCACCCAGTGGTTCAGCGATTCGATGGCCACCGAGAAGCCCAGTGCGAAGTACACGTAGCCTTTGGGCACATGCAGCCCGAAGCCGTCGGCAATCAGCAACACGCCGATCAGCAGCAGGAATGACAGTGCCAGCATCTTGACCGTCGGATGGGCCGATACGAAGTTGGCCAGCGGCGTCGAGGCAATCACCATGATGATCATCGCGACCACCACGGCGGCGACCATGACCCACAAGGTATCGGCCATGCCGACGGCCGTGATGACCGAATCCAGCGAGAAGATGATGTCGATCACGGCAATCTGCAGCACGACACCGCGAAAGGTGACACCGGCCACACCCTGCGTCGGAGTGGTTTCGCCTTCTTCGCCATCGACCATTTCTCCGATTTCGGCTGTGGCCTTGTACAGCAGGAACAGACCACCGCTGATCAGGATGATGTCGCGCCAGGAAAATCCGTGGCCAGCCAGTGTCAGCACCGGTGCCGTCAGCCCGACGATCCAGGCCAGCGTGGCCAGCAGCATCAGACGGGTCAGCAGGGCGAACGACAGGCCGACCTTGCGGCCCAGCGCGCGTTGATGTGCGGGTAGTCGGCTGGTCAGGATCGCGATGAAGACCAGGTTATCGATGCCCAGCACGATCTCCAGCGCTGTCAGCGTCAGCAGTGACAACCAGATTTGCGGATCGTTGATCCAGGCGAAGGTGAAGAATTCCATGCGAAGTGCCGACCGGACAAAAGGCGGATTCTCCCATGCAAGGGCTTGGTACGCGTGCAGCCGAGCGGCAATTTCCAGTCGCCGACAAGGCTTGTTACTTGCATTTGCTCACGATCCGCCGCAAGTTTTACAGTTCAATCGCGCCTTCGGTGAGATCGTGGTTTAGGCTCGGGGCATGCGAACGACCCTGGGAGAGAAGTCATGAACACAAAGGCAAAAAAAGTGTCAACCGTCCTGCTTGATTTCGTATTCGGCGAGCCTATTCCACAGCCGGTGGTGATTGAACAGGACACCGAACAGGCATGGCAGGAGTGGCTCGACGCAATGACCGAGCGCGACATCGAACTCAACAAGGATTCGTTTGCGCGAACCGTGCCAATGGCGATGCTGATGCACTGAGCGCGGCGAGCAAACGCGCAACCGTCAGGAGTCGAGCGACGCGCTCCAGCGCTTACCCCAGGCCCCTTCGAGCTTGCGCCGGTCCTGCTTGGTCGGGCGCCCGTGTTCCAGGCTCAATGCCGGCTCGGCGCCCATGCGCCGCTGTTCGGCCGCTTGCAGACGCAGCTGCAGGCTTTCTGCGGTTTCTTCGTAAAGCAGCTGCGCCACCGGCGCCGGGCCGCGCTTGTCACTGACAGCGCGCACCACCACGGTTCGCACCACGGCGTTGTGGCGCATGACCACGCTGTCGCCGCACCTGACATCCCGCGCCGGCTTGACCTCGATGCCATTGACTTGCACCCGGCCCTTGGCGATGTCCTCGCTGGCCAGGCTGCGGGTCTTGTAGAACCGCGCCGCCCACAACCATTTGTCGATGCGAACTTTGTCCATTGCCGGCGATTGTGACTCAAGTGGTGCCGGCCAGTGGCAAGCGCACGGTGGCATCGAGGCCTTCGGTATGTCCGTGCACCACCCGGTTGTCGAGCGTGATCTGGCCACCGAGTGCCAGCGCGATCTCGCGGCAGATCATCAGGCCCAGTCCGGAGCCGTCGCCGTGCCCGGCAGAAAACGGCTGAAACAGTCTGGCGCGCAATTCTGTGCTGATGCCCGGGCCACAGTCAGAGACTGTCAACGCACAGAACTGGCGGTCGGCCGCGATGCGCACGCTCAGCACGCTGCCGTCGGGCGCATGTTTGATGGCGTTGTGCAACAGGTTGCGTACCAGTTCGCGCAGCATCCATTCGTGGGCGCGGATCGGCGCGGCGGTGGTCTCGATGCCGAAGTCCAGGTTGCGCTCTGCCATCAGTGGCGCCAGATCGAGTGCGATCGCGCGCATGATCGGGGCCAGGTCCCATATGCGGGTGTCAGCCTGCTGGCGCAATTGCTCGACCTTGGCCAGCGCCAGCATCTGGTTGGCCAGCACGGTGGCACGCTCCACCGTCCCGTTGATTTCGTGCAGCGCCTGTTGCGGTGGCACGTCCGCACGCAGCGCCGACTGCACCTGAACCTTGAGCACTGCCAGCGGCGTGCGCAGTTGGTGCGAGGCATCGCGCACAAAACGCTTCTGGTGTTCCAGCAGATTCTGCAGCCGCGCCATCACCTGGTTGGTGGCATCCACCAGTGGCCGCAATTCGCGGGGCAGGCCGGGGGCTGCAATCACGGTCAGGTCGTCCTCGGCACGCAGGCGCAGATTGGCACTGAGCTCGCGCACGGGCCGTGTCGCACGCTGAACCACCAGCACCACGACCAGCGCGATCACCACCGTCAGCAGGCTCTGGCGCAGCAGGGTATCGAGCAGGATCTGGCGCGCCAGCGTGCGTCGCAACTCCAGTGTCTCGGCCACCTGGATCGTTGCCACGCCAAGCCCGTGGCGGCTGGCCACGGGCTGCAGCAACACCGCTACCCGAACCGCGTCACCCCGCAGCGTGTCGTCGTAGAAGTCCACCAGCGCGGCATAAGGGCCCTTGTCGGGAAGGCGTCCCTGCCACAAGGGGAGGTCGGGTGAGCCGGCGATCAGTTCGCCGCGCACGTTGGAGATCCGGTAGACCATGCGGCTGCGGTTGTCGGCTTCAAAAGCCTCGAGCGCCGAGTACGGCACGTTGGTGCGAAATTGCGCCTGCGCGCCTTCACCCTCGACTTCGAGCAGTTCGCCGATCGACTTGGCCGAAGCCAGCAAGGTCCGGTCGTAGGCGGTGTTGACCGCGGTCAGCGCCTGCCGATACAGGACCGCGGTATTGACCAGCATGAACAGGCCGGTCGGTAACAGGATGCCCAGCAGCAGGTAGCGGCGCAGGGACAGGCCGGCACGACTTGCGTGTGCCGCAATGGGTTGCTTGGGCTCAGGCATCGGCCTTGAGCAGGTAGCCCAGACCGCGCAGCGTGACCAGGCTGGCGCCGGTGCCAGCCAGCTTCTTGCGCAGCCGGTAGGCGACCACTTCGATGGCCTCGTATTGCACCTGCGGTTCGCCCGGGAACACCACTTCGAACAGTTGCTCCTTGCCAACGGCGCGGCCGGCGCGCTCCATCAGCGTGCGCAGCATGCGCAGCTCGCGGGGTGTCAGGTCCAGCACCTTGAACCCTTGGTGAATGGCGCCACTGTCGGTGTCCAGTCGCAGTTGTCCGCACGCGGGCAGGTCGGGCGCAGAATCGCCGCCTGCGCCGGCACTGCGCCGATGCAGCGCGCGCACGCGCGCTTCGAGTTCATCGAGGTCGAAGGGTTTGGCCAGGTAGTCATCGGCGCCGGTATTGAGCCCGATGACCCGGTCGCCGACGGTGCCGCGTGCGGTCAGGATCAGCACCGGGGTTGCCAGGCCAACCTGGCGTGCCTGCGCGAGAACCTCCAGACCGTCAATGCCGGGCAGGCTCAGATCGAGCAACACCACATCGGGGAGTTGCTGGCGCCACAGCGCCAGTGCCTGCAGACCGTCGCCACACAGCTGCACCCGCATGCCGCGGCGCTCCAGCGTCCGCTGCAAGCTGGTCTGCAGCGCAGAGTCGTCTTCTATCAACAGCAGGCGCATTGCGACGGCACGGTGGATCAGTGTTTACCCTAGGGATTTCAGACAGCCGAATGACAGCCGTTCGGCGCATCATAGAAGAGTTCACCAACCAACGGAGACAGCCCATGCGTCGCGATACCTTCCTCAAATCCATGCTTGCCGCAGCCGCTGCAGGCACCCTGCCGCTGTCGGCCTTTGCCGGCGCCAACATCAAGATGATGATTCCCGCCAACCCCGGTGGTGGCTGGGATGGTACCGGCCGTGCGCTGGGCAAGGCGCTGATCGAGAGCAAAGCTGCCGATACGGTTCAATACGACAACAAGGGCGGAGCAGCCGGCGTGATTGGCCTGGCGCAGTTTGCCAACGCCAGCAAGGGCGACGAAAACGCGATGATGGTCATGGGCGCCGTCATGCTGGGCGGCATCATCACGACCAAGCCGCCGGTCGGTCTGGACAAGGTCACGCCGATTGCCCGCCTGACCAGCGAATACAACGTGTTCGTCGTGCCGGCGGAATCGCCGCTCAAGACCATGAAGGACGTGGTCGAGCAGTTCAAGAAGGACCCGGGCAGCGTCAAGTGGGGCGGTGGCTCCAAGGGCTCGACCGAGCACATTTCGGCCTCTATGCTGGCCGGCAAGGTCGGCGTCGACCCCAAGAAGGTCAACTACATCGCGTTCCGGGGCGGCGGCGAGGCGGTTGCGGCCATTCTGGGCAACAACGTCACGGTGGGCGGCAGCGGCTACAGCGAGTTTGCCGAGTACATCAAGGCGGGCAAGATGCGCGCCATCGGCGTCACGTCGGAGCAGCGCCTGCCGGGCGTCAATGTGCCGACGATGAAGGAGATGGGCTACGACGTGGTGCTGGGCAACTGGCGCGGCGTCTATGGTGCACCCGGCATCACCGCGGCGCAGCGCGCTGCCTTGGCCGAGATGGTGGTCAAGGCCACCAAATCGGCGAGCTGGAAGGAAGCGCTGGAGCAGAACAAGTGGACACCGGCGCTGTTGGTGGGCAAGCCGTTCGAAGAATTCGTCGACAACGAGTTCGCCGGCCTGCGCGGCACGATGCATCTGGCTGGCATGTTGTGATCCGCAAGGGCGGCGCTCCAGGTCCGCAGACCCTGGTCGGGCTGGGCATACTGGCGCTGGCGCTGGTCCTCCTGATCGGCGCCTGGGGCCTGCCTTCGACCTCCGGCTACGCCGGTGTCGGCCCCAATTTTCTGCCTTGGGTGGTGGGGCTGGCTTTGCTGGTTTGCGCTGGCTGCGTGTTGTGGGAGGCGCGCACCACCGGAGGCTACCGCAACATGGAGGAACCCAGCGGCGCGGAACATGGCTACTGGCCTGGTTTTGCATGGATGTCGGTGGCATTGCTGTCCAACGCCGCACTGATCACGACGATCGGCTTCATCCTGAGTTGCAGCCTGTGCTTCGTGCTCGCCGTTCGGGGCCTGCGCAGTGCCGACCACCGTGGTGGCGTACCGGTGCAGGCGCGCGGCGTGGTGGCGCAGACCGTGCGAGATGCTGCCATCGGTTTTGCCATTGCGGCCCCGGTGTACTGGATGTTCACCAAGCTGCTGGCGATCAATCTTCCGGGCCTGACCTCGACCGGCTGGATCTGACGATTGCGCCGCTTCGCCCCGCTGGGGCCATTAAAGGCCGGTGCCTGGCCAGATGGACATTGACATGGATTTGTGGAATCAACTCTGGCTGGGTTTTGCCACTGCCGCGACACCGATCAACCTGGTCTGGTGTTTCGTAGGTTGCGCGATCGGCACCGCCGTCGGCGTGTTGCCGGGAATCGGCCCCGCGGTAGCGGTGGCCATGCTGCTGCCGATCACGACCCGGGTCGACGCAACCGCGTCGATGATCTTTTTCGCCGGCATCTATTACGGTGCCATGTACGGCGGCTCCACCACATCGATTCTGCTCAATACGCCGGGCGAGACCGGCAGCATGATCACGGCGATGGAGGGAAACAAGATGGCCAAGAGCGGGCGCGCCGGCGCGGCGCTGGCGACTTCGGCCATCGGTTCCTTTGTGGCCGGCACCATCGCCACCGTGCTGGTGACGATGTTCGCGCCCTTGTTGGCCAATTTCGCTGTCAGGCTGGGTCCGCCCGAATACTTCATGCTGATGGTGTTGGCTTTCACCACCGTCAGTGCGGTACTGGGGCGAAGCACGCTGCGCGGCATGGTGGCGCTGTTCGTCGGTCTGGCCGCCGGCCTGATCGGCATGGACCAGATATCCGGCCAGGCGCGTTATACCGCCGGCGTGCCGGAACTGCTCGACGGCATCGAGATCGTGCTGGTCGCGGTGGGACTGTTTGCGGTGGCCGAAGCGCTGTATGCGGTGTTGTACGAAGGTGGCCCGCCCGACGACCAGAACAAGCTTAGCCGGGTTCACATGAGCGCAGCGGACTGGCGCCGCTCGTGGCCGGCCTGGTTGCGTGGCACAGCGATCGGATTTCCGTTCGGCACCATTCCGGCGGGTGGCAGCGAGATACCGACCTTTCTGAGTTATGCGGCCGAGAAGAAGATGGCCAAAGGCGAAAACCTGGCAGAGTTCGGCACCCGTGGCGCGATCGAGGGGGTCGCGGGGCCGGAAGCCGCCAATAACGCGGCGATCACCGCCACGCTGATTCCGCTGCTGACGCTGGGCATCCCCACATCGAACACCGCGGCCATCCTGCTCGGTGCGTTCCAGAATTACGGTATCCAGCCCGGGCCGCAGTTGTTCACGACCTCGGCCGGCCTGGTTTGGGCACTGATTGCCTCACTGTACATCGGCAACGTGATGCTGCTGGTCCTGAACCTGCCGATGGTTGGCTTGTGGGTCAAGCTACTGAAGATCCCCAAGCCCTACCTGTATGCCGGCATCCTGATCTTCGCCACCGTCGGTGTCTACGGCATGCGCCAGAGCGCATTCGACCTGGTGTTGCTGTATGCGATCGGCCTGATTGGCGTGGTGATGCGGCGCTACGATTTTCCGACCGCACCGGTGGTCGTGGGCATGATCCTGGGGCCGCTGGCCGAGGCGCAGATGCGCAATGCCTTGTCGATCGGCGAGGGCAACTGGATGATCTTTGTCCAGCGCCCGATGTCGGCCAGCCTGTTGGCCGTGGTTGTAGCGGTGCTGGTTTTGCCAAGGCTGGCCCGACGTATTTCCAGAGGCCGCGGCGGCTGATCGCCTGCCCGGCGTCAACCGCCTGGTGTGGCGGCTCGGCCGGGCCGGCGCCGGCGTGCCGGCAAAGAGGCCTCGGTGGCCACCAGGTCGGGCACCGTGAATCGGCCCTGCAAAGATACCAGTTCCGCCCGGTGCAACTGCACCAGGTCCGTCACCAGCGCGTCGCCCTGTTCGGTCAGGTGAACCTCGACCTTGCGCTTGTCGGTGATGCTGGCGACGCGCCGCACCAGACCGAGCGCCTCGCAGCGTGACACCAGTGCAACCACGCCGTGATGCTGCGCCTGCAGGCGCTCGGCCAATTCGGCCACACCGGCCCAGGGCCGGCCCGGATAACCCTTGACCTGCAACAGCAGCTGGTATTGCAATGGGGTCACGCCCTGCTGGTGGGTCACCATTTCGCTGAAGCGCAGGTATTTGCGCAACTGGTAGCGAAATTCGGCCAGTGCCTGGAAGTCGACCTTGCCGGAGCCTGCACGGCGGTTGCGGGAAGGTGAATCTGGCATGGACAGAATATATCATCCCGTGATATAAATCGGCTGTCGAGGTCTCATGAAAATCCGAATCCTGTCCGATCTGCACCTGGGCTTTGCCGCCCTGGAATTACCCCCCAGCGATGCCGACCTGCTGGTGCTGGCCGGTGACATTGCCCGGCCCCAGGACGCCATCGCGTGGGCCTCCATGTTCGACCTTCCGGTGCTGTATGTACCGGGCAATCACGAGTACTACGGGAGCGACCTGCAGACCACGATTGCCGAGCTGCGCCGCTTCAGTCAGGGGACCTGTGTCGACGTGCTGCAGGGAACCGAGCTGCACATGGCGGGCGTGCGTTTCCTGGGCACCACCTTGTGGAGCGATTTTCGCCTGTTCGGCACGCCGTTGCTCAATGCTGCGGCCATGCGCGAGGCCCGGCAGGTGATGCGCGATTTCCAGCGCATCCGTGTGGGGCCCGACGCGCAGCGCATCTTCAGTCCGGCCGATGCCGTGGGCCTGTTTCGCCGCGAGGCTGCCTGGCTGGCGCAAACGATCGCGCACCCGTTTGACGGGCCAACCGTGGTGATCACCCACCATGCACCATCGCGCAAGAGCATCCATCCGCGCTACGACGGTGCCTTGCTCAATGCCAGCTTCGTGTCGGATGCCGAATATCTGCTGGACGCCGGCCGGGTCGATCTGTGGATCCATGGCCACACCCATGACAGTTTCGACTACCGCCTGGGTGACACCCGCGTGGTGTGCAATCCGCGCGGATATGTGCGTGGTGGCGTTGCCGAGAATCCGCAGTTCGACATCGATTTCATGGTCGACATCGATGCGCATATGGTCCATCCCGGCAGCCGGGCTGCCGTTGTCGAGAAAGCAGAGCAATGATTGCGACCCGATTGACTGACATGTTCAACTTGTCGGTACCCGTCGTACTGGCGCCGATGGGCGGGGTGGCCGGTGGACGCCTGGCCGCCGCCGTATCCAATGCGGGAGGGCTCGGGCTGGTCGGCGGTGGATATGGTGACGCCCAATGGCTGGCACGCGAGATCGAACTGGTACGCGAAGGCACCGGCAAGCCCTGGGGCGTCGGCTTGATCACCTGGGCCGTGGGCACGGCCATCGTCGAGCAGGTGTTGGCCGGCGGTCCGTCGGCGGTGATGCTGTCGTTCGGCGATCCACGTCCGTTCGGGCGCCTGATCAACAGTGCCGGCTGCCGCCTGATCTGCCAGGTGCAGGACATCGAGGGTGCCATGCTGGCCCAGGAAGCCGGCGCCGACCTGATCGTCGCACAAGGAAGCGAGGCGGGCGGCCATGGCGGCACACGCGCCACCTTGCCGCTGGTTCCCGCCATCGTCGACCTGGTGGCGCCGATACCGGTGATCGCCGCCGGCGGAATTGCCGATGGCCGCGGCCTGGCCGCCGCGTTGATGCTGGGTGCGCACGGCGCCCTGGTCGGCACCCGCTACTATGCATCGCACGAAGCGCTGGGCAGTGCCAGGGCGAAGCGGCGCATTACCGGCTCGCTGGGGCTCAGCACCACGCGGACGCGGGTATTTGATCTGGTGCGGGGGTACGACTGGCCCGACGCATACACCGGACGGGCCCTGAAGAACGATTTCATCAGCCGTTGGCATGGCCAGGAGGCGGCGCTGCTTGCCGCGCTGCCGGCGGAGCGGGCCGCTTATCAAAAGGCTGTTGCTGCCGAGGATTGCAACACCGCCGTGGTCTGGGCCGGCGAGGCTGTCGACCTGATCACCCACATCGAAGACGCCTCGGCCATCACTGCGCGCCTGGCGCAGGAAGCCGAGATGGTTCTGGCGCACGGCGCCCAACTGCTGCGCTGACGCCGCAGCAGGACGGGGGATCCGTTGTTCAGCCGGTCTGCATCATCGCGGTATAACGCCGCTGCATTTCCTGCGGCGTGAGCTTCTCGATTTCGTGGCCGATCATCCAGCGGTGGCCGAACGGGTCGATCACGACACCGGTGCGCTCGCCATAGAACTGGTCCTGCGGTGCCATCGCCAGCGTGGCACCTGCATCCAGTGCCTGCTGCACGACGCGATCGGCGTTCTCGACATGCAGGTGCAGGCTGACCGGTGAGCCGCCACCGGCCTGGGGGCCCTGCATGCCGAATTCGGGAAACTCGTCACTGATCATCAGCGTCGTTCCGTTGAAGTCCAGTTCCGCATGGCCGATCCGGCCGGCCGGCTCGCTCAGGCGGAACTTCTCGGTGGCGCCAAAGACCCGGCGGTAGAAGTCGATGGCGCGCGCGCAGTCGTCGACACGCAGATAGGCATAAAGGGCATGGATCAAGGCAGGCTCCTGAATGTGCGGGTGTTCACGCCCTGGCGCATCTGCGCGCCATCACGCCGATCGGCCCATGCGCGCGTGCGGTGCAGCCGGATCCTGCGGGGGCAGGGCGGCGCCACGCCGCAGGCGCATGGTAACGCCGAACCGTTGGCGTTGCCTCGGCCATGGGCCCGGTCGGGTGCCGCCGGCGGCCGGGGACCGGGTGTCGGTGCAGATGTTTGTCACCTTTTCCACCTTGCCTGCCTCCAATGACATGAAGCCGGAGACACCCATGACGTATGCCCACCCTGTCCGAACCGATCCAAGCGCCGAACCGCCGCTCCTGCCTGACCCTGCGATGCTGGCGCTGGTGCACTCCGCCGGCGGCGGCGATGCGCAGGCGTTCGAAACCATCATGCGTCTGCACAACCGGCTGTTGTTTCGCACGGCGCGTTCCATCGTGCCCGACGATGCCCAGGCGCAGGACGTGGTACAGGAAACCTATCTGCGTGCGTTCACCCATCTGCAGAGCTTTCGTGGCGAATCCCGGCTTGGAACCTGGCTGGCGCGCATCGCAATCCGTGTTGCGCTGGAGGTGCGTCGGCGCCAGGGCCACTTCGTCCAGCTGGCCGATGGATGGGACAGTTCAGACATGACATCTACGGAGGTCGACATGCTCCAACATTTGAGCCGTCCGGAATCGCCCGATGCGGCTGCCGAGCGCGGCGAGCTTCGCGCAGTGCTGCAGTCGGCCATCGAGCATCTGCCAGTGATCTATCGCAGCGTTTTCATGTTGCGCGCGGTCGAGGCCATGTCGGTCGAGGAGGTCGCCACCTGTCTGGGTGTCAGCGCTGCCGTCGTCAAGACCCGCTTCCTGCGCGCCCGCGCGATGCTGCGCCACACATTGGCCGAACAGATCGAGAACCACGCAGCCGACACGTTCGCCTTTGCCGGCGCCCGCTGCGATGCGGTCGTAGGGCAGGTGTTGCGGCGCCTGCAGGACGCAGGTCTGTTGCGGTTGCGCTGACGCTGCGCGCTGGCGTCGGCTTTGTTGTTTTTGTCATTTTTTGCATTCTTTCGTCCCTGTCATTTTCAAAGGAGAACCAACCATGAACCCGAATCCAACGAACTCCACCGGCGCCTTGCTGTTGACGCGCCGACGCAGCCTGGCACTGTCCGGTCTGAGCCTGTCGGCCGGTGCCGTTGCGCTGCTTGGCGGCCGCGAGGCGCTGGCAGCCGGAGCCCCGGCCAGCGCCGAGCAGATGGCAACCGATCTGCGCATTCTCAATACCGCGCTGGGCGCCGAATGGGAGGCGATCGCAGCCTACCAGGTCGGCGCCGAAAGCGGGCTGCTGCAGCCGGACGTGCGCAAGCTGGCGCTGGGCTTTCAGTCGCACCACAAGGAGCATGCCGATGCGATTGCCGCCACGGTACGCAAACTCGGAGGCCAGGCCGTGTCGGCCAAGACCCAATACAGCTTTCCGACCGACAAGCTCAAATCGCAGGCCGACGTGCTGCAGTTTGCCGCCGGACTGGAAAAGGGTGCCGTGTCGGCCTACCTGGGTGCGGTGCCGCTGTTTACCGATCGCGCGCTGGCCCAGGTGGCCGCCAGTATTCTGGGCGATGAGGCGATGCACTGGGCCATATTGCGGCAGGCGCTGGGCCAGACACCGGTGCCGTCCGCCTTCATGGCATGACGGTCCACCGGGCCGGGCGATGGTTGCCGGCGTTGCTGCTGGCGCTGCTGGCATCGCGCGCAAACGCCGCCAACCCGCAGCAGCTCGAGCATGGCGCGCAGGTATACGAGCGTTGTGCGGCCTGCCACGCGATGGACCGTAACCGCACCGGTCCGCAGCATTGTGGTCTGTTTCAGCGTCGCTCCGGTCAGGCGCCGGGTTTTGCGCAGTACTCGCCGGCCATGCGCCAGGCCGGCATCGCGTGGAACGCCGTCACGCTGGACCGCTTTTTGCGCGATCCGGCGCAAATGGTGCCGGGAACCTCGATGGGTTATGCCGGTGTCAAGGATCCGACCGATCGGGCCGATCTGATCGCCTGGATGCAGGTGGCGTCGCGCGCCGGCGTCAGCTGTCGGCCGCAATGACAGGTATTGCGCATGGGTGCTGACCGCAGTTGTAGTTCCGATTGACAACGCGTCGACGCGCCGACGCGCCGGCAGTCGGAACTGCGCGAAGATTCTTCTAGGGTCAAATAAAGACCACTTGGTTCATATGAAATACTGAGTGGTATACATTCCGGGTTCGCCACATTTTTGGCGATTGCTGCACGTCAGCTTTTTCTCTGGAGACTCTCACATGAAGAAAACCTTGATCGCTTCCGTCATCGCGCTCGGCGCCGTCTTTTCTGCCCAGGCCAAAGACATCGTCGACACGGCCGTCGCGGCCGGCAACTTCACCACGCTGGCCACCGCGCTGAAAGCCGCCGGCCTGGTCGACACCCTCAAGGGCAAGGGCCCGTTCACCGTGTTCGCGCCGACCGACGCTGCCTTTGCAAAGGTGCCAAAAGCCGACCTCGACGCGCTGCTCAAGGACAAGGCCAAGTTGACCGCGGTTCTGACATACCACGTCGTCCCTGGCAAAGTCATGGCAGCGGACGTCAAGGCCGGCCCGGTCAAGACGGTTCAGGGCTCGAACCTGACGGTGTCGACCTCGATGGGCGTGATGGTCGACCAGGCCAAGGTCACGGCCACTGACATCGTGGCTGACAACGGTGTGATCCATGTGATCGACAGCGTCATCATGCCGAAGTAAGTGTCGAGCGGCCGGTGCTGCGATTGCCCGATCAGGCCTTCGCGGCATCAGCCGCAGCACGAAAGCAGCCGGTCCGACCGGCTGTTTTCGTTGGCGGACATGGGTTTGCCGGTATCGCGGGGTTGGATTCACGACGCGGGTGCGCGGTAACATGCGCCGATGCACCCATCTCCGTACCCGGCCGACCTTCCTGCTGGTGCCTCGGATGGCTTGCCATCGGATGCCCAGGGCATCCTGGAACTGGCGGCGCGGTCGATGTTCCAGCTGTTCTCGCGCATCAGCCAGGGGATGTTCCTGGTTGATCGAACCGGTCGCATCGTCTGGGTCAACGAAGGTTACCAGCGCTTCCTGCCGGCGCTGGGTTTCGAATCACTTGACCAGTTCATGGGCCATATGGTCGAGGACGTGATTCCGAACACGCAGATGCGCCGCGTGCTGGAGACCGGCGAGGCCTACCTGATCGACCTGCTGACCAACCGCGCCGGCACCTTTGTCGTCAGCCGCATACCACTGCGCGATGAGCAGGATGCGGTGATCGGTGCCATCGGCATCGTGTTGTTCGACCATCCGGAAACCACGCTGCAGCCCTTGATCAGCAAGTTCGCACTGATGCAGCGCGACCTGGACGACGCGCGGCGTGAACTGGCCGCCCAGCGCCAGAGCCTGGATATCGCCAAGAACGCTGGCAACCGACCAGCCAAATACACCTTCACCAGTTTCATAGGCACCAGCCCGGCGGCGGTCGAGGTCAAGCGCCAGGCACGCCGCGCCGCGCAGTCGAGCAGCCCGGTGCTGATCCTGGGCGAAACCGGCACCGGCAAGGAGTTGCTGGCGCATGCCATCCACGCGGCGTCGAGTCGCGCTGGCGGCCCGCTGGTCAGCGTCAATATTGCGGCCGTGCCCGACACGCTGCTCGAGGCCGAGTTCTTCGGTGTGGCGCCCGGCGCGTTCACCGGTGCCGACCGCCGGGGGCGCGATGGCAAGTTCAAGCTGGCCGACGGCGGCAGCCTGTTTCTGGACGAGATCGGCGACATGCCGCTGGCATTGCAGGCCAAGTTGCTGCGTGCGTTGCAGGAAGGCGAGATCGAACCATTGGGGTCGAACCAGCTGGTGCCGTTCAACGTGCGGGTGATCGCCGCCACCTCGCGCGACCTGGCAGCCGGCATGCGTGAGGGCAAGTTCCGCGAAGACCTGTACTACCGGCTCAATGTGCTGCCAATCCGGGTGCCGCCGCTGCGCGAGCGGCGCAGCGACATTGCGGCGCTGGTGGAGGTTCTGACCGACGATGTGGCGCTGCGCGGCGGTTCGGTACCGCCGGAGGTCACCAGCGAAGCGCTGGAACTGCTGTGCGCGCAGGAGTGGCGTGGCAACATCCGGGAGTTGCGCAATGTGCTCGAGCAATGTGCGATGCGCAGCGACACCATGCGCATCGATGCGGACCTGCTGCGCAAGGTGCTGGCGGAGTCGGGCATCGATCTGCTGGCGCCCGCGTTGCCCGTCGTGCAAGCTGCGATGCCGATGCCGCCGCCGCTCGCGTTGTTGCGGCCGATGGCGGTACAGGTGGCGCAGCTCGAGCACGACGCGATCGCCGCGGCGCTGACGGCCACCAATGGCAACAAGCTGGCGGCGGCACGGATGCTCGGCATTTCCCGGGCAACCTTGTACCAGCGTCTGAATGAAACTGTATGAACTTCAGTCAAATGTCTGAACTTTGAACAAGTTAATTGCCTGATTTTTGAACATTGTTGGGTGCAACCTCAGTAATTCGTTAAATATCAAATACTTGCGAGATGGCATGAAGCGTGCAATCAGCCATGAGGTTCATTGCCACAACAATCAGGAGACTTTCATGCACCGTCGTTCGCTCGTTGCCCTGGCCAGCCTGGCCGCCATCACCGCCCTTGCCGTGGCATCGCCTGCGGCCATGGCGCAGAACAAGGAAGTCCGCATCGCCGTGATCGCCAGCAAGACCGGCCCGCTGGAGGCGTATGCCAAGCAGACCATCGTCGGCTTCAACATGGGTCTGAACTACGCCACCGGCGGCACCATGATGGTGGCGGGCAAGAAAATCGTCGTGCTCGAGAAAGACGACCAGGGCAAGCCCGACGTGGGCAAGAGCCTGTTGCAGGCAGCGTATGCAGACGACAAGGTCGACATTGCGGTCGGTCCGACTGCTTCACCGGTCGCACTGGCGATGTTGCCGGTGGCCGAGGAATACAAGAAGATCCTGCTGGTCGAACCCGCGGTTGCCGACTCCATCACCGGCGACAAATGGAACAAATACATCTTCCGCACCGGCCGCAACAGTTCGCAGGACGCCGCCTCCAATGCCGTGGCACTGGACGCACCAGGCAACGTGATTGCCATCCTGGCCAATGACAACGCATTTGGCCGCGACGGCGTGAAGGCCAGCAAGGAATTCACGAAGAAGGCCAAGATCGTCCACGAGGAATACCTGCCGGTGGGCACGACCGATTTCACGGCCGGCCTGCAGCGCATCATCGACAAGCTCAAGGACCAGCCGGGCAACAAGTACATTTCGGTGGCCTGGTCGGGCGCGCCGACACCGTTTGGCAAGATCGCCGACCTGGACCTGGAAAAGCGCTACGGCATCAAGCTGGCCACCGGCGGCAACATCCTGCCGGCCATGGTGGCGTACAAGCAGTTTCCGGGCATGGAGGGTGCGCTGTATTACTACTTCGGCATTCCGAAGAACCCGGCCAACGATGCGATGGTGGCCCAGCATTACAGCCAGTTCAAGTCCCCGCCGGACTTCTTCACGGCCGGCGGCTTCTCGGCGGCCATGGCGGTGGTCACGGCGCTCAAGAAGACCAACGGCGACACCAACACCAACAAGCTGATCAGCACGATGGAAGGCATGAGCTTCGACACGCCCAAGGGCAAGATGACCTTCCGCAAGGAAGACCATCAGGCGATGCAAAGCATGTTCCACTTCAAGATCAAGGCCGACCCGGCGTTTGCCTGGGGCGTGCCGGAGCTGGTGCGCGAGATCAAGGCAGAAGACATGGATATTCCGATCCGCAACAAGCGCTGATCGTTTTCCTTCCTGTCGCAACGCGAAACCCGCGCATGGACATGCGTGGGAGGAGCGCATTGCCGCACATCGGCTGACACCTATGCTTCAAACCCGGGATCTGACGATCCGCTTCGGCGGCCACGTGGCTGTCAATGGCGTGAACTGCAGTTTTGCGCCAGGCACGCTGACGGCCATCGTCGGGCCAAACGGCGCCGGCAAGACGACCTATTTCAACCTGATCTCGGGGCAGCTCAAGGCCAGCGCCGGCAGTGTGATGCTGGGCGGCCGCGACATCTCGGCGCTGGGTGTCTCGGCGCGCACCCGTGCCGGTCTCGGCCGTGCGTTCCAGCTGACCAACCTGTTTCCCAATCTGTCGGTGCACGAGAACGTGCGACTGGCGGTGCAGGCCACCCGCGGGGGCCGGCACCGACGCGGCCTGAACCTGTGGAGTGTGTGGAGCGACCATGCAGGCTTGCTTGCGCGCACCGACGAGATTCTGGCCACGGTGGCGATGCAGGATCAGCAGGACGCCATCGTCGCGGGGCTGGCACACGGTGACCAGCGCAAGCTCGAGGTGGCGCTGCTGATCGCGCTCGAGCCGCAGGTTTTCATGTTCGACGAGCCCACCGCCGGCATGAGTGTCGACGAAGCGCCGGTGATCCTGGACCTGATCCGTTCCCTCAAGAAGGACAAGCGCAAGACCATCCTGCTGGTCGAACACAAGATGGATGTGGTGCGCGAACTGGCCGATCGCATCATCGTGCTGCACAACGGTCTGCTGGTGGCCGATGGCGATCCTGCCGAGGTGATTGCATCCAGGGTGGTCCAGGAGGCTTACCTCGGGGTGAACCCCGAGGACGCCTCCGCGCAGGATGACGCTCCCCCCCAACCCGGCCTTCCCCCTTCAGGGGGAAGGAGCAATACACGATGAGCACACCGCTATTGGCCTTGTCGGGTGTGCACACGCACATCGGGCCCTACCACATCCTGCATGGCGTCGATCTGGTCGTGCCCCGGGGCGAGGTGACGCTGCTGCTCGGTCGCAATGGCGCGGGCAAGACGACAACGCTGCGCACGATTCTTGGCCTGTGGCGTGCGTCCCAGGGCCGGCTGACGTTTGCCGGGCAGGACATCACGCAGTTGTCCACGCCCGAGATCGCCGAACGCAACATCGCCTACGTGCCCGAGAACATGGGTATTTTTTCCGACTTGACGGTGCGCGAGAACATGTTGCTCGCCGCGCGCAGTGCGGCCCGCGAAAGCCAGATGGACGGCCAGCGTCTGGAATGGATCTTCGGGCTGTTTCCGGCGGTACACAAGTTCTGGAACCATCCGGCCGGCAAGTTGTCCGGCGGCCAGAAGCAGATGCTGGCAGTGGCAAGGGCGATCGTCGAACCGCGCGAACTGCTGATCATCGACGAACCAAGCAAGGGCCTGGCACCGGCCATCATCAACAACATGATCAGTGCCTTCGCCGAGCTCAAGTCCACCGGCGTGACGATTTTGCTGGTGGAGCAGAACATCCGCTTTGCACAGAAATTGGGCGATACCGTGGCGGTGATGGACAACGGCAAGGTGGTACATGCCGGCAGCATGCAGGCCTTGTCCGACGATGCCGCGCTGCAGAAATCCCTGCTGGGGCTGGCCATATGAACAAGACCGATATCGACTGGAAGCCGCTGGCCCTGGTGCCGCTGCTGATGCTGCTGGTTGTTCCGCTGATCGGGTCGGCGTCGACCTGGCTCACGCTGACGGCAGCGGGGGTGGCGATGGGCCTGATCATCTTTGTCATCGCATCCGGACTGACACTGGTGTTCGGCCTGATGGACGTGCTGAACTTCGGCCATGGCGTGTTCATCACGCTGGGGGCTTTTGTGGCCACAGCGGTGCTCAGCTCCATGTCCGACTGGACGCAGTCGGAGCAGCTGTGGCGCAATCTGGTCGCCGTCGTGCCGGCCATGCTGGTGGCGATGATGGTGGCCGGCGCGGTTGGGCTGGCGTTCGAGCGCTTCATCGTGCGACCGGTGTACGGCCAGCATCTCAAGCAGATCCTGATCACGATGGGCGGCATGATCATCGGCGAGGAACTGATCAAGGTGATCTGGGGCCCACAGCAGATTGCACTGCCGCTGCCCGAGGGTCTGCGTGGTGCGATCCTGATCGGGGACGCGGCGATCGAAAAATACCGCCTGCTGGCCATGGTTGTCGGCCTGCTGGTGTTTGCTGCGCTGGCCTGGACCTTGAGCCGCACCAAGATCGGCCTGTTGATCCGCGCCGGTGTGCAGGACCGGGAAATGGTCGAGGCGCTGGGTTACCGGATCCGGCGCCTGTTCATCGGCGTGTTTGTCATGGGCAGTGCGCTGGCCGGCCTGGGCGGCGTGATGTGGGGCCTGTACCAGCAAAGCGTCACGGCGCAGATGGGTGCACATGTCAACGTGCTGATCTTCATCGTCATCATCATCGGCGGCCTGGGTTCGACCGGCGGCGCGCTGATCGGTGCGCTGCTGGTGGGCCTGATGGCCAACTACACCGGCTACCTGGCCCCCAAGGTCGCGTTGTTCTCCAACATCGCGCTGATGGCTGGCATCTTGTTGTGGCGTCCCCAGGGCGTCTATCCGGTGGCGAACCGATGACCCGCCCAAGGGAGAAGCTGACCATGCGCAACCGGATTCACGCCTTGCCTGCACAAGCCCGCATCCAACGGAGGGCTGCATGCTAGATCGCCTGTTGTCGAACGATCTGCCGCGCAGCCGTGTGCTGGCCATCCTGCTGGTGGCGCTGCTGGTGGCGCTGGCCTTTGCCCCGTTCATCTTTCCAGGTGTCAAGGCGCTCAACGTCGCGGCCAAGGTGCTGGTATTCGTGGTGCTGGTCTCCAGTTTCGACCTGTTGCTGGGTTACACCGGCATCGTCAGCTTCGCGCACACCATGTTCTTTGGCATCGGCGCCTACGGCATCGCCATTGCCAGCACGCGCATGGGGCCGGGATGGGACGCCTTGCTGGTCGGACTCGGTGCGGCGCTGTGCCTGTCGTTCGTATTGGCGCTGGTCATCGGCCTGTTTTCACTGCGGGTACGCGCGATCTTTTTTGCGATGATCACGCTGGCCGTGGCCTCGGCCTTCCTGACGCTGGCGTCGCAGTTGTCCGAATGGACCGGTGGCGAGGACGGACTCACGTTCAAGGCGCCGACGATCCTGCAGCCCAGTCACGAATTCCTGGAGCAGCCGTTCCTGGGGGTGTCGATCGACGGGCGCCTGCTGTCGTACTACGTGTTGTTCATCGTTGCGCTGCTGGTGCTGCTCACGCTGCTGCGCATCGTCAACTCGCCGTTTGGCCGGGTGCTGCAGGCGATCCGCGAAAACGAGTTTCGCGCCGAGGCCATCGGTTACCGGGTGGTGGTCTACCGCACGATTTCGAGCATCCTGTCGGCCCTGTTCGCCTGCGTGGCCGGGGCGATGCTGGCGGTCTGGTTGCGTTACAACGGGCCGGACACGTCGCTGTCGTTCGAGATCATGATGGATGTGCTGCTGATCGTGGTGATCGGCGGCATGGGAACCATGTACGGGGCGGCCATTGGCGCTGCGCTGTTCATGGTGGCGCAAAGTTACCTGCAGGATTTGTTGCGGCTGGGCAGCGAGGCGACCAGCAACCTGCCGTGGTTGTCATCCTTGCTGTCGCCGCAGCGCTGGCTGCTCTGGCTCGGCTTGTTGTTCGTGTTGTCGGTGTATTACTTCCCGACCGGTGTGGTGGGGCGGCTGCGCCTGCGCGCGGCGGCCCGGCTGGGCGCAAGGAGAGGCGCGTGAACGGCGCGACAGCCGTAGCGACGAAGCCGCAGGCTGCGGTGCCTGCCTCGCACTACATGCAGTGCGTCGGCCGCGAGATCCATTACACCGAATGGGGTGCCGGCAACAGCCGCACTGTGATCGCCTGGCACGGACTGGCACGCACCGGGCGCGACATGGACGAACTTGCCGCCTGGCTCAGCACTCCCGAGCGTGGATTCCGCGTGATCTGTCCGGATACGATCGGCCGTGGCCTGAGCCAGTGGAGCCCCGACCCCGAACGTGAATATTGCATGGCTTTTTATTGCGAGCTGGCAACCGCGCTGGTCGATCAACTGGGATTGGCGCAGTTTGACTGGGTCGGCACGTCGATGGGCGGATCGATCGGCCTGGTGGCAGCCGCCGGCCCGCTGCGCGGACGGCTGACCCGGCTGGTGCTCAACGACAACGGGCCGGAATTGGCCGCGGCGGCGATTACCCGCATCCGTTCGTATGCGGGCAATCCTTCGGCGTTTGCCACCGTGTCCGAACTCGAGCGGTATTTCCGGGCCGTTTACAAGCCGTATGGGCTGCTGACCGACGTGCAGTGGCGCCGGCTCGCCGAATCGTCGACCCGGCGCCTGCCCGATGGCCGCGTGACGCCGCATTACGATCCGGCCATGGTGCAGCAATTCAGTTGCCACCCCGATGACTACCTGCGCTGGAGCGAATACGACAGCCTGCAGATTCCGGTCTTGTGCCTGCGCGGTGAAAGCTCCGACCTGCTGCTGCCCGAGACGGCGTGCGAGATGGCGCGGCGCGGGCCGCGGGCACGGATCGAAACCATTGCCGGGTGCGGTCATGCCCCGGCGCTGAACGTGCCCGATCAGCTGGACCTGGTCACGGATTTCCTGTGTGACAGATCATCACCGCACAAGGCTACGCCCTGAATCAGTCGCTCGGCCGTGCTTGCAGCCCGCGCAAGGACCGGTCAAGTGATGCGCACCTTGTCGTCACCGCTTTGAAGCCCGGGCTCAC
>Ga0073904_10000598_pt1 | contig 26229 bp, 23 predicted proteins | sample KloWWTrecipitate_FD_66668 | JGI IMG/M metagenome (GOLD analysis project Ga0073904, IMG submission 66668) | Active sludge microbial communities from Klosterneuburg, Austria, studying microevolution and ecology of nitrifiers - Klosterneuburg... | ecosystem: Engineered > WWTP > Aerobic digester >... | reverse complement strand
GATGGCCGCCCGCTTGTTCTCCGCACGGCTGCCGGGGCTGTGCGCCTCGAGCACCTCGATGATCTGCCGGCCCACGGTGAGCGCCGGGTTCAGCGCCGTCTGCGCGTCCTGGAAGGTGATGGCGAGATCGCGTCCGCGGATATGCCGCCGCTCGCTCTCGTTCATCGACAGCAGGTCGCGCCCGCCGAAACGCGCCGTGCCACTCACCCGCCCGGGATGGCGGATCAGCCCCAGCGCGCTGAGGAAGGTGACCGACTTGCCGGAGCCGGATTCCCCCACGACGCCGAGGCATTCGCCGGGCGCCACGTCGAGATCGACGCCCTCCACGGCAACCACCTTGCCGCGGCTGGTCGGGAACTCGGTCCTCAGCCCCCGGATCGAGAGCACGGGTTCACTGGCAGCAGTCATCGGCTGAGCCTCGGGTCGAAAGCATCGCGCAGCGACTGTCCGGAGAGGTTCGCCGAAAGCACGAGAATGAAGATGGCGACGCCGGGGAAGGCGCTCACCCACCAGGCAGCCAGCATGAACACGCGCCCGTCGGCGATCATCGTGCCCCAGGCCGGGGTCGGTGGCTGCACCCCGATGCCGAGGAACGACAGGCTCGCCTCGACGATGATGATGGTGCCGACGCGCAGCGTCGCCACCACCACCACCGAGGAGAGGATGTTGGGCAGGATTTCCACAAACATCGTGCGCAGCGGCGACAGCCCGATGGCGTCGGCCGCCTCGACATATTCGCGGTTGCGCAGTTCCAGCGTCTGCCCGCGCACCAGCCGGCAGGTGATGACCCATTCGAACAGCACGAGGGCGAGGATGATGTTGCCCAGCCCCGGCCCCATCATGCCCATCAGCCCGATGGCGAAGATCAGCAGCGGGAAGGCCAGCAGCACGTCGACAGTGCGCGAGATCACCATATCGACCACGCCGCCGAAGTAACCGGCCAGCAGCCCCATGATGGTGCCGACAACACCAGCGATCAGCACCACGACAACGCCGATGAAGATCGAGATTCGCGCCCCGAAAATGATGCGCGAAAGCGTGTCGCGGCCCAGCGCATCGCAGCCCAGCGGATAGGCCCAGTCGCCCCCTTTCATCCACGCCGGCGGCTGCAGGCGCCTGAGCAGCGAGCTGGCATTGGGATCGTGCGGCGCAATCAGCGGCGCGAAGATCGCCACCAGCACGAAGCCGATGAAGATGAGGCCGAACAGCACACCGAAGCGGTCGGAAACGAAGGCGCGAAAACTCTGGCGGGCCAGCGAGTCGGAGCGGGCGGAGGTCGTTGCAAGGGTCATTGTGCCGGTCCCCTAGAGCCGGACGCGCGGGTTGATCGCGACATAGAGCATGTCGGCGATGAAGTTCGCGGCGATGTAGAAGACGGCGAACATCAACACCGTGGTCTGCACCAGCGGATAGTTGCGCGTCGTCACGCCCTCGATCAGCACGCGCCCCACGCCGGGCCACGAGAAGATCGTCTCGGTGATGATGCTGCCGCTCAGCAGCGAGCCGAAATCGAGCGCGATCACCGTCACCACCGGGATCATCGCATTGCGCAGCGCATGGCGGATGATCACGTGCCGGCGGGGCAGGCCCTTGGCGATGGCGAAGGCGGTGTAGTCCTGCTGCAGCGTTTCGATCATCGCCGAGCGCGTCACCCGCATCAGCAGCGCACTCAGCGCCGCGCCGAGCGTCAGCGCCGGCAAAGCGAGGTGCCGCAGCACCGCAAGGAAGGCATCCGGCCGTCCCCAGAGCAGGCTGTCGATGAGCAGGAAACCCGTGACATGCGGGATGTTCAGCGTTGTCGGCGTCTGGCCCGAAACCGGTAGCCACCCCAACTGTACCGCAAAGAACATGATCAGCATGATGCCGAGCCAGAAGTTCGGCACGGCCACCCCGGCGACTGCCGCGGTGGTCGCCAGCTTGTCGAAGATCGAGCCGCGCTTCACCGCAGCGATGACGCCGCAGGGAATGGCGATGGCCAGCGCCACGAACAGCGCGGCGATGGAGAGTTCGATGGTCGCCGGCAGGCGTTCGACAAGCACGTCGAACACCGGCCGGCGATGGTAGAAGCTGAGACCGAAGTCCCCGCGCAGCGCACTGAGCACGAACTGGAAGAAGCGTTCGTGCAGGGGCAGATGCAGGCCGAGATCGCGACGCATGGTCTCGATCTGCTCGGGCGTGACGTTGTCGTCACTGCCCACCATGATCTCGACCGGATCGCCCGGTGTCAGCGCCATCATCAGAAAGACGACGAGCGCCACACCGAGCAGCACCGGAATGAGCTGGAGCAAGCGCTCCAGGACAGTCCGCAGGTTCAAGACAGGCCTCCCCCAGCGCTCGCGCGCCGTACTTACTCAGCGACGGTTGCGCGATGCATGTAGATCATCGAACTGGGGATCGGCTGCCAGTCCTTCACCCGCTTGCTGACCCCGTAGATGTCCTGCGGCACCCACAAAAAGATCAGTGGGGCTTCCTTGTTGACGATGGCTTCCGCCTCCTGGAACTGCTTGGCGCGTTCCTCGCTGTTGGAGTTGTACATCGCCGCCGTCACCAGCCGATCGACATCGGCATTGGTGAAGCCCGAGTAGTTGCCGCGGTCGTCGGTGCGCATCATCGGCGGGAAGATGCCGTTCGGGTCGAGCCCGGCGCTGCCCCATGAGCCGAAGTACATGTCGCGCTCACGCTTGGTCTTGTCGGCCCAGATCGGTGTGATGACCGAGCCTTCCCAGACCTGCACCGTCGCACGGATGCCGACTTCGGTGAGTTGGGTCGCGATCACCTCGGCGATGTCCTTGAACGGGCCCTGCACGTCGAGCACCACATCGACGCCATTGGCAAATCCGGCTTCCGCCAGCAGCTTCTTGGACAGTTCCGGATCGAACGCGTAGGCGGGCAACTCGCTCGCCGCGAACGAGTCGGCGCTGAGGATGCCGTTGACGAGGCTTGCCGTGCCTTCCAGCACCTTGTCGACGATCAGCGCGCGGTCGATGGCGTGGTTTGCCGCCTGGCGCACGCGGATGTCATTGAACGGCGGCTTGGTGTTGTTGAGCGTGACAAAGAACGTGCGCGTCCCGTTCACCGACACCACGTCGGCGATGCCGCTCTGTTCGATCTGCGGGCGCAGGAACGGCGGGATTTCCGTGGCGATGTCGATTTCCCCGGCCAGCAGCGCCGCAACGCGGGCCGATGTGTCGGGGATGGTGCGGAAGGTCACGGTATCAAGCCGCGCCGGACCAACCGGCGGCGGTTCGGCCGGCCCGCCGTAATAGTCCGCGAACTTTTCGAGCACGACGCGCTCACCCGGCGACCAACTGACCAGCTTGAACGGCCCGGTTCCATCAGCCGTGGTCGCAAGCCCGCCCGGTCCGGCGGCCTCGACAAAGCTCTTGTTGACGATCTGGATGCCGCCCTCGCTCGACAGCGATGCCGGCAGTGTCGGGTAGGGATCGCTGAGCTTGATGCGCAGCGTATTCTCGCCGACGATCTCGGTCGAGACGATCGGGCCGGCGAGGCCCTTGCGCGCGCTGGTCTTGCCGTCGAGCGCGTTCTCGTTCAGCACGCGGTCGAAGGTGAACTTGACGTCCTCCATCGTCATCGTGTCGCCGCTGTGGAATTTGACGTCCGTGCGGAACGTCGCATCGTAGGTCAGCGGATCGACTTCCACCCATCCCGAGAGCAGGGCCGGCAGCCGCTCGGCGCCCGGCAGGCGCATGAACGGGCCGTCATAGATGTTTCCGAGCAGCGACTGGGCATTGCGGTCGCGATGGTTTGCAGGATCCATCGACACCGGATCGGCGGCAACGCCGATCGCCAGGTCTGCCGCGTGAACGGAGATGGCCGGCATCAGTGCGCCGGCCGTGAGAACCGCCAGCATGGCGGAAGTGACTAGTCGTCGACTCAATTCCTTCTCCTTCGCTCGATTGTTAAGCCGGCCCTCCCCAGGCTCGGCTCAGGGAATCCTCACCTCGTAGAGGGGCGGATAGTGCTGGCATCCGAAGACATCGGTGTCGGGAATGGAGCCCGACGGCCGCGCGCGGCGGATGGTGAACTTGATGGCGTTGGCCGGCTCGAACACGACGAAGTCGGTCACCCGTTCCAGCGGCAGGCCGTACAGCGTCGACATGCTCTCCTTCGACAGCACGCCGCTGTCGCGGACGCGCTCGAAATTGGCGCGGTCGCGGAACATGATGTCGAAGGTGATGTGATCGACGCCGGCATTCTTGCTGCGGATGGTGCTGGCGAGATCGAACAGGCGCGTGCCGTTGGCAGGCCCGATCTGCGGCGCGGTCTTGACTTTGGTTGCAGTGGTCATGGTCGTTCCGATCAGGCGCTGATGGTCTGGAAGCTGAGGCGGCTGAGCTCGTCGGCCCGGTCCACCTTGACGAGATGGTTCATCGTCCACTCGTAGGCGGGCTGGATGTGCATCACCTCGTCGCTGAAGATGCCGGCGATACCGGCGGTGCCCTTCACCCCCGGCAGCCGCGCCTGCAGGATCGCCTTGCCGGCGATGTGGCAGACCTGTTCGGCAGTGTCGGGATCGTTCGCCGTGACATCGGCGATGATGCACATTTCCTGCGGGTTCATCACCGGGTTGGGCTCAAGCTCGCCCATCACGCCATCGCGGCCATAGCGGTGGTAATGCAGCGAGTACTTTCCCTCCGGCGGCCCGAAGATCGCCGCGACGCGCTCGCGCGCCAGCCGCAGCACCTCATCGAGGTTCTCGATCGTGTGCGGATCGCGCAGGCCCGCGATGAAGATGCGGCGCTCCGCGATCTTGCCCGAACCCTCGATCTTCACCCGGATCGCGTCGTCCTCGACGAAGGTCTGCCCGGTGACACGGGTGGTCTTCTCGTCCACCGCCTCGTAGCGGCAGTTTGTCATGTCGAGATAGCCGCCCGGCACGTGCTCGCGGAACGGGTTGGCGCGCTCGTACATGGCGTGCGCGGCAACCGACACCGGCGTACAGCGCTGCAGCGGGCTCATCGCCGTCAGGTACACCCCGTCATCGGCGATCCGGCCGAGCACCGTCTCCTTGCTGCGATACGGCTCGGCGCAGAACGAGGCGCATTCCAGCGCCTTGCCGGCAAAGTACGCGTCGGCCTTCGAGTGCCCGCGCAGGATCAGCGGCGCGGCAAAGATCGACACGTCACAGGTCCGCCCGCAGATGATGACATCCGCGCCGTCCTTGAGCGCCGCAATGATCGGCTCGACGCCCACCACCGCCACCACGCGGTCGGTGCGCTCCAGCGTGTCCTTGTCGAGGTCCGGCCGGCCGTTGAGCCCGCTGATGATCTCGCCCGAATTCATGCGCTCGCGCAGCGCCGCAACCGGCATCTCGGTATGGATCGCCGCCAGCTTGAACGGCTTGAGGTTATGCGCCTTCGCGATCTCGCGGATCAGTCGCACATACTGGTCGACGCCCCGGTCCGTCCCCGTATCCGAGGCCGAGCCGACGATCATCGGCACGCCCAGTTCGCGGGCGGCAAGCAGCATGTGCTCGAGATCGTGCTTCTGGAACGCTTCGGCCGAGGGGGGAATGTCGGCGCCCAGCGGGTAGGGGCCGATATCGCAGCTGCCCGAGTCGCAGATGATGAAGTCGGGACGCTCCGCCACGCCGGCCCGGAAGCTCTCGACGCTGAACGGCATGGTTCCCATGTGTCCCGACGGGACGATGATCTTGGTGGTAGGCACACCCAACTCCTCGATTTCCGATACCCGCCGGCCCGCGGCGGTCTTGGAAGAAGAGTTGCAATCGCCGTGCCAGTTGCCCGCCCCCATGCGTTGCGGGGCGTTCAGCAGAAATGCGCGATGTCCGGATACGGGAGAGCTGCGTGATGGCCACGCAGCGGCGTGAGCATCACGCGTCGGTGGCGGGGATGCCGAGCTTCATCATGCGATAGCGCAGCGCGTGCCGGGTGACCCCCAGTGCATCCGCCGCCCGCGCGACATTGTGCGAATTGCGCTCCAGCGCCTGCCTGATGTGCTGGCGCTGGAAGTCGAGCGTCGCTTCTTCGAGCGGCCGCAGCGCCTCGACCGGCCTGCTCTCCGCGAGCGTCACCGGATCGTTCCCGCCGAACTCGCTCGTGCCCGCCGGCGCCGCCCGCTTCAGCGAGGCCCAGAACCCCGGATCGGTCATCCGCGCCGGCAGGTCGGATACCCGCACCCGCTCGTCGTCGGAAAGGATGTAGAGCCGCTCGATCAGGTGGGCGAGCTCGCGCACATTGCCCGGCCAGCGGTATCTTGCGAACACCTCCCGCACCTCGTCGTCGAGGTGCTTTTGCGGCGCGTTGTAGCTCTTCGCGAAGGCATCGAGATAATGCCGCGCCAGCAGCAGCACATCGTCGCCGCGCTCCCGCAGTGGCGGAATGCGCACAAACACCAGTTGCAGCCGATAGAACAGATCCTCGCGAAAACGCCCGCGCGCCACTTCGGTTAGCAGCATCTTGTTGGTCGCCGCGACGAGTCTGAGATCAACCGGCACGTTGTCGACCCCGCCCACCCGCCGCAGCTGATGCGTATCGAGCAGCGTCAGCAGCTTTGCCTGCATGGTCAGGTCGAGTTCGGAAATCTCGTCAAGGAACAGCGTGCCTTTGTGCGCCGCCTCGACCAGCCCCATCTTGGAGCTCGACGCCCCGGTGAACGAGCCCTTGGTATAGCCGAACAGTTCGGACTCGATGAGGGTAGGGGGGATGGCCGCGCAATTGACGTCGACAAACCGCCCCGAGGCACGCGCCGAAAAGTCGTGCATCATCCGGCTGATGAAGCTCTTGCCGGTCCCGGTTTCCCCGTAAAGCATCACGGTCGGCGCCGGGCTGTGGCCGATCCGCTCGATCAGCCGGCGCAGGTTCTGGATGCTGGGATGCTCTCCCAGCAGAACCTGCAGGCCGGGGTCCGGCGGTGCCTTGCGCGTCTCCAAGCCCAAATCCCTCAAAGTCCCCGGGGCGATAGTGCGGCTCCGTTTCGCGAGGCGTCAACAGGGTCGCGTTCCGGCGCATGCAACGCCGCCGCAACCGGGGTCCGGGGGCCGCCGCGTCCCCCGCCGGCGCCCGGTTGACCCCCGCGGCCCGTCCGTGCACTAGGGGGAGCGGCCCCGCCCCCGAGTCCTGCCTATGCTCGCGATCTTCAACGTCGTCATCCCGGTCTTCGCGATCATCGCGCTGGGCAATCTCGCCGTGCGCTTCCGCCTCTATCCGGCCGAGGGCATCCGGGGCCTCGTCGCCTTCGTCAACAATTTCGCGACGCCCTGCCTCCTGTTCCAGGCCATGCGGACGTCCGAGTTCGGCTCGGCCTTCAACTTCCACATCATCGTGCCGTTCTATGCCGGCGCGCTGTTCTCGCTGCTGGCCGGCTCGATCGTTGCCGCGCGCATCTTCAGGAACAAGCCCGGCGAAAGCGTCGCGTCGGGCTTTGCCGCCATGTTCACCAACACCGTGCTGATGGGCATTCCCATCGTGCAGCGCGCCTATGGCGATGCGGCCATGCCGGTGGTCTTCTCGATCATCGCCTTCCACGCGCCCATGCTGATCACCATCGGAATGCTGGTGATGGAACTCGTGCGCCGCGACGGCGCGCCCATCCACAAGGCGCTCGGCGTCGCGGCCATCCGCATCGTGCAGAACCCGCTGCTGTGGGGCGTCGGGCTCGGCCTTGTCGCCAACCTGCTCGATCTCGAACTGATCGAGCCGGTCGATGCCTTCTTCACCATGATGGCGGCCGCCGTGCTGCCCGCGGCGCTGTTCGGGCTCGGCGGCGCGCTCAACGAATACCGCCTCGCCGACAACTGGACGCAGGCCCTCGCCATGTCCATGTTCAAGCTCATCATCCACCCGGCGATCGCCTGGGTGATCATGGTGCCCATTCTCAACGTCAATCACGATCTGGCGCGCTATGGCGTGCTGCTGGCCGCCATGCCGACGGGCATCAATGCCTATGTGTTCGCTACCTACTACAACCGGTCGGTGAACGTCGCGGCCAACACCATCCTGCTCACCACGCTCCTGTCGGTGTTCACGATCTCGCTCTGGCTCTACATCCTGAGCTTCTAGCCGTCGGCCGTGATCTCGACGGTTTCCGCCGAGCCCGCCGATGCGGCCGGCACCGAACGCACCGCGACGGTGGACAGCCCATCGAGCCCGCAGGCGACCCGCACATGCCGCTCCGTCGGGCACAGGTTCAGCATCGCGTCGAAGGCGATCCAGCCCAGCCCGTCGTCCCATGCCTCCGCCCAGGCATGAAGGGCCACAGCCGCGTCGTCCTCCGGCACGAGATAGCCGGTGACGAACCGCGCCGGAATGTCGAAGGCCCGCGCCGCACCGACAAACGCATGGGCATAGTCCGCCGCCACCACCGGCCGCGCCTGTCCCTGCGCCTGCGATTGTCCGTCCTGCACCTGCGACTGCGCCGGCGCTTCGTCCAGCACCTCGCCCACCCGCGCCATCAGCTCATGCAGCAGCGCAATGCGCTCGTTGCCTGTCCTCGGCTGCGCCCGAAAACCCTCGACGACTGCGCCCTGCGGCTTGGTCAGCGGCGTCACCCGCCGGAACAGCGCCGGCACCGGGTCGCGCTCCAACCGGCCGACGACCCCGTTGCGGTCAGCCGTCTCGACAATGCCATGCGCGAAAATGGTCAGCCGCGACGCGGGCCGTGTCAGCGTGCACAGGTGCGCCCGGTTCCCATAGGCATCGATGAAGCCGGTGGCGTCATCCATCCCCTCGGCCTCGAGCCGCCAGCTCTTCACATCCTGCACCGGCGAGCTTTGCGGCGTCAGCAGCAGGTGCTGCACGGCACGCGGAAGTCCCTCGCCGATGGTGGTTTCGATCGTGTGCCGGATGGAGATCTGCATCAGTAAAAATTGTAGCTGTCGCTGAGGGTCGCGGTGATGCGGTTGTTGCGGGCGATGAACTCCGTCAGGAACTCATGCAGCCCGTCGGCGAAGATGCGGTCCATGTTGTTGCCGTCCAGCATGGCGGTCGCCTCGGCCACCGCGTCATGCGTGGCGGTGCGCGTGCCGTAGATGGTCTCCAGCATGTCGACCGTGCGGTTGACCCAGTCGAGGCAGAACACCAGCGAGCGCGGCATTTCCGGCCTCAGGATCAGGTAGTCCGCAATGTTCCACGCCTTGAATCGGTCGTGGTAGACGTGCTGGTAGCTGCGATGCGCGGAAGCCGCGCGCAGGATCAGCGTCCACTGCTGGATATCGACATCGCCGCCCACCAGCGTCGCCCGCGGCAGCAGCACATAATACTTCATGTCGAGGATGCGCGCGGTGTTGTCGGCGCGCTCGACAAAATTGCCCATCTGGCTGAACGCATAGCCATCATCGCGCAGGATGGTGGAGAGCATGGCGCCCCGATACTGGTGCGAAACCTGCTTCACCCATTGCAGCAGTTCCGTCAGCTTGCCGCCGGTGACATCGCGCGGCCGCAGCTGGCTGAACTCCAGATACGCGCTGTTGATCGTCTCCCACACGTCCGACGTCAGCGCCGTGCGCACCGACCGCGCATTGGTCCGCGCCGCCGTAAGGCAGGTCTTCACCGACGACGGGTTGTCCTCGTCGAACAGCATGAAGTGGCTCACCGCCGCGACATCGGCCACCTTGTACTTCTTGGCGAACTCCTCCTCCACCTCGGCCGCCTGCATCATCGAAACCAGATGCTCGCTCGCCCCGCCCTCACGCCGCGACGTAAGGCTCATCCGATACCCCACCTCCAGCAACCGAGCCATATTCTCCGCCCGCTCGACATAGCGGGAAAGCCAGAACAGGTTTTGTGCCGTTCTACCGAGCATGGGACAGCTCCGGAGCAAGCGGCCCCACCCTCATCCGGGCTTCGCCCACCTTCTCCCATCGAGGGAGAAGGCGTGACTGAGAAATCTCGGCTCGATCGCCTTCTCCCTTGATGGGAGAAGGTGCCTGAAGGGCGGATGAGGGTGGGGCAACAAACACTGCGCTCAATCCTCCAGCACCCACGTATCCTTGGTTCCCCCGCCCTGCGACGAGTTCACCACCAGCGATCCCTTCTTCAGCGCCACGCGGGTCAGCCCGCCGGGGGTGATCCGCACCTCGTCGCCCACCAGCACATACGGACGCAGGTCCACATGCCGCGGCGCAATGCCGTTCTTCACGAACGTCGGGCACGTCGACAGCGCCAGCGTCGGCTGCACGATGTAATTGTCCGGCCGCGCGATGATCTTTTTCCGGAACTCATCGCGCTGCGCCCGGGTGGAGGCCGGCCCCACCAGCATGCCGTAGCCGCCCGAGCCGTGCACCTCCTTCACCACCAGTTCCTCGAGGTGCTCGAGCACGTAGGCCCGCTCGACATCGTTGGTGCAGTTGTAGGTCGGCACGTTCTTCAAGAGCGGCTTCTCGCCGAGGTAGAATTCGATGATCTCCGGCACGAAGGTATAGACCGCCTTGTCGTCGGCAATGCCCGTGCCCGGCGCATTGACCAGCGTGACATTGCCCGACCGGTAGGCGTCGAACAGCCCCGGCACGCCCAGCATCGAATCCGGCCGGAAGGTGAGGGGGTCGAGGAAATCGTCGTCGATGCGGCGATAAATGACGTCCACCCGCTCCGGGCCGGTCGTCGTCCGCATGAACACCTTGCCGCCCTCGACATAGAGGTCCTGGCCCTCACACAGCGTCGCCCCCATCTGGTCGGCAAGGAACGAGTGCTCGAAATAGGCCGAGTTGTAGATGCCCGGCGTCAGCACCACGAGGTTGGGCGATGAGCCCGAATTGGCGGGCGCGACGCTCTCCATCGTCCGCCGCAGGTTTTCCGGATAGCTCTCGACCGGCGCCACCTTCATGCGCTGGAACAGTTCCGGCGCCAGCTGCAGCATCGCCTCGCGGTCTTCCAGCATGTAGCTGACACCCGACGGGGTGCGCAGGTTGTCTTCCAGCACGTACCAGTCTTCCGGCCCCACCCGCACGATGTCGACGCCGATGATGTGCGAATAGACGCCGCGCGGCGGATCGAGCCCCATCATTTCCGGGCAGAAGGCCGAATTCTGCAGGATCAGCTTTTCCGGCACCCGCCCGGCCCGCAAAATCTCCTGCCGGTGATAGATGTCGTAAAGGAAGGCGTTGAGCGCCCGCACCCGCTGCTCGATGGCCTTCGAGAGCCTGCGCCACTCCTGCGCCGCGATGATGCGGGGGATGACGTCGAAGGGAATGAGCTTTTCGACCCCTTCTTCCGATCCGTAGACCGCGAAGGTGATGCCAAGCCTTCGGAAGATGCCCTCCGCGTCGGCCGACATCAGGCTCATTGCCTGTGCCGGTTGTTCCTTCAGCCACGCGTCGAGAACGAGGTAAGGGTCGCGGATGGTCCCATCCGCATTGTGCATTTCGTCAAACGGGGTGGTCGAGTTCATTACTCCCGCTGGGCTTACGGCTTCCACTGCATTGCCATTGCTACACGTTTCCCGTTGGCCGTCTATCCCCTCGATTGCGGGTGAAAATCGGGATGGGAAGCGGACGCCTCGCGCCGTTCCCGCCCTTCTATCGACGGGCGTTTGCACCTATGAGTCGCGCGGAACTTGAGGAGTGCCGAGACATGCCCATCGAAATCGTCCAGACCACCAAGCTGCTCGAGTCCTGCGAGAAGGCGCTGGCCGAGCGCTACACCGTGCACAAGCTCCACGAAGCCGCCGATCCGGAAGCGCTGCTGAAAAGCGTCGCCGACCGCGTTCGCGCCGTGGTGAGCGGCCCGGCCCCCGCCAGCGTCATCAACGCGCTGCCCAAACTCGAAATCGTCGCCCATTTCGGCGTCGGCTATGACTCGGTCGATACCGAAGCCGCCAAGGCGCGCGGCGTTGCCGTCACCAACACCCCGGATGTCCTCACCAACGCGGTGGCCGAACTGACCGTCGGTATGATGCTCGCGCTCGCCCGCCAGATCGTCGTCGCCGACAAGTACATCCGCGACGGCAAGTGGAAGGTCACCTACGGCTTCCCCTTCGCCCAGGAGCTCAACGGCAAGACCGTCGGCATCCTCGGGCTCGGCCGCATCGGCAAGGAGATCGCGACGCGGCTGCAGGCCATGCGCATGCGCGTCGTCTATCACGGCCGCCGCCAGCAGATGGACGAGCCCTACGTCTACTACGACAACCTCGTCGACATGGCCCGCGACAGCGATTGGCTGGTGATCATCGCCCCGGGCGGCAAGGACACCGCGAAGCTCGTTGACCGCAAGGTGCTCGAAGCGCTCGGCCCCGAGGGTTACCTCATGAACATCGCCCGCGGCTCGCTCGTCGATGAGCCGGTGCTGGTCGAGATGCTGAAGAGCGGCGCGCTCGGCGGCGCGGCGCTCGATGTGTTCGCCAGCGAGCCGACGGTGCCCGAGGAACTCTACGCCCTCGACAACGTCGTCCTCGCCCCGCATATCGGCAGCGCCACGCAGCAGACGCGCGACAAGATGGGCCAGCTGGTCATCGACAATCTCGAAGCCCACTTCGCCGGCAAGCCGCTGATCTCGCGCGTGGTCTGACCACGCGGGGGAGGGGCAGGCGGCACCGCCGGAACCCTCCCGCGCGTCGCCCGTTCGCATTCCGGTTTGATTTTTCGCGCGGCGCTGCAACACTGCGCGCGACGAAGCAGCGGAGACGGCGATGCACGAATGGTGGCGTGGCGGGGTGATCTATCAGGTCTACCCGCGGTCCTTTCAGGACAGCAACGGCGACGGCATCGGCGATCTCGCCGGCATCATGCGCCGGCTCGACTACATCGCCTCGCTCGGTGTCGATTGCATCTGGCTCTCGCCTATCCAGCAGTCGCCGCAGGCCGACATGGGGTACGACGTTTCCGACTACACGGAAGTCGACCGCCTGTTCGGCACCCTCAACGACTTTGACTCGCTGATCGAACGCGCCCACGCGCTGGGGCTCAAGGTCATCATGGACCAGGTGCTCTCACACACCTCGTCCGAGCACCCCTGGTTCCGTGAAAGCAAGCTGAGCCGCACCAATTCGCGCGCCGACTGGTACGTCTGGGCCGACCCCAAGCGCGATGGCTCGCCGCCCAACAACTGGCCGTCGGTCTTCGGCGGCCGGGCGTGGGAATGGAACCCCAGCCGCGGGCAATACTACTTCCACAATTTCCTCGGCGAGCAGCCCGATCTCAACTTCCACAACGCGGAGGTCCAGGACGCCATCCTCGACATCCTGCGCTTCTGGCTCGAGCGCGGCGTCGACGGTTTTCGGCTCGATACCGTGAACTACTACTTCCACGACACGCAGCTCAGGAACAATCCCGCCTCCCGCCGGCCAAAGCATCTGCCTTATGCCGTGAACCCCTACGACATGCAGGAGCACCGCTACGGCAAGAGCCAGCCCGAAAACGTCGCCTTCCTCAGGCGCGTGCGAAAACTGCTCGACCAGTTCCCGGGCACCACGACCGTCGGTGAGATCGGCGACAGCCACAAGGGCCTGCAGCTGATGGAGGAATACACCTCCGGCCGCGACAAGCTGCACATGGCCTACACCTTTGACATGCTGGGCGATGAGTTCACCGCCGCCCATTTCCGTACGAAGATCGAAAAATTCTTCACCGGCGCCCCCAATGGCTGGCCGTGCTGGGCCTTTTCCAACCACGACGTCCGCCGTCACGCGACCCGCTGGGCCGCCTACTCAATCGATCCGCAGGCCCTCGCCCGGCAGGCCGTCGCGATGCTCTGCAGCTTCCGTGGCTCGGTCTGCCTCTATCAGGGCGAGGAACTCGGTCTCCCCGAAACCGACCTCTTGTTCGAGGAACTGACCGATCCGCCGGGCATCCGCTTCTGGCCCGAATACAAGGGCCGCGACGGTTGCCGCACGCCGATCCCGTGGGAGGAGGGCGAGGCGCCCAACGGCTTTACCACCGGCACGCCCTGGCTGCCGGTCAAGCAGGCACAGTCGGCACACAACGTGGCGGTGCAGAACGCCGACCCGGCCTCGACCCTCAATGCCTACCGCAGAATGCTCGCCTTCCGCCGCGACCACGGCGTGCTGGTCGATGGCGGCATCGAGTTCATCAAGACCGGCGAGCCGGTGCTCGCTTTCCGGCGCACCAGCCCCGGCGGCAACCTGCTCTGCATCTTCAATCTGGGCCCCGATCCGGTGCGCATCGCCATCGACAACGCGCCGGCGGGGACAGTGCCGGAGCCGGTGTCCGAGGCCGCAACGCTGACCGCCAACCGGCTCGTCCTCGGGCCCAACGGCTACGCCTTCATCGCCGAATCCGGCGGCCAGATTGGCGTCAAATTCACCCGCCGCCCGAAACGGGCGACGGCCTGATCGCTTACCCCGGCAGACGCAGGTCCAGCGGCTTCAACTGGAACGTGTCGGGATCGTAGTATTCGGTGATCCAGCCGTTCGGCCCGCGCCGCGTGATCTTCAGGCACCCGAGCCACGTGCGCTCGGCGGTTTCGGCGTTGATGCCGGCGCGCCGCGCGCGGATCAGGTCGAACTCCATCTGGTCCTTTTCGGTGAACTTGCCGATGCCGACCTCGAAGCGGAAGTTCGCGCCGCCGCCGCCGGTCTGGCAGTTGGGGTCCGCGAGGACCGGTGTCGCCGTTGCGGCCAGCAGTGCCGCGACCACGATCGCCTTCTTCATGTTCTACTCCTTGACCTCATCCGTCTCGCGCACGAGCAGCGCCACGACCGGAATCGCCACAGTCAGCATCAACAATCTGGCGACATGATGCGCAGCGATAAACGCCGTGTCGAATCCCAGCGCAATGCCGAGGATTCCCATGCCTTCCAGCGCACCCGGCGACAGACCCAGCCAGATCTGCCCGAACGGCATGTCGACGAGCGTAGAGGCCCCGTAAGACACAATCGTAACGATCGCGATGGTCAGCGCCGTGGCGATCAGCCCGCCGGTCGCCGCCGCGCGGAATTCCGCCACTGTAATCCCCGCAAAACGCGAGCCGATCAGCCCGCCGATCATCACATAGATGGCGATCAGCAATTCCTGCGGCATCGCACCTTCGAATATCCCGGTGAACTTGGCGGTCAGCGACGCCGCCATGGCCCCCATGGCGAAGGCAGCCGGCACCCGTAGCCGCTGAAACACCAGGCCCGTCGCCGCGCAGATGACAAGGATCAGCGCAAGGTTGAGCCAGCCCGCGGGCGCCTGGCTCGCCGCCAGCGCTATGTCAGGTCCCACCGGCAGGAACAGCGCCCCGATCGGTACGGCGGTGGTCAGCATCAGGATGCGGATGACCTGGATGATGGTGATCTGGCGCGGGTCGCCCACGCCAGCCGCCGCAATGCCCATGACGAAGGCGAGGTGCCCGGGGAACGAGCTGAGATAGGCCGTGCCGCGGTCGAGCCCGAACAGCTTGCGCAGCATGTAGCCGGTCACCGTGACGATCAGCACCAGTTCGACCACCAGCGCCGCCAGCGTGACGGGCCATTGGAAGATGAGCGCAAAGCTGTCGCGGGTAACGCTCGCGCCCATCGACATGCCGGCGAACACGAAGGTCGCATCCCGCACCCAGCCGGGAAACGATACCGGCAGGCCCGAAATGGCGGCGGCGGCAACGGCCAGCGCACCGCCCATCAGCCATCCCGCCGGTAGGCCGGTGAGATTGACGAGAAAGCCCCCCGCGATCGAGATCGCAATGGTCAGCAGCGCACGAAGGAAGGTCGTCATTCCGCCGCCGATGCGCCCTCCATCAGCTTCACCCAGTAAGAGACGCCAGTGGGGATGATCTCGTCGTTGAAGTCGTAGGTGTCGGCATGCAGGCCCGCCGTCGGCCCGTTGCCGAGGAAGATCATGGCGCCCGGCCGGGCCTGCAGCATGAACGAAAAGTCCTCGGCGCCCATCGAGGCATCGGCATTGTCCTCGACCCGGTCGCCGCCCGACACCCCGCGCGCGATCGATGCCGCGAATGCCGTCTCACGCACCGTGTTCGTCGTCACCGGGCAGCCGCGCCGGTAGTAGACATCCGCCGTGCCGCCCATCGCCCCGGCAATGCCCCTGGCGATCTCGGAAATCCGGCTCTCGATGGTGCCGCGAACCGCTTCGTCGAGTGCCCGGGCCGTCCCCGTCAGCGTCACCTTCTGCGGAATGACGTTGAACGCATCACCCGCCTTGATCATCGTCACCGAGACGACGGCCGAGCGCAGCGGGTTGACGTTGCGTGAGGCAATCGACTGCAGCGCCGTGATCGTCTGTGCCGCGATCAGCACCGGATCGACGCCCTTGTGGGGCTTGGCCGCATGCCCGCCGGCGCCTTCGATCTCGATGGTGAAATAGTCGCTCGACGCCATGAAGCCGCCGGCGCGGATCTGGAACGAGCCCGCTGCGAGGTCCGGCATGTTGTGCATGCCATAGACTTCCTCGATGCCGAAGCGCTCCATGAGGCCTTCTTCGACCATCACACGGCCGCCTTCGTCGCCTTCTTCCGCCGGCTGGAAAATCACCACGGCGGTGCCGTCGAAGTTGCGGGTTTCGGCCAGGTATTTTGCCGCGCCCAGCAGCATCGCCATGTGCCCGTCATGCCCGCAGGCGTGCATCTTGCCCGGCGTCTGGCTGGCATAGGGCTTGCCGGTGCGCTCGTTGATCGGCAGCGCGTCCATGTCGGAACGGAGCCCGATGGTCTTGCCCGGCCCGCGCCCCTTGATGACGCCGACGACGCCATTCTTGGCCATGCCGGTCACGACTTCGTCGACGCCAAACGACTTCAGCAGGTCGGCAACCCTTGCCGCCGTCTTCGGCACGTCGAAACTGATCTCGGGAATCTGGTGAAGCTCACGGCGCCACCCGGTGATTTCGGAGTGGAAGTCCGCGACGCGATTGATGATGGGCATGATTGTCTCGGTTTTTCAGCGTCCTTTCTTGCCGTTCGCCCCGCCGTCCCGTCAAGCCGCCCCCGTTCCGCCCGGCACAACACCGGCGCCCCTTCTCCCTCCCCCGTCGCGGGGAGGGTAGCGCCGCCAGGGCCAAAGGCCCGTAGCAGAGCTGGGGTGGGGGAGAGGTCCGCGCCGATCGTGCCCCACCAACCTTCCACCCCCCGCGGGCGGCACCGAATGTCCCGACTTCCCCCACGTGAGCCCGCCGAACCACGCGAAACGGGCACTCCACCGTTGCAAATCCGCCCATGCCCCCTATAACTCGGCCCGCATCTTTCCACCCGGACCAGACCATGTTCGAAACACTCAACAAGGCCACGCTCGACAAGATTTTCGTGCTCATGGCCGAGTACGCTGCCGATCCGCGCGACGGCAAGATCGACCTCGGGGTCGGCGTCTACAAGGACCCGACCGGCAATACCCCGATCATGTCGGCGGTCCGGAAAGCCGAGAAACGCATCAACGACACCGCCAAGACCAAGACCTACAAGGGCGTGGTCGGCAACAAGGAGTTCTCGGCCGGCATCGTCGAGCTGGCGCTGGGTAACACCGTCGACAAGTCGCGCGTCCGCACCGTGAACGGCAACGGCGGCACCGGCGCGCTGATGATCCTCGCCCATGTGCTCGGCCGCGCCCGTCCCAAGGGCCGCATCTTCATTTCCGATCCGAGCTGGCCCAACCACTGGCCGCTCTGCGAAATGGCCGGGCTGACCCCGGTCTACTACCCGTATTTCGACCCCAAGACCCGCCGCGTCGATTTCGATGCGATGATCAAGGCGCTCGACGGCCTCGGGCCGGACGACATCGTCCTGCTGCACGGCTGCTGCCACAATCCGACCGGCGCCAGCCTCACCAATGCGCAGTGGGACCGGGTGGCCGAAAGCCTCAAGAAAACCGGCGCCTTCCCGCTGGTCGACCTCGCCTATCTCGGCTTCGGTGACGGCCTCGAGGAGGATGCCTACGGGGTCCGCAAGGTCGTCGCGGCGGTGCCCGAGTCGATGGTGGCCTTCTCCGCCTCCAAGAATTTTGGCCTCTACCGCGAGCGCGCCGGCGTCGCCATCGCCATCGCCCACGATTCGGAGCGCGCCGACGTCGTTTCCTCGCAGATGCAGAACGTCATCCGCGCCTCGATCAGCCAGACGCCCGATCACGGCGCCGAGATCGTCCAGATCATCCTGAACGACAAGGACCTGCGCGCCGAGTGGGAAGCCGAACTCACCGAAATGCGGGAACGCATGAAGCGCCTGCGCGTCAAACTGGCGGAAGCGATCAAGGCACGCTCGAACTCGGCCGATTTCGATTTCATCGCCGAACATACCGGCATGTTTTCGCTGCTCGGCCTGCCCGAGAACGTGGTGACGTCGCTCAAGGTCAAGGACGGCGTCTACATGATCAATGACAGCCGCATCAACGTCGCGGGCATTCCGGAGGATCGCGTCGGCGAACTCGCCGACTTCATCCTCGCCGCGACCAAATAGAACCGGGGCAGGGCGCGCGGCCTTCCCTTTTCGCCGCGCCCCGCATGCCCTATCTACAAGACACGCACCTAATTCCTGGAGGGAATTGAGATGAAGTTCTTCGTCGACACGGCGGAAATCGAGGACATCAAGAAGCTCTACGAGACCGGGCTTCTCGACGGTGTCACGACCAATCCCTCACTGGTGGCCAAATCCGGCCGCAACTTCCTCGAAGTGATCGCCGAAATCTGCAAAACCGTCCCCGGCCCCGTCTCCGCCGAGGTCGCCTCCACCGAGTATGACGGCATGGTCAAGGAGGGCACCAAGCTCGCCAGGATCGCCGACAATGTCGTGGTGAAGGTGCCGCTGACCATCGATGGCCTGCGCGCCACCAAGCACTTCTCCAACGAAGGCATCAAGACCAACGTCACGCTGTGCTTTTCGCCCAACCAGGCGCTGCTCGCGGCCAAGGTCGGCGCGACCTACATCTCGCCGTTCATCGGCCGGCTGGACGACATCAACCTCGAAGGCATGGAACTGATCGAGCAGATCCGCCAGATCTACGACAACTATGCCTACGCGACCGAAATTCTGGCCGCCTCGATCCGCTCGCCCAACCACGTGACGCAGGCGGCGCTCGCCGGTGCCGACGTCGCGACCATTCCGCCCGCCGTCATCTACAAGCTGGCCGATCACCCGCTGACCAAGTCGGGCCTCGAGCAGTTCGTGAAGGACTGGAAGGCCACCGGCCAGTCGATCCTCTAGGACGAGCGAGGCTCGCGCCGCTCGTTTCCAACCCACGGTGCCATTCCCGCGAAAGCGGGAATCTCCGTTTCGATCGCGCGGCCCGCACAGCAAACAGAGAGTCCCGCTTGGCGGGCACACCGCCGGGACCACTGATGGCTGATACCGAACTCGCCGCCCGCATCAAGTCCGCCCTCGCGGCGGTCGAAATCCCCGGCGGCGGCGATCTCGCCGGCTACGGCGGCCTGAGCGAAATCATCGTCACCGCCGGCGCCGTGGCCTTCGCCATCGCGGTCGCGCCGGGCATGGAGACCGCCTTCGGCCCCGCCCGCGCCGCCGCGCAGCAGGCGGCAGAAAAGGTCGCCGGCGGCCGCAAGGTCATGGTCTCGCTCACCTCCGGCCGCGAAGGCATCCCCGCGCCGGGCGCCGCCAAGGCCCCGCAGCAGCGCCCCGGCCCACCGCAGCGCGAGGCGGTGCCCGGCATCCGCCACATCATCGCTGTCGGCTCGGGCAAGGGCGGCGTCGGCAAATCCACCGTCGCCGTCAACCTCGCGCTCGCCTTCGCCGCCGAGGGCCTCCGCACCGGCCTGCTCGACGCCGATCTCTACGGCCCCTCCGTGCCGCGCCTCCTCGGCCTCGAAGGCAAGCCCGCCGTCCGCAATGACGGCATTTTCGAGCCGCAGCAGGCCTTCGGCCTCAAGGCCATGTCGATCGGCCCCATGCTGGCCGCCGACCAGGCGGTGGTGTGGCGCGGCCCGATGGCCACCTCGGCCCTCCGCCAGCTGCTGCGCGAGAGCAACTGGGGCGAGCTCGACGTGCTCGTCGTCGATCTGCCGCCCGGCACCGGCGACATCCAGATTTCGCTCGTCCAGCAGGTGCCGCTCGCCGGCGCCGTCATCGTCTCGACCCCGCAGGATCTCGCGCTCATCGATGCCAAGAAAGCCATCGACATGCTGCGCCGCACCAACGTGCCGCTGTACGGCCTCGTCGAGAACATGAGCTATTTCATCGCCCCCGATACCGGCGCCCGCTACGACATTTTTGGCCACGGCGGCGCGCAGGCCGCGGCCACCCCGCTGGGCCTGCCCTTCCTCGGCGAAATCCCGCTGGTGATGAAGATCCGCGAAACCTCCGACGCCGGTCGCCCCGTCGTCGCCACCAGCCCCGATGGCCCCGAGGCCAAAGCCTTCCGCGCCCTCGCCGCCCGCATCCTCACAGATCACCCGGAGCTGCGCCGCAAACGCTAGCCCTGCCGCCACGGGGTGACAGCCCGCTCCTCCGCTGCTAAGTCGATGTAATCGATTGCACGAAGCCCGGAGAATCCCATGTTCAGTGTCAGCCGCAGCGATTTCGGGCCCGGCTTCGTCTTCGGCACCGCCACCGCCGCCTACCAGATCGAAGGCGGGCAGGGCGAGGGACGCGGTTCCGCCATCTGGGACACCTTTGCCAAAACCCCCGGCAACGTGAAGCGCGCCGATGACGGCACCACCGCGACCGACCACTACAACCGCTGGCCGGCCGATCTCGACCTGATCCGCGACGCCGGGTTCGATGCCTACCGCTTTTCCATCGCCTGGCCGCGCCTCATTCCCGAAGGCACCGGCGCCATCAACCAGCCCGGCCTCGACTTTTACGACCGCCTCATCGACGGCATGCTCGAACGCGGCCTGAAACCCTTCGCGACGCTCTACCACTGGGATCTCCCCAGCGCGCTGCAGGACAAGGGCGGCTGGATGAACCGCGACATCGCGAACTGGTTCGCCGACTACGCGGCGCTCGTTGCCCGCAATTTCGGCGATCGCCTTGCCGCCACCGCCACCATCAATGAGCCGTGGTGCGTCGCCTGGCTCAGCCATTTCCTCGGCGTCCACGCCCCCGGCTACCGCGACGTGCGCGCCGCGTCCCGCGCCATGCACCACGTCCTCCTCGCGCACGGCACGGCCATCGATGCGCTGCGCGCCGAAGGGGCGAAAAACCTGGGCATCGTCCTCAACCTCGAAAAGTCCGAAGCCGCCAGCGACAGCGCCGCCGACCGGGAAGCGCAGAACCTCGGCGATGCCATCTTCAACCGCTGGTATCTCGGCGGCCTGTTCAAGGGCGAGTACCCGGAGGAACTCACAAAGCTCCTTGCGCGCTATCTTCCCGATGGTTTTGAGCGCGACATGGAGATCGTCTCCCGCCCGCTCGATTGGCTCGGCATCAACTACTACACCCGCGGCCTCTACCGGGAGGACAAGTCCGTACCGCTGCTCGGCATCGCGCAGCAGAAGGGCGACCTGCCGAAGTCCGACCTCGGCTGGGAAATCTACCCGCAGGGCCTCGAAGACCTGCTGGTCCGCGTCAGCCGCGAGTACACCAAGCTGCCGCTCTACATCACCGAAACCGGCATGAGCGAAGCCGACGACGCCCGCCGCGTGCAGTTCTACGACGATCACCTCAAGGCCGTGGCGCAGGCGCAGGCGCAGGACGCCGATGTGCGCGGCTTCTTCGCCTGGTCGCTGCTCGACAATTACGAATGGGCCGAGGGCTACCAGTCACGCTTCGGCATTGTGCATGTCGATTACGACACGCAGATCCGCACCCCCAAGGGCAGCTACCGCGCCTTCCAGGGCATGCTGCACAACACCCGCTAGCGCGACGCCGCAGGTTCCGTCCCGGTGCCGGTGACGGCCCCGAAGATGCGCTCCAGGAAGCTCTGCTCGCCCTTGCCGGCGTCAGCTTCCTGCTTGATCCGCACCAGCAGCGCCGAGGTATCCTCAAGCCGCTGGCAGGCAATGGTCGCCACCTGCAACGCCACCAGCGGGGTGGATTCGAGGAACGCCATGGCGTTCTCCACCACCCGCACCTCGACCGGCGTAATCGCGGTAACGCTGGCGCTGTGATCGTCGCCGAGCAGCACGCTCATCTCTCCGATCAGCGATCCCGGCTGGCTGATCGTGGCGATCCGCAGCCCCGCGCGCTCGACCTTCAGCTTGCCTGATTGCAGCACATAGAGATCGCCACCCGCATCGCCGGCGGTAACCAGCGGTTCGCCCGCCTTGAGCGTGCGAACGGGCTGTGACTTGGTGAGGGTCAGAAGGTTGGCCACGGCGTGCTCCCCTGCGCGTGTTCGATCGTGCCCAAGCTTAGCCGGTTGTGCCGCATGACGGAAAGGGGCTCACTTGCCCGCCTTGACGTCGAGTTCGTTCGGCCGCCCGGCCGTCGCGTCGCGATAGCCTCGGTCATAGCCGTGATCCCATTTCTGGGCGATGCGCTGGATCAGCAAGTCCTTGATCTTCGACACCTCTTTCGTGTTGGGGTTCACCGGAAGCGCCTTCGGCGGCTGCGGGCGCAATCGCCGCACCGCCAGCACGATCCCGTCCCCGACCCGCCAGACAAAGCACTTGTGCTCCCCCGACCAGTCCGAATGCCGCGTCTCCCACGCATCGAGCGCCGCCAATGCCTCCCCCAACTGCGCCGCCAGCCCTGCATAACCCGGCGCCGCCGCCGGCAGCCGGTTGGGTCCCTTCCCTGCAAGGAACGGCCGCACCTCGAACAACAGATCTTCTGCCAGCCGCCGCGTCTCGTCCGGCAGCCCGGCATCCCCCCGCCGCCCCGCGATCGCCTGCGCGTGCTTCGCCAGCGCACTCACGCTCAGATAGAGCCCCTCATGTGTATCGGCCATCGCCGCCGTAATATGATCCGCCATCTGCTCCTCGCCATTTGCAGGGCAGTGTGGGGCAGGGCGGGGCGAGGGGGGATAAGTGAAGCAGGAGTTGGTAGCTGGCACCCAATCCCGCCCCACGCCCCCCCACCCCACCCACCGCCGTCATACCGGCGAACGCCGGTATCCACTGCTCGAACCGATCCCCCCACGCGGACCCATCCGGTCCACCACCTCGGCCGGGCCCGATGCACCGAGTCCCACCAACATCCGGTGCTCTGGATACCGGCGTTCGCCGGTATGACGCCGGTGATGAAACACCGTCCCCCAAAAAATCTTATCCCCCACCCCAATCGCCCATCCCATAATCCCCCCACCTCACCGCACAGGCGGAACGTACGACGAATGCGGCGGTGGGGCAGTCCGGAGGGGTAGGTGGTCGCACCATGCCCTGTGCGTGGCGGACGAGGCACCGGCCAAAATCCGGAGTTTCGCGTTCCGCGCGTAAGAAATCCGGGCACCCCCGGGGCGCCTGCGCCCACTATTCCATACCTCAGGGCACATGCGTCCCGGGGGCCGCCTACTTCAAACCCGCAGGGATTTTCCCGTGCGGAGCAAAGCCGTGCACACGAAGACGCAATCGGAGAGACAACAAGTCACGGGCGGCGTCCTGCCATCAGGTTTCCGACGCGGCAGCGAGGCAGCGGAAGGCGTCGTCGAGGATGCGGCGGAACGAGGCCCGCTCCTGCCGCGCCCATTGCGACAGCGAGTGGTCGAGCACCGCGATGGCGGCGGTCGCCAGCGTACTCGCCTCCATCGGCGTCAGCCCCTCGCCAACGAGCGCCTCGGCCAGCCGTTCGATCTGCGGGAACCGGCCCCGGCGCAGCCGGGCGCCAAGCAGCGGTTGCGCTTGCACCAGCCGGATCTGCTCCCTTCGCCGCTGCGCCTGCTTTTCGGTGCGCGGCACCGAGGGCTCGAGCGCCACGCGCAGCCGCTGCCATTTCGTCTCCCCCGGCGCGGGCGGGGTGGCGGCGAGCGCCTGCTCGAACACGTCGGCAGGCTCCAGCATCGCGGCGGTGATCACCTCATCTTTCGAGCCGAAATAGCGAAAGAAGGTCGCGCGGGAGATGCCGACGGCCTTCGCCAGTTCCTCGACGGTCAGCGCGTCATATCCGTGATCGAGCATCACCTCGAACGCGGCGTTGGCGATTTCCGCCCGCATGACTTCGGCGGTCCGTTCCCGAAGATTCAATTTCCCACTCCGTACACGGACGTGATACGCAGTCTCAAATATCAGATTCAATCGCACATAGCGAGACCTTATGCCGACCGCCCCCGCCGCATCCGTTTCACCCTACAGCCGCACCCGGCAGAACCTGACCGTCGCTGCACTTGCCTTTGCCGGCATGGGGTCGTCGTTCATGCAGACCATCCTCATGCCCATTCAGGGCGCGCTGCCAAACCTGCTGGACGCCGCGCCCGAGGATACGGCCTGGGTCATCACCGTGACACTGCTCGTCGCCGCCGTCTCGACGCCCATCGTGGGCAAGCTTGGCGACATGTTCGGCAAGCGCCTCGTCGCCATCATCCTGATGGCCATCATGATCACCGGCTCACTGGTCTGCGCCATGTCGCAGGGCCTCGTGCCGCTGATCATCGGCCGCGGGCTGCAGGGCATGGGCACCGGCGTCATTCCGCTCGGCATCTCGATGCTGCGCGATATCGTCGACTCGCGCCGCCTTGGCACGTCGGTGGCACTGGTCAGCGCCACGCTCGGCGTTGGCGGTGCAATGGGCTTGCCGGTCAGCGCGCTCGTCGTGCAGAACCTCGAATGGCACATGCTGTTCGTCTTCGCCTCGGTGCTGTCGACACTGGCGCTGCTCTTCATTGTGGCCGTGGTGCCGAAGTCGCCCGTCAAGACCGGCGGCCGGGTCGATATCGTGGGCGCCATCGGCCTCGCCATCACCCTCACCGGTCTGCTGCTCGCCATCTCGCGTGGCAATTCGTGGGGCTGGACCTCGACGCCCACCCTCATCTGCCTCGCCGTCGGCCTCGTCACGCTGGTGCTGTGGACCTTGTACGAACTGCGCGTCACCAACCCGCTGGTCGACCTCAGGGTCAGCGTCAAGCCGGCGGTGCTGATGACCAATCTCGCCTCGGTCGCGATGGGCTTTGCGCTGTTCTCGTCCAGCGTCGCCTTCCCGCAACTGCTGCAACTGCCCGTCGCCTCGGGCGGCATGGGGCTCGACCTTTTGTCGGCGAGCCTCTTCCTCATGCCAGCCGGCCTCGCCATGCTTGCCATGTCGCCGATTGCGGGGCGGGTGTCCCGTACGGTTGGCCCGCGGCCGCTGCTGGTTGCGGGGGCGCTGGTGATCGCGACGGCCTATTCGGTCTGCGTGTTCATGCCGCTCGGCGCGTTCCACATCGGCTTTGCCAATGGCGTGATCGGGATCGGCATCGGGCTCGGCTATGCGGCCATGCCCGCCTTGATCATGAACGCCGTGCCGCGCAGCGAGACGGCGGCGGCGAACGGGCTCAACACGCTCATGCGCTCGCTGGGCACGACGGTCGCCGCGGCGCTGGTGGGCTCCATCCTCGACGCCTCGGCGGGCTCGGGGAGCGCCGGGTCGTTCACGATCGTCTTCGCCATGGGCCTTGTCGCGGCGGCGGTCTGCGCGGGCCTAGGGATGCTCATACCGCGCGATGGGGCGGCGCAGAGCGCCGCGCCCGTGCACCCGTAAGCGGGCAGGTCGCAAGACCTGCCCATCCCTCACGGCTGGCTGCGGAAGATCGCCGGGCTGAGTTCGGCGACGCTGGAGCAGCCGAGGTGGCCCATGGTGGACCAGAACTCGTCGCGCAGCAGTTCGAGGGTCCGCAGCACGCCCGCCTCGCCATCGGCCGCAAGGCCAAGTGCGGCGATGCGGCCGAGCGCCACGGCGTTGGCCCCGAGCGCCAGCGCGATGGCAATATCGCTGCCGCGGCGGATGCCCGAGTCGAAGACGATCGGAGTATCTGGCCCCGCCTCGGCGCGCACTTCGGCCAGCGTGGTGATCGCGGCCGGCTGCCGGTCGATGGTGCGCCCGCCATAGTTGGAGACGTAGAGGCCGGCGGCCCCGGCGTCGAGCGCGGCGCATGCCTCGTGGCGGCTGTCGATGCCCTTGACGAGGCAGGGCAGGGGCGAGGCCGTGATGACCCGCGCGGCCTGTTCCCAGGTCCAGCGGGGGCGGTGGAAGCTCAGCAACTCGTCGATCATTGCCATGTCCGACTTGCCGGGGCCAAAGTTGGAGCGGGGGGCGGGCGGGGCGAAGCGATCTTCCATCATCCGCTCGCGCCACTGGCGGATCGGCGAGAAGGTCGCGATGATCTGCTGGTAGCCGGCGGCCTTGGCGCGGTGGATCATGTCGAGGACCTGCGACTCCTCGCCACCGAATGTCATCTGGAACATCACCGCAACGGACGAGGCGTCCTGCACTTCCTCGAGCGAATGGGCAGCGGCGACCGGCACCATCTGCTTGATTCCGGCGGCCTCGGCGGCGCGGCCGACCGCCTTCATGC
>Ga0073904_10000597_pt1 | contig 26267 bp, 24 predicted proteins | sample KloWWTrecipitate_FD_66668 | JGI IMG/M metagenome (GOLD analysis project Ga0073904, IMG submission 66668) | Active sludge microbial communities from Klosterneuburg, Austria, studying microevolution and ecology of nitrifiers - Klosterneuburg... | ecosystem: Engineered > WWTP > Aerobic digester >... | reverse complement strand
ACGGGAATTTCGCCCACCACCGTAACCAGGTGCTCCTGGTCGCGCGGCACGACATAGGACACCGTGGCGCCGCGCGAGGCCTGCCCTGCATGCGGCGGACGCTCGGCGGTACGCTCGACGAAGACCGCGAACACCGCCAGCCCGTCGGTATAGCTCTGGACCTCGACCGCTGGCCCCCCGGCGCGGGCGCTGCGCACCTCGCGTCCCGTCGCGACGAATCCCTCCGGCAGCCAGGCAACCGTCCATGCGAAAGGTGCGGGTTCCTCGGCCCCGGCGTGCCCTGCCGCGTGATGCGCGCCGGGCGTCTCGGGCGCCAGCTCGGCGGCGGCGACGGGAGCACCGATCTGCAGGTCCACGAACTGGAAACGCTCGAGCACGCGACCGGCACCGTCCGTGGTCTCCGACTTCAGCAGCAGCGAACTCGCCTCGTCCAGCACCACGTTCATGCCGTAACGGTAGGGATCGCGCGGAACGATGCGGATACGCTGCCCCCGGTGGTTGGCCACGCGCTCGCTACCGTCGAACTCGATGGCATAGTGGTCGCCCAGCTGCGCGCCCGCGACGCCCGTTTGCGCGCGCTGCGCGAAGCGTGCCGCCGGGTCCAGCCGCATCAGGCGATCCCCGGCGTGCTCGCAATCAACGCGGTGGCCGCGGCGCACGAACTCGCGCTGCTCGCCGTCGAGATGCACCAGGCGCTCCTGCTCCACGCCGTCGACCACCGCGTGCGCGATGCGCACCGAGCTGAGCGACTGTCCCTGCTCGTAGGTGAACACGCCATGGTAGTCGAGGGACCGGAAGCTGCGCGACATCGCGTCGAGGCGCGAAGCCGGATCGCCGGCCTCCACGGCATGCAAGGGGACCGAGAGAAAACCCGGCAGCAGGCAGGCGAGCACGGCGAGCGGGCGCATGGAAATAAACCGTTTCGCCTCAGGGCGCCTCGTACGAGACCACGCGCGCGTAGGGCAGCATGCCCTGGTTGGTGTTCAGCGCCGCGTTCTGGACATGATCGGCCATGAACAGGCGCAAGCGCTGCTCGGCGAGCTGATCGGGGTTGGCGCCTGCGTGCTGCAGAGCGCCGCCCGGAGCCGGCACGGCAGCTCCGAAGCCCACCGGCACCGCGGGCCCCGTGACGGGCACCGGCAAGCCGCCCGGGCGTCCGAGTTCGCCGAGCGAGGCGCCCGCTGACGATGACGACGCGACCACGGCGACCTGCGGCATGCCTGCGGGCTCGGGCGCGAGCGCGCGCAGGCCGAATACCGCAGCCATGCACACCGATGCTGCCACGGCCACGCCGCCAACCGGCATCCGCCAGCGCCGGGCGCTCGGGGCCGTCACGGCCGCGGGCTGTTGCTCCGCCAGGGCCGCAAGGATGCCCGCCGTCAAAGCCGGCGGGCACAGGGCGCGGGCCTCGCCCCGCGCCACCGCGCGCACCGCGTAGTGCCGCCCCAGCAGAGCCGTCACCCCGGCATCGTCCACGCTCTCCAGCACGCGCCGGTATTCGAATTCGCTGGCCTCGCCGTCGACCACGGCGGAGATCATCTCGCGCAAAGGCGCATTCAGCTGGCTCAAAATCCACCCCCAAGCGGATACGTGCAACCCTTCGGATACCCGGCAGACAAATTAGTTCCCCTCGATCAGGGGCAGGATTTCATGATCCACGGCTTCGCGCGCCCGGAAGATCCGCGAGCGCACCGTGCCCACCGGACAGCGCATCACCTCGGCGATCTCCTCGTAGCTGAGCCCCTCGAACTCGCGCAGCGTCAACGCCGTGCGCAGATCCTCGGGCAGCGCGCGTATCGCCCTGTCGATCACCGCGCGCAACTGCTCGGTCATCAGCTGGTTCTCCGGACCCGCCAGGTCGCGCAATGCCGCGCCGCTCTCGAGGTGCTCGGCGTCCTCGACATCGACGTCGGCGCCGGGCGGGCGGCGCGCGCGCGACACCAGGTAGTTCTTCGCGGTGTTGATCGCGATGCGGTAGAGCCAGGTGAAGAAGGCGCTCTCGCCGCGGAAACCCGGCAGGGCGCGGTAAGCCTTGATGAACGCCTCCTGCACGACGTCCTGCACCTCGTCGGGATCCCGGATGAAGCGTGTCACCAGCGAATAGATCCGATGCTGGTATTTGAGCACCAGCACATCGAAAGCCCGGTTGTCGCCCTTCTGCACGCGCTCGACCAGTTGCTGATCACCCTCCTCCCCGGAAAACATCGAAGGACTCCGTTCGACCCTGGTTTCAGTCCGTTAGCCACGCGCCACGGCGACCCCGCGATCGGGGGCATCGCGAGGGGCCGTGACGTTCGCGGCGCTCAATATACGTGCTGGCGGGTCCCGTGACAAAGCGGCAATCGTGCCGCGATCCGGCCACTGGAGGGGCCTGTGCTATATTTCGGCCTCACCCCGCCCCGGACCCGCCTGGATGCCGCAACGCTACACCCATGATGTGCTCGTGATCGGCAGCGGGGCCGCCGGCCTGAGCGTCGCGATCCAGGTCGCCGACCGGGCGCGGGTCGCGGTGATCTGCAAGGGCGAGCTCGGCGACGGCTCCACATCCTGGGCCCAGGGCGGCATTGCCGCCGTGCTCGATGACGAGGACACGATCGACTCGCACGTCGCCGACACCCTGCGCGCGGGAGCAGGCCTGTGCCACGAGGACATGGTGCGCTTCACCGTGGAGCACAGCCGCGAGAGCATCCAGTGGCTGGTCGACCTCGGCGTCGGCTTCACGAAGCTTCTCACGCCGGGCGGCGAAAACGAGTTCCACCTCACGATGGAGGGCGGCCACAGTCACCGGCGCATCATCCACGCCGCCGACGCGACCGGGCGCGCGGTGTCGGACACGCTGATCGAGCAGGCCCGGCGCCATGCGAGCATCGAGCTGTTCGAGCGCCACATCGCGGTCAACCTGATCACGACCGCCGGGCGTTGCCGCGGCGCCTACGTGCTGAACAAGGACACGGCCTCGGTCGACCTCTTCAGTGCGCGCTTCGTGGTGCTCGCCACCGGCGGCGCCAGCAAGGCCTACCTCTATACCACCAATCTGGACACCGCGACCGGCGACGGCATCGCGATGGCCTGGCGGGCGGGCTGCCGGGTCGCGAACATGGAATTCAACCAGTTCCATCCGACCTGCCTGTACCACCCGAGCGCGAAATCCTTCCTGATCTCGGAGGCCGTGCGCGGCGAGGGAGGCGTGCTGCTGCTGCCCAACGGCGAGCGCTTCATGCCGCGCTTCCATCCGCAGGCCGAGCTGGCGCCGCGCGACATCGTGGCGCGCGCGATCGACCACGAGATGAAGCGCCTCGGTATCGACTGCGTCTATCTCGACATCAGCCACAAGGGCGAGGACTTCGTGCGCTCGCACTTCCCCACGATCTACAGCCGCTGCCTCGAGCTCGGACTGGACATGGCGCGCGCACCGCTGCCCGTGGTCCCGGCCGCGCACTACACCTGTGGCGGCGTGATGATCGACCGCGCCGGCCAGACCGACCTCCCGGGGCTCTACGCCGTGGGCGAGACATCGTTCACCGGGCTGCACGGCGCCAACCGCCTGGCCAGCAATTCGCTGCTCGAGTGCTTCGTGTTCGCCCGCGCCGCCGCGCAGCACATCCTCGCGCAGGGCGAGAGCATCGCGATCAGCGCCGGCCTGCCCGACTGGGACGCCTCCCAGGTGACCGACTCCGACGAGGATGTGGTGATCTCCCACAACTGGGACGAGCTGCGCCGCTTCATGTGGGACTACGTCGGCATCGTGCGCACCACCAAGCGCCTGCAGCGCGCGCTCAGCCGCGCCCACCTGCTGAAGCAGGAGATCGCCGAGTACTACAGCAATTACCGCATCACCTCGGACCTGGTGGAGCTGCGCAACCTCGCGCTGGTGGCGGAACTGATCATCCGCAGCGCGCTCGGGCGCCACGAGAGCCGCGGCCTGCACTACACCCTGGACCACCCCGGCCTCGCGGCCGAGGCCGGGGACTCCGTCCTAACACCCGGCTGAAGCGGGGCGCGGGCTTCAGCGCGCGCCGCGCAGGCGCAGCAGCACCCGCAGGCGCCGCAGCTCCCCGCGCGGCAGCGAATCCCCGAGCACTATCAGCGAGCGCACCCGCCGCGCCTGCTGCACGCGCAGCACGACCAGGAAAGGCAGCACCGCGCTGTCGGCGCGCAGCCGCACCGGCTGCGGCGCGCCGTCGCCGTGCAACCACCACGCTTCACCGCGAAACTCGAGCCGGGTGCCGCCGCGGCGCTCCAGCGCACCGTGCGCGCGCCAGTGCCGCGCGAGGCTTGCCAGCAACAGGGTGGCCAGCGCCAGCATGAGAGCGGACGGCAGGGCGGTAGCGACGAGCCCGGCGAGGGCCGCCAGGTGCAGCACGCACAGCGCGTACAGGAGGCGCCTAGACGGCGCCAGGTGGAAGCTCTGGCCGGGGCATTCCATTGCCCAGCACCCTCGCAATGATGACTTTCAGTTCAGGATCGTCCGGTTCGCCGCGATGCACGATCCACGCGAACAGGTCGGCATCCTCGCACTCGAGCAGTGCGCGATAGCGACGCTGCATGTCCTCGCCGAGCCCGGGATAAACCTGCTCGGCGAAGGGCATCAGCACGAGGTCGAGTTCGAGCATGCCCCGCCGGCTGTGCCAGTAGACCCGCCTGTTTTCCGCCGCCTCGTCCATCGTGTATCCGCAACCGCTCGTAGCGCGGGCAGTGTGCGTTATTATTCGCCGCCTGTCAGCCACCGGCGCGCGCAGCCCGCGCTGCGCCGCCAGCGCCCAGGAGCGCATGCCGGAACCACGAAGCCATGAACACCGCCGCCATCCGCCTCGACGACTATGCCTTCCTGCAGGTCGAGGGCGCAAAGGCCCTGCCGTTCCTGCAGGGACAACTGACCTGCAACGTGCAGGATGCAGCACCCGCGGGCGTGCTTCCGGGCGCCTACTGCACGCCGAAGGGGCGCGTCATCGCCAGTTTCCTGCTGTGGGCTCGCAGCCCCGACTCCGTGCTGCTGCGCCTGCGTGCCGACATAGCCGACGACACCGCGACCGTGCTCGGCAGGTACGCCGCGCTGTCGCGCGTGCGCGTGGCACGCTGCGACATGGCTTGCATCGGACTGCTGGGGACCGGACTGGAGACCGAGTTGCACACGCTGTTCCCGGATTGGCCCGCGCAGCCGCGCGCGCTCGGCGCCGCCGGCGCGTGGCGCCTGCTGCGCCGCGACGGCGAGCCTGCGCAGTTCGAGATCTGGGCGCCGCGCAGCGAGACCGGAGCGCTGTGGGAAAGTCTGGCCTCGCGCCTCCCGGTCGCCAACACGGAGCGTTGGCGCCTGGCACTGGTGCGCGCCGGTGCGGCCGAGATCCAGCACGCCACCGTGGACCAGTTCCTGCCGCAGATGCTCGGCTACGACACCAGCGGCGCCGTGAGTTTCCGCAAGGGCTGCTACACCGGCCAGGAGATCATCGCGCGCACCCATTACAAGGGCAGCGTGAAACGCCGCCTGCATCGCCTCGGCGGCGCCGGCCCGGCGTGCCCCGCGGTCGGCGACGAACTGCGGCACCGCGACGCCGACCGCGTCGTGGGCAGCGTGGTGGAGAGCGCGATGGACGGCGCGTCGCGTTTCGAACTGCTCGCCGTGCTGAGCGACGAAGCGCTCGACGGCGCGAACTGCCTGGCCGTCACTGCCCGTGGCGAAGCGCTCGAAGTGCTGCCGCTCGCCGAGCGCGCAAGCTGAGGCAGGACGGTTCAGTCTCCCGCGCCGTCCGGGCGCGCCACGGCCGCTTGCGCCGCGTCGCGACAGTCCAGCACATCGTCGAGCACCGTGGTCGCGAAGCAGCCCGCGGGAAGCCGGAAGGCGATCGCCAGCGTGGTGTCATCGATCCAGCCCCACGTCAGCTCGCGCGGCATCACGCGCAGCGCACGCCGCTCCTGCTCCAGGCCCGCGCGCTCCAGCCCGGTGGCGAGCTCCGCGTGTTCGGTCGCCACCGCGCGCTCCAGCCCGGCGATGCCAGAGCGCGTGGCGAGTTCTCCCCTGCCCCACAACGCGCCGCTCGGGTGCAGCTCGCCGCGCGCCACCCGCTCGCGCAGCGTTGCGTCGATCTCCCCGGCGACGAAGAAGCTGCCGCGCCCGTCGAGCATCAGCGCGTCGCCCGCGCGTGCCTCGCACCACGAACCGTCCTGAACCCGGCGCGCCAGCAGCGCGTTGAACAGCTGCGAGCGCGCCGCCGAGAGCAGCAGCCCGCGCAGCTTGCGATCATCGACGCGCCGCTCACCGCGCATCCACGCCAGCGCCTGCGCCACGTTGCCGCCGCCGCGGCCGAAGCGCTGCGCGCCGAAGTAGTTCGGCGCCCCGCGCACGGCCGTCTCGCGCAGGCGCTCGTCGAGCAGCGCGGCATCGCCGGCAAACTCGCGCACCAGCAGGCGGAAGCGGTTGCCGCGCAGGCCGCCGACGGCGAGCTTGCGCCGGCGCCGGCGCATCCCGAGGATCTCCACCGAGGGCGGCAGCGCGAAGTCCGCCGGATCCGGCCGCCCCGGCAGGTGCAGGCTGAACCACTGCTCGGTCACGGCGTGGCGGTCCTTGCGCCCCGCGTAACCCACCTGCTGCGGGCGTATGCCGGCGGCCTGCGCCAGCAGGCGCGCGACGTGCTCGGTGTTCTCGCCGGTCTTGCGCACGCGCAGCCACAGGTGCTCGCCGCCCTCGTCGAGGTCCATCTCGATCAGCTCCTCGACCGTGAAGTCGGTCGTCTGCTGGCGGATCAGGCCCTGCCCGGCCGGGCGGCCCGCGCGAGGGCGCGCGGCCTCGATGTCCGGCAGCGCGGCGGTGAAGCTCACGGCAGGACCTTCAACGCCGCGTCTTCACTTGCAGCCCCGAGCCGATCGCCGCGAGGAACTCGTTCTCCGCGCGCAGATCCTCCTCCACCAGCGGGTGCTTGCGCAGCCAGCCCGACGGGAGCTCGATGCTCCAGCCCTTGCGCATCGGCGCGAGGCGTATCGAGGGCATGCGCTGGTCGATACGCATGCGGTTGAACAGCGTCGCGAGCCGCAGCACCAGCACCAGCGCCCAGTCGGGCCTGAAACTGTAGCTGCTCACCTCGGGCGCACGCAGTTTGCGGCGGTGGTTGAGCACCAGGAAGCTCAGCATCATCTGCTCGCGCCGCGAGAACCCGGGCATGTCGGCATGCTCCAGCACGTAGGCGCCGTGCTTGTGGTAGCCGCTGTGCGAGACCGCGAGGCCGAGCTCGTGCAAACGCGCCGCCGCAACCAGCACCTGCTGCGCGAAGGCGCGCTCCACGGTCAGCTGCGGCGCGACCTGCGGCAGCAGCGACCTGGCGAGCCGCTCGACGCGCGCGGCCTGGCGGCGGTCGATGTTGAACTGCTTGGTCAGGTAATCCATGGTCTGGCGGCGCGTGTCCTCGTGCTCGCCCCGGTCGGCCAGCTCGTAGAGCACGCCCTCCTTCAGCGCGTAGTCCGAGACGTGCATGCGCTCGATGCCGAGCTCGATGAAGGCCGCGTGCAGTATCGCCAGCCCGCCCGGGAACACCGGCACGCGCTCCGGGCTGAGCCCCAGCGATTGCAGCGCGTCGGGCTTCTTGCTGCGTTTCAGGTGATCGACGACGCGCTCGATACCCTCGCGCGTGATCAGGTGATCGCAGGGCGTCAGACGGTCGATCACGGCCTCGACGTAGCGGATCGTGCCCGAGGTGCCCACCGCCTCGTCCCAGCGCGCGGTGCCGTAACCGTCGGCCAGATGCTGGATCTCCGCGCGCGCCAGCGTCAGCGCGCGCTGGTAGCCCTCGCGCGTGAAGCGGCGCTCGGGAAAGAATCGCTCGCTCATCGACACGCAGCCGATGAACAGGCTCTCGACGCGCTTGGCCTTGCGTCGGCCGACGATGAACTCGGTCGAGCCGCCGCCGATGTCGATGACCAGGCGGCGGATCGCGTTGCTCGCGTGCCCCTTGGCCACCCCGAGGAAGATCAGCCGTCCCTCCTCCTGGCCGCTGATCACGTCGATCGGCACCCCGATGATCTTCTCGGCGCGCTCCAGGAACACGTCGGCGTTGTGAGCCGCGCGCAGCGTGTTGGTCCCGACCACGCGCACGTTGGCGCGCGGGATATTGCGCAGCTGCTGCGAGAACACCGCCAGGCTGTCGAGCGCGCGGGACATGACCGGCTCGCTCAGCTGGCCGTCGCCCTCCAGCCCCTGGGCGAGGCGCACCATGTCCTTGCGCCGGTCGAGCGTCACGAGGCGCCCGCCCGCCAGCCGCCCGATCAGCAGATGGAAGCTGTTGGAGCCCAGGTCGAGGACGGCGCAGACGGGACCGGAAGATTCATTCATGTGCGGTATTTCCGTGGCATCGCGGCGCGCGCTGTAATAAAAATGTCATCCGGGCGCATTAAGAAGTCACGCTGTGCCCGCCGCGATGGGCCGGCAGTTTAATCGCTGCCCGCGCATTTTCAATCACCGACCCACCGGTCACGGATCCCTGCATGCCGACCCGCCACAAGACCCTGCCGCTTTACCCCAAGGAGCTGAGCTGGCTCTCGTTCAACGCGCGCGTGCTGCAGGAAGCCGAGGATCCCGAAGTGCCGCTGATCGAGCGCGTGCGCTTCATGGGCATCTTCTCGAACAACCTCGATGAATTCTACCGCGTGCGCTACGCGGAGGTGCGCCGGCTGGCGGCCTTTGCGAAGGGCCGCGAGAAGGCGCGCTGGGAAAAACTGCTCGACGACATCCGCGACGCGGTCGGCGACCTGCAGATGCGCTTCGACCGCGTCTACCGCACCTGCCTGTCGCAGCTGCGCGAGAACAACATCTACCTCGTCGACGAGCGCCAGCTCGATGCGCAGCAGCGGGAGTTCGCGCGCCAGTACTTCTTCGCCCGCGTGATGCCCGAGCTCGCGCCCATCATCATCTCGGATGCCACCGCCACTCCGCAGCTCGAGGATGGCTCCATCTACTTCGCGGTGCGCATCCAGCTGAGGAACCAGTCGATACGCTACGCCATCGTGAACATCCCCTCGGATCGACTGCCGCGCTTCATCGTGGTGCCCTCGCCGGCGGCGCAGTCGAGCCGCCAGGTGATCGTGGTTCTCGACAATATCATCCGCGCCTGCCTGCCACAGGTGTTCCAGGGCGTTTTCGACATCGAGCGCGCCGAGGCATTCACGTTCAAGATCACGCGCGATGCCGAGCTCGAGCTCGGCGAGGGGATCACGCAGAGCCTGGTCGACGCGCTCTCGAGCAGCCTGAAGAAGCGCAAGCTCGGCGACCCGGTACGCCTGGTCTATGACCGGCGCATGCCCAACGACATGCTCGACATCATGGTGAAACGCTTTCGCCTCGGCAGCTACGACAACGTGCTGCCCGGCGCGCGTTATCACAATTCCAAGGATTTCATGGAATTCCCCAATCTCGGCGCGCGCTCGCTAGAGCACCGGCCGATCGGCCCGCTGATGGTGCCTCGCATCGACCGGCACGCGAACATCTTCGCCGCGATCGCCGAGCGCGACGTACTGCTGAACTACCCCTACCACTCGTTCCGCTATACCGAGCAGCTGATCAGCGCGGCGGCGATAGACCCGGCGGTACGCGCGATCCAGGTCACGCTCTACCGCGTGGCGCGCAACTCGCATATCGGCAATTCGCTGATCTGCGCGGCGCTCAACGGCAAGGAGGTGTTCGCGATCATCGAGTTGCGCGCGCGCTTCGACGAGGCCGCCAACATCGACTGGGCCAAGCGCCTCACCGAGGCCGGCGTGCACGTGGTCTTCGGGATACCGGGCCTGAAAGTGCATTCCAAGCTGATCCTGATCAGCCGCCAGGAGGGGACGCAACTGCGCCGCTACGTGCACATCGGGACCGGCAACTTCAACGAGAAGACCGCGCGCTTCTACACCGATCTCGCGCTGTTCACCGCGAACCAGGAGATCGCCGAGGACGTGCACCACGTCTTCGACTTCATCCGCCACACCTATCGCCGCCACAAGTTCCGCCACCTCGCGGTCTCGCCGCTGACCAACCGCTCCACCTTCCTGCGCCTTATCCACGCCGAGGTGCTCAACGCGCGCGCGGGCAAGCCGGCCACGATCTTCCTCAAGTGCAACAACCTGGTCGACGAGGAACTGATCGACCGGCTCTACGAGGCCAGCCAGGCCGGCGTGAGGATCCGCGTGATCGTGCGCGGCATGTGCTCGCTGCTGGCCGGTGTCGCCGGCGTGAGCGACAACATCGAGATCATCAGCATCGTCGATCGCTTCCTCGAGCACAGCCGCGTCTACGTGTTCGGCAACGGCGGTGAACCGCGCTACTTCATCTCCTCGGCCGACCTGATGACGCGCAACCTCGACCACCGCGTCGAAGTCACCGCGCCGGTCTACGACAAGCTCGCGCAGCGCCGGCTGCAGCGCCTGCTCGAGACGCAATGGGCCGACAACGTGAAGGCGCGCGTGCTCAGCGCGGACCAGGACAACGGTTACCGTGATCGCGGGCACAAGCGCCGGCTTCGCTCGCAGGAAGTTCTGGCGCGCTACTACGCCGACGACCAGCGCCGCGAGACGCTGGCACTGGAGCAGCCCGAAGCGGGAGAGGACGGTCCGGCGAAGGCTCAGTGATCGTGTTTGCCGCCCCCCATGCAGGCGGGTGAATCAGGCGCGTGCGCGGCGCGTTGCGCCCACTCCGCGGGCGTGTAGGTGTGCAGGGCGAGCGCGTGCACGCCACGGGCGAGTTCTTCGGCCAGCACCTTGTAGACCTGCTGGTGGCGCGCGACGCTGCGCTTGCCCTCGAAGGCCGCGCTGACCAGCACGACCTTGAAATGCGTTTCCGAGCCCGGCGGCACGCTGTGCTGGTGGCTCTCGTTGAGCACCTCCAGCTCCCCCGGCGCGAAAGCCTCGGCGAGCTTGCGTTCGATGGTCTGCTGCATGCGCATCCGTACCTTGCCTCCCTAGCGGACTGTCCGTATTTCACTGGCCCGCCCCGGGCCGATCCCGGATAATACGCGCCCTCCCCCCTTATTGCGATGCAGGCTCCAGTCCATGCGCAAGCCCGAATTGCTGTCTCCGGCCGGCACCTACAAGTCCATGCAGTATGCCTTCGCCTATGGCGCGGACGCGGTCTACGCCGGGCAGCCGCGCTACAGCCTGCGCGTGCGCAACAACGACTTCAGCCGCATCGAGCGCCTCGCCGAGGGCGTGGACTACGCGCACCGGCTGGGCAAGCAGTTCTTCATCGCCAGCAACGTCTCGCCGCACAACGACAAGCTCAAGAGCTACCTGCGCGACATGGAACCGGTGATCGCCATGAAACCCGACGCGCTGATCATGGCCGACCCGGGGCTCATCATGATGGTGCGCGAACGCTGGCCCGAGATCCCGGTGCACCTCTCGGTACAGGCCAACGCGGTGAACTGGGCGACGGTGAAGTTCTGGAAGCGCATGGGGCTGACGCGCATCATCCTCTCGCGCGAGCTTTCGCTGGAGGAAGTCGCCGAGATCCGCCAGGAATGCCCCGACATCGAGCTCGAGGTCTTCGTGCACGGCGCGCTCTGCATTGCCTATTCCGGTCGCTGCCTGCTGTCTGGCTACATCACGCACCGTGACTCGAACCAGGGCGCCTGCACCAACACCTGCCGCTGGAAGTACCAGGCGCACGAGGCGGTGCAGACCGAATCGGGCGACGTGGTCGCGATCCACGAACCGGTGCCGCTACAGGCGCCCGAACCCGAGCCTGCGCCCGTGCAGGACCGCATCTACCTGCTGCAGGAGGAAGGCCGCCCCGGCGAATACATGCCCGCCTACGAGGACGAGCACGGCACCTACATCATGAACTCGAAGGATCTGCGCGCGATCCAGCACGTGCGCCAGCTGATCGACATCGGGGTCGACTGCCTGAAGATCGAGGGCCGCACCAAGTCGCACTACTACGTGGCGCGCACCGCGCAGGCCTACCGTCGCGCGATCGACGACGCGCTCGCGGGCCGCGAGTTCGACATGGGGCTGATGGAGGAACTCGAGAAGCTCGCCAGCCGCGGCTACACCGAGGGCTTCTACCGCCGCCATCCGCCGGGCGAGTTCCAGAACTACGAGCGCGGCGTCTCGAAGGGCGATTACCAGCAGTTCGTCGGCGAGGTGCTCGACCTCGACGCCGCCTCCGCCATGCTCACCGTCTCGGTCAACAACCGCTTCGCGCTGGGCGACCGCCTGGAACTGATGACCCCGCAAGGCAACTGCGAATTCACCCTCACCGACATGACCAGCGAAGCCGGCGAGCGCCGCGAGGTGGCACCGGGCTCCGGTCACGTGGTGAAGTTCCCGCTCCCCGAAGCCGCACGCGAGCTGCGCGATGCCGGCTACGCGATGGTGGCGCGGTACATCTGACGAAGGGATCTCCGCGGGCGCGGGCGCGGAGAGAACCGCGAAATTTCGGACCATTTCGAACCTTTGACTTGCTCCGTCGCTGGCCTCGCTGTACGGCCGCCGCAACGGGGCCCGCGGCAAGTACGTCCCTGTAGGCTCTGGCGCCGCATCCCTGCGGCGCACGGCCCCTTATGCCGCGACCGGACAACGAGGCCGCTCGGCTGACGCACTGCCGCAGCTTGATACGCCAAGTATCGCTACATGTTTGAGTACCTGCAGAAACAACGCAACAGAATGCCTTCGGGGCAAATGCGTGGCCGAGTCCACTCGGCGCTGTGGAACATCGGAATGAGCCGGATCGAAGGAATAGCCAAAGGAGGCACCGCTTCGACCGAGCGGGCTGAGCTGGCCGCCCTTGCCGTGAGGGGGCGTGCGCCGCATGGATGCGGCGCTCGAGCCTACAGGGACGTATTCACGGCGTCCCCAGCACGGCAAGGGCGGGCAGCGCAGCCAGCGACGCGCCGCGCGTGCGGCTCTCGAGCATTACGGCAGCCGCGCGGGCGTGAAAACAGCCGAGCAATTTCCAGGCAACGGCCAGACCTACTCCTCAGTACATCAGCGCAAAGAGCTTGCGCTGGTACTCCGCCGCGAGCGGGTCGCCCTTGCCGAGCGCGCGGATGATGTCGAGGAGCGTCTTGCGCGCCTCGCCGCCACGGAACTCGCGGTCACGGCCCAGGATGCCGATCAGCAGCTCCAGCGCCTCGCGCGAACGGCCCGCCTGGCTGAACTGCACCGCGAGCTGGTAGCCGGTGTCCATGTTGTCGGGATCGCGCGCGCGCGCCTGCAGCAGCGCCTGGATCTCGGGCGTGTCGGCCGCCTGCTTCTTCAGCTGCAGCTCGGACAGCAGGCGTTCGAAGTCACCGTCCTGGTCGGCCATCGGGATCGAATCGAGCACCACCTGCGCCTCGTCCACGCGGTTCAACTCGATCAGGATGTCGGCGTAGACCTTGGCGATGTCGGCACGCTGGCGCGACTCCTCGTAGGCACTGCGCGCCGGCGCGAGCGCCCCGGCCGCATCGCCCGCCTCGAGCAGTTCCAGCGCCTGGTGCAGCAGGATGTCCCACGGCTTGGGCAGGTGCTTCTCGAGCATCTGGCGCACCGCGGATTCGGGCTGCGCGCCCACGAAGCCGTCGACCGGCTGGCCGTCCTTCATCAGGATCACGGTCGGCAGGCTGCGCACCCCGAACTGCTGCGCGATAGGCTGCAGCTCGTCGCAGTTGACCTTCGCGAGCATCACCTGGCCGGCATATTCGCGCACCAGCTTGTCGAGGATCGGCATCAGCGCCTTGCACGGCGCGCACCAGTCGGCCCAGAAATCGATCAGCACGGGGCGCGCGTGCGACTCCTCGATCAGCATGCGCTGCGCGTTGTCGCGCGTGATCTCGACCATCAATTCGGCCATGTGCTGCTCCGTCATCCTCGTGTGGGTTGCAGTGGGGAAATCATGGCTCACGGCACCGGGTACCGGGCCGCGAGACGCTCGAAGAATGCGATCAATTCCGGATCACTCATGCGACCTGCCGCGGACAGGCTGCCGTGGTCGGTGTGCAGCAACGTCCCGTCAGGCGCGAGCAGAACCACGGAGGGAATGCCCATGTCGGTCGGATTACCGTATTGCTCCACGATATCGCGATTGCGCTGGCTCCTGCCGACGTCCACGTGCAGCGTGCGGAACTCGCGCTCGAGCACCGCGGCCAGCTCCGGCGTGCGGTAGCGTCGCGCGAGGCTGCGCGAATCCGAACACCAGTTGGCCCCGAAGGTCAGCAGGATGCGCTTGCCGCTGGAGCGGTCTTCGAGCAGGGCAGCGATCTGCGCCCTGGGATCGGCCTCGCGATCGTAGGGGCGAAAGCCATCTTCATCGCCGGCTCGTGCACGCGCGAACAGGGCACAGCACAACAGCAAGACGAGCAGCGCGACACAGCTGCGCGCAGACGGGCTCCTGGTATCGGGCTGCATGAAACTACCTCCGCACAAGCGGCGCGCATCATATCAGGATCGGAGGGCTCTCACTCCCCGGATGGGGTGTCGTCGCGCTTGCGGGTCCGGGAGCTGGAGGATTTCTGCACGAAATGGTGGCTCTCGACGTAATCGCGCTCGAGCCACCATGCCCCCTGGGCACCGCGCCCGGTCTTGCGGCGATCGCTCACCTCACGCCGGCTTTCGGTCACGGAGACCTGCTGCTTGCGCCGATCCCACCCGCTGCGCTTGTCACCGAATATGGATTCGGTGTCCGTGCGCGACGGGCGCATGCTGTCAGCGCCGCCCGCCTTGCCGTCCGGAATCTTCCTGACCATGCACCGCTGCCGGAAAATTGACTCATCCGCATTATAGGCCGGCGATCCCAAATGAACAGCCGCGGCGTGCGCCACCCTTGCGTGGCATGATCTGGATCAGCCGAACAATTCGCCCGTCTCCGCGCGCTCCAGCAGCAGCCGCGGCGGTTCGAAATCCGCGCCGTAAGCCTGCGCCAGCTCGCGCGCCCGCGCCACGAAGCGCTTGAGCCCCCAGGCGTTGATGCACTGGAACACGCCGCCGGTATGCGGCGGGAAGCCGATACCCATGATCGAGCCGATGTTGCCATCGGCAACGCTCGTGATCACGCCTTCCTGCATTGCACGCACTGCTTCGACGCACTGCGCGAACACGAGCCGGTCCTTGATGTCCTCGAACGGCACTTCTTTGCACCCATTTGGGGCAAAGTGCTGCTTGAGGCCTGGCCAGATGTGCTTCTTGCCGCCTTCCGGGTACTCGTAGTAGCCGCCGCCGCTGCGCCGCCCCTTGCGGCCGAACTCCTCGACCATGCGCCGCACCAGCTCACCGGCCGGCTGCTCCTGCCAGGTCTCGCCGCGGGCCTCGGCGTCGGCCTTCATCTGCAGACCGTTGCGGTAGGCCGTTTCCTGGCTGATCTCGTCGATCGCCGCGAGCGGGCCCACCGGCGAGCCGTTGGCGCGCGCCGCCGCCTCGATGAGCACCGGGTCGATGCCCTCCAGCACCATCTGCGCGCCCTGCGAGATGGTCTTGCCGATCACGCGCGTGGTGAAGAAGCCGGGCGCGTCGTTGACCACGATCGGCGTCTTGCCGAGCTGCTGCGCGAGGTCGAAGGCCGCCGCGAGCGCCTCGTCGCCGGTCTGCTCGCCACAGATGATCTCCACGAGCGGCATCCTGTCGGCCGGCGAGAAGAAGTGCATGCCGATGAAATTCGCCGGGCGCACCGAGGCCTCCGCAAGCTCGGTGATCGGCAGCGCCGAGGTGTTCGAGGCGATCAGCGCAGTGTGCCCGAGCACGGCCTCGAGTTCGCGCACCACCGCTGCCTTTACGTCGCGACGCTCGAACACCGCCTCGATCACCGCGTCGCAGGGGGCGAGATCCGTGTAGTCCGCGGTCGGCGTGATCATCGCGAGCAGCGCCTCGCGCTCGGCGTCGCTCATGCGCTTGTTCTTCGCGCACGCCTGGCGCGCATAGTCCTTGCCGCGCTCGGCTGCCGCGAGATCCATGTCCTTCAGGAACACCGCGATACCCTTGCGCGCCGCAGCGTAGGCGATGCCCGCACCCATCTGTCCCGCGCCGAGGATGCCCAGGGTCTTCACCTTGCGCCGCGCGATGCCCGCGGGGCGGCTCGCGCCCTTGCCGATCGCGTTCATCTGCACGAAGAACGCCGTCATCATGTTGCGCGCGGTCTGGTCGAGCAGCAGGCTGAGGAAATAGCGCGCCTCGATCTTCTGCGCGGTGTCGAAATCCACGCGCGCGCAATCGGCAACCGCCGCGAAAATCGCCTTCTGCGCCGGCATCAATCCCCTGGTCTGGTTCATGACGTTGACCGGGCCCAGCATCATCAGGCCCTGGTTGGCCTTGTGGTCCGGCCCACCGCCGGGAATCTTGTAGCCTTCGCTATCCCACGGCTGCTTCGCCCCGGGGTTGGCCAGCAGCCAGGCGTGGGCGCGCGCGCGCATCTCGTCCTCGCTCGCCGCGATCTCGTGCAGCAGGCCCTTTTCGAGCGCCTTCTCGGCCTTCAGGCGCGTGCCCTGGCTGATCAGCGTGATCGCTTCCTGCATACCCACCAGGCGCGTCAGGCGCACCACGCCGCCGGCACCGGGCATCAGCCCGATCTGCGCCTCGGGCAGGCCGAGGTCCACGCCCGCCAGCGCGATGCGGTGGTGGCAGGCCAGCGCAATCTCGAAGCCGCCGCCTAGCGCTGCACCATTGATGCCGACCGCGACCGGCACGCCCAGCGTCTCCAGCGTGCGCAACGGCGCCTTGGTCGCCAGCGTGCCCTCGAACATCTGCTGCTTGCGCTCGGCCGGCACGTCGAGATCCATCTCGAGCATTTCCTTGATGTCGCCGCCGGCGAAGAACTGCCCCGGCTTGCCGGAGCGCACATAGACGCCCCTGACGCCACCCGCTGCAACCATGCCTTGCAGCTCGGCGACCGCCGCCTTCATCGCGGCGTCGTACTCGAGGCCCATCGTGTTGACGCTGGAGCCCGGCTGGTCGAACACCAGCTCGACGATGCCTTCCGCGCCCTTGTTCAGAGTGATGTATCCCATGGTCCCTGCTCCCCGCTGTACCGGATCCGCGCTCGGCGCGCGGATCACACGCGCTCGATGATGGTTGCGATGCCGATGCCGCCGCCCGCGCACAGCGTGCAGAGGCCGCGCTCGAGGTTGCGCCGTTCGAGCTCGTCGAGCAGCGTGCCCAGGATCATGGCGCCGGTGGCGCCGATCGGGTGCCCCATCGCGATTGCCCCGCCGTTGACGTTGATGCGCTCGTCCGGCACACCCATCAGCGCCTGGAAGCGCAGCACCACGGCCGCGAAGGCCTCGTTCAGCTCGAACAGGTCGATGTCCTCCACCTTGAGCCCTGCCTTGGCCAGCGCCTTGCGTGCCGCGGGAGCCGGGCCCTCGAGCATGATCGTCGGCTCGGTGCCGACCAGCGCAGTCGCGACGATGCGCGCGCGAGGCTTCAGTCCGAGCTCGCGCCCGGCGCGCTCGTTGCCGATCAGCACGAGGCCCGCGCCGTCGACGATGCCCGAGGAATTGCCGGGGGTATGCACGTGCTCGACGGATTCGAGTTGCGGGTAACGCAGCTTCAACAGCTCGTCCTGGCCCCACTCGCCGAACTGCGCAAACGAGGGCTTGAGCCGCGCGAGATCCGCCAGGGTCGTACCTGGGCGGATGAACTCGTCATGATCCAGGATCGTCACCCCGTTCATGTCACGCACCGGCACGATCGAGCGAAAGCGCCCCTCGGCACGCGCCGCGGCCGCGCGCTGCTGCGACATCAGCGCGTAGCGGTCGACGTCCTCGCGACTGAAGCCGTTCAGGGTCGCGACCAGGTCGGCACCGATGCCCTGCGAGACGAACAGCGTGCGCATCGCGACCCAGGGATCGCCCTGCGCCCCGCCGCTGGCGCCGATGCCGAGGCGCGACATCGACTCCACGCCGCCGGCGGCCACGAGGTCCTCGAAGCCGGCCGCCACCTTGGCCGCGGCCATGTTCACGGCATCCAGCCCGCCGGCGCAGAAGCGGTGGATCTGCACGCCCGCCGTGGCCTCGCCCCAGCTGGAGTAGGTCACCGCGGTGCGCGCGATATCCTGGCCCTGCTCGCCCACGGGTTCGCCACAGGCGATCACCAGGTCCTCTACCCGCGAGGTGTCTAGATCGTTGCGCTGCTTCATCGCCTCCATGAGGTTGACGAGCAGGTCGATCGGCTTGACCTCGTAGAGGCTGCCTCCGGGCTTGCCCCTGCCGCGAGGGGTGCGGATCGCGTCGAAAATCAATGCCTCGTGAGCCATGTGGAACTCCGCCGGTGGTTGCGCGCGCCGCTCCCGGGGCCGGCCCTTGCGGACTGCCGCGGCGCGCAGATTTCAGGGCGACAAGGATACCCGCGCGCCGCGCGGCCTCAATGGCAATTCGGGTCAACAGGAAATAGCAATTGCAGTCAGGCCGCGCTCAGCGTGCCTCGAGCGCGCGGTGCTCGCCCGGTGTCATGCCGGTCCATTTCTTGAACGAGCGGTAGAACGCGCTCGGATCCGTGAAGCCCATCAGGATCGCCACGTCGGTGATCGACAGCTCCGGGCGGTTCAGGTAATCGATCGAGGCCTCGCGACGGCAGCTGTCCTTCAACTCCTGGAACGTGGTGCCCTCGCGCTTGAGACGCCGGCGCAGCGTGGGCGCGGACATGTGCAGCAGCTCGGTGATGCGCTCGAAACTCGGGAAACCGCGACTGAAATCGTGCCCGATCAGCGCGCGCACCTGGTCCACCAGGCTCTGTTTGCCGGGATCGGCCGGCATGGTCAGCAGCTGGTAGGGCGCGGTGCGCAGGAAATCGCGCAGCGAGTCCTCGTTGTGCACCAGCGGATACGCCAGGTAATCGGCCGGAAAGGCGAACGCGGGGATCACGACGCCGAACTGCAGCTCGCAGTTGAACAGCTGGCGGTAGCGCGCGAGATTCGCCGGCGGCGAACCGCTCAGCTCGACGCGATCGAGCGGCAGCGGGTGACCGACGAGCCAGCCGAAGAAGCGGTGCCACATCGACAGGCCGCAGGCCGCGGCCGCCGGCGACATCAGGAAGGCGGTATCGCCTGCAGCGGCGAGCGCATTCGCCTGCGGCGGCACGACGATCTCGAAGCGCGCCGATTCACCCTCGCGCTTCAGGCGCATCTCGAGTTGGCCGTCGTAGAACACCTGGTGGAACTCGCAGATGCGCGCAATGGCGCGACCCAGGTTCGCGCAGCCGAGCAGGCAGTAGCACATCATGCGGAAGGCGCCGGGCCGCATCCCGACATCGCGCCGCAGGCCGAAGGTCTCGTCCTGCAATGCGGTCATCACGCTACGGTAGAGCCGGCTGTAGGCAAGCGCGGGAATCTCGCTGCGGTAGGCCGCCGCCTGCGGGTCCAGCACGTCGAAGCCGATGCCGGCGGCCAGCGTGGACTGCGCCGGATCCAGTCCGCGCTCGCGCAGCATGCGCGCCAGCGAGGCGGCGAACTGGGTCGGCACCAACTCGTTGGGGAGCACGTCCTGGGTCACGGTATCGGGCACTGGATCACGGGCTGGCGCATGGAGGCCGCGCATTATGCCAAAGCACGGCCCGCGGTGTCGCCTCGTGGCATATACTTCGGCGCAGCGATGGAGCAAGGACCCCGAGGCGGAGCGGCATGAGTGACGAGCGTTTCGACATAGTCTTCGGTGGCGAGTTGCTCACCGGCTTCGCGCCGGCGACGGTGGCCGACAACCTGGCGCGACTGTTCAAGACCTCGCCCGAAACCGTGGCGCGGCTGCTCGACGGCGGCATGCATACGCTCAAGCGCAACGTCGATGCCGCGACTGCCGCGAAGTACCGCAGCGCGATGGAACGCGCCGGTGCGCGCGCGACGCTGCGCCCGCTGGCACCGGATTCCGCCGCAGCCACCCGGGCCGCGGGACTCGACCTCGCGCCACCCGGCGGCGAGTTGCTGGCCGCGCACGAACGGCGCCCCGCTACCGCCATCGAGGTGGACACCAGCCACATCCGGCTCGCAAGCGCCTTCGCAACGACCCCGGAGGAGGAACGCCCCCTGCCGGTCGTGCCCGACACCTCCCACATCAGCATTGCCGCCGTCGGCGCCGACCTGCTGGCGCAGCGCGAGGCCGCAGCGCCGGCGCCGCCACCGGACACCAGCGCCATCACGCTCGCGGAACCGGGCGCGGTGCTCGGCCCGCAAGGCGCGGCGCTCGCGGTTGCGGTACCGGACATCAGTCACATCTCGCTCGCACCGCCGGGCGCGCCGCTCGAGGAGTTGCGCCCCGAACGGCGCACCGTGACGCCCGACACCAGCGCGCTCGAACTGGCACCACCGGGCTGAGCGCCTCAGGCAGGCGCAGCGGCGCGCGGCAGCCACACGCTGACACGCAGGCCCGGTGCGTTGTCGCCGAGCTGCACGCCACCGCCGTGCAGGTTGATCACGGCCTGCACCAGGCTGAGCCCCAGCCCGTTGCCCGGATGACCGCTGCGGCTCGCCTCGACCCGGTAGAAGCGCTGGAACACCTTGTCGCGCTCCGCGGCGGGGACGCCGGGGCCGTCGTCGGCGACGCTGATCGTCGCGACGTCCGTGCCGGCATCCAGCCGCACCTCGATATGACCGCCCGCGGGCGCGTACTTGATCGCGTTGTCGAGCAGGTTGGCGAAGGCCTGGAACAGCAGGTCGCGGTCGAACACGCCGGGGCAACTCGGCGGCAGCACCACGCTCACCCGCTGCTCCTTGTCCGCGGCCAGCGGCTCATAGAACTCGCAGACGTCGCGCAATATGGTCACCAGGTCGGTGGCGGCGAAGCCAGAGCGCCGGTTGCCCGACTCGATCTGCGCGATGCGCAGCAGCGCGTTGAAGGTTGCGAGCAGCTCGTCGGACTCCTGCAACAGTGCCGCGACCGCCTCGTTGCGCCCGCCCTGTCCGTCGAACTCGATGCTGGCGAGCCGGTTGCGCAGGCGCGTGAGCGGCGTGCGCAGATCGTGCGCGATGTTGTCCGATAGCTGCTTCAGGTCCTCCATCAGCTGCGCGATGCGATCGAGCATGTGATTGAGGTTGACGATCAGGCGCTTGAAGTCGTCGTCATCGCCACCCCTGGCCACCGGGATGCGCTGGCTGAGATCACCGGAGAGGATGCCCGCGATGCTGTCGTTGATCGCGCCGATGCGCCGCTCGAGGATCAGCGCGAGGATGGCCGCCCAGACGGCGCCCAGCACGATGGTGGCGAGCATGCCCTGCACCAGCACGGTCAGCGTGATGCGCAGGAACTCGCTGATGTCCTTGTAGTGCCGCGCGACCAGCAGCCGCGAGCCGTCGGCAAAGCGCGTGCTGGCACCGACGAAATCGAACTCCTGCTCCCCCCCGCTGATTTCCGCAAGCGTACGGTCGAAACCCAGCCATTCCTCGCCCTGCCCCAAGCGCTCCGGCCAGCGCGACAGGTTGCCCGCGACCTTCTGCCCCTCGGCGTCGACCAGCAGGTAGAACAGGCGCGGAAAGCCCGAGGCCTGGATGCGATCGGCAATGACGACGGATACACCGCGCGCGCCCTCGGTCGCGAACCGCGCCTCGAGCTCGCGCGTCTCCGCACCGATCAGCGCGTTCATGTCGCGGAAATAGCTGAGGGTGAGCGAGGCGTAGCCGACGGCCAGCACCACGAAGACCGCCACGCTGACACCGACCAGGTAATTCAGCGTGTAGCGGAACAGGCTAGCCCGGAAAATCCTGTTCGGGTTCATCCAGCATGTATCCCGCACCGCGCACGGTCTTCAGCAGCGGCTTGTCGAATTCCTTGTCCAGCTTCTGGCGCAGCCGGCTGATGTGCACGTCGATGACGTTGGTTTGCGGGTCGAAATGGTAGTCCCAGACGTTCTCGAGCAGCATGGTGCGCGTGACCACCTGGCCGGCGTGCTTCATCAGGTACTCGAGCAGGCGGAACTCGCGCGGCTGCAGGTTCAGCGACTTGCCGGCGCGCGTGACCTTGTGCGACAGCAGGTCCATCTCCAGGTCCGCGACGCGCAGCCGGGTCACGGCCGAGGAGGAGTCCTTGCGCCGCAGCAGCGCTTCGATGCGAGCCAGCAGCTCGGCGAAGGCGAACGGCTTCACGAGGTAGTCGTCACCGCCGGCCTTCAGGCCCTTCACGCGGTCGTCGACCTCGCCGAGCGCGCTCAGGATCAGCGCCGGCGTGTTGTTGTCGGCCCCGCGCAGCGTGCGGATGATGGCAAGACCGTCCACGCCCGGCAGCATACGATCGACGACCAGCGCGTCGTATTTCTCCGCGCTCGCGCGGAACAGCCCGTCCTTGCCATCGGCGGCCTGGTCCACGGTGAACCCGCTCTCGCGCAGCCCGCGGCTGATGTAGTCCAGGACGCTGGCATCGTCTTCGATCACCAGAATGCGCATCAATTCCGCTCCATGGACGCGACGCATCCCTTCCGCTGTCTGCACTGCACCCGCCCCGGCTGGATTTGCCGGGCATTGTGCAGCCCGAACGGTGAACGGCGGTTTGCGCGGCCCTTACCTTTTGGTAACGTGTGTCCGGCCGCTGCGCACCTGCGCGAGGCGCATCAGGCACACGATCCCGACCTTGCACGATACTAGCATGACACGATCTCCCGCCGGCTCGCCGGACGCCCTGCCGGCCCCCGGACTGCTGCGCCGCTTCGCCGCGATGCTCTACGACAGCCTGCTGCTGTTTGCGGTGGGCTGGACCGTGACGGCGGTCGCGGTGGGGCTGCGCGCGGCCAGCGTGGGCGAGGCCGCCATACGCGCCAGCGGCAAGGCGGCCGTATCCGGACTGCTGCTGCAGGCCGCGATCGCCGCGACGACGGCATTGTTCTTCGGCTGGTTCTGGACCCGATCCGGGCAAACACTGGGCATGCAGGCCTGGCGGTTGCGCCTGCAGCAGCCCGACGGCAGTCCGATCAGCTGGCCCCAGGCCATGATCCGCATGGGCGGCGCGGCGCTGTCGGCACTGTGCCTCGGCGCCGGCTACTGGTGGGCACTGTTCGACCGCGAGAAGCGCACCTGGCACGACCGGCTCTCCGGCACGCGCGTGGTATTGCTGCCGAAGCGCGGCTGAGTGCCTCGCCGCGAGCCGCGTATATAATTTGCACCTTTTCGAGGGCTGCGCACGGCATCCGCCGCCGACGCCCCATGCCTACAGGAGCAGAGATGGACATCAGCATCAAGCACATCGCCGATCCGGCCGCCGAACGCTGCGGCTGCCTGGTCCTGCCGGTCGCCGACGGCGGCAAATTCGGCACCATGGCCGCGCGCCTCGACCAGGCCACGGGCGGGCAGCTCGCGCGGCTCGTGAAGACCGAGCACTTCAGCGGCGCCGCGGGCAAGAGCGTGCTGCTGCACCATCCTGCCGGTATCGCGGCGCAACGCCTGCTGTTGCTCGGCGCCGGCAAGCCCGAGGCCGCCGACGCGGGCGCCTTCCGCAAGATGGTCATGCACGCGCTGGGCGCGGTACAGGCCACCGGCGCCACCGACCTCGTCATGCTGATCGATGACGTCGTGACGAATGAGCGCGACCGCGACTGGCAGGCACAACAGCTCGGCCTGCTCGCGGGCGCGGCCGGCTACCGCTACACGCACACCCTGTCGCAGCCCGAACCCGGCTCACGACTGAAGAAAGTCGTGCTTGGCAGCGCGACCCGGCCTTCCGCCGCCAGCGTGCGCGCGCTCGCCGAGGGGCGCGCCATGGCCGCGGGCGCCAACCTGGCGCGCGAGCTGGGCAACCTGCCAGCGAACATCTGCACGCCGTCCTACCTGGCGTCACAGGCGCGCGCGCTGGCCGCGCAGCACGCGCAGTTGCACTGCAAGGTGCTGGACGAGAAGAAGATGGCGGAGCTGAAGATGGGCGCCCTGCTCTCCGTCACCGCCGGCAGCAAGGAAGCGGCGAAGCTGATCGTGCTGGAATACCGCGGCGGCGCCAGGGGTGCGCGTCCGCACGTGCTGGTTGGCAAGGGCATCACCTTCGATTCCGGCGGCATCAGCATCAAGCCCGGCGCCGGCATGGACGAGATGAAGTTCGACATGTGCGGCGCGGCCAGCGTGCTCGGCACCATGAGGGCCATCGCCGAGCTGAAGCCACGGCTCAACGTGGTCGGCATCGTCGCGGCCTGCGAGAACCTGCCGAGCGGCACCGCGACCAAGCCCGGCGACGTGGTGAAGAGCATGGCCGGCATCACCATCGAGGTGCTGAACACCGACGCCGAGGGTCGCCTGATCCTGTGCGACGCGCTCACCTACGCCGAGCGCTTCGAGCCGCAGTCCCTGATCGACATAGCGACCCTGACCGGCGCCTGCGTGGTCGCCCTCGGCAAGCACGCCAGCGGGCTGTTCAGCAACAACGACGAGCTTGCGGCCGAACTGCTCGCGGCAGGTAGCGACACCCATGACCGCGCCTGGCAGATGCCCCTGTGGGACGACTACCAGGAGCAGCTGAAGAGCAATTTCGCCGACGTGGCCAACATCGGCGGCCCCGGTGCCGGCAGCGTGACCGCGGCGTGCTTCCTGTCGCGCTTCACGAAAAAGCAGCGCTGGGCGCACCTGGACATCGCGGGTTCGGCCTGGGACCAGGGCGCGGCGAAGGGCGCGACCGGCCGCCCGGTGGCGCTGCTCACGCGCTACCTGCTCGATCGCGCACGGCACCACAAGGCGGCCGATTGAGACGCGCCGCGGCATGACCCGCATCGACTTCTACCTGCTGCCGGTGAGCGAACCGCACGGCAAGCTGAGCTTCGCCTGCCGGCTGGCGGAAAAGGCCTGGCAGTCGGGACACCAGGTCTACGTGCATGCCAGTGACACGGCCGAGGCCGGGGCCATCGACGCGCTGCTGTGGTCGTTTCGCGACACCAGCTTCGTGCCGCACCGGCTGCTCGGTGCCGCCGAAGGCGAGCCCGCACCGGTGGAGGTGGGCTCGGGCGAGGCCGCCGCGGATCACCACGACGTGATGATAAATCTCTCTGCCGCGGTGCCGCCGCTGTTCAGCCGCTTCGAGCGCGTCGCCGAGATCGTGCTCAACGATCCGCACGCACTCGCCGCCAGCCGCCAGCGCTGGAGCTTCTACAAGGACCGCGGCTATCAGCTCCAGCACCACGACATGCAACATCTGCGGAGCGCCGGTGACCGAGACAACGCCTGAGCACAGCGACCCGCGCCGGGGCCTGCTCGACGAGCTGCAGTCGTTGAGCGCGACGCTGGACCCGTCCGCGCACGACGCGCCGACCTACGGCGACATCCCGGTCCTGCAGGACGTGGTCGAGCTGCCCCGGGCGGCGCAGGCAACACCCGGCCTGGTGAGCGCGGCGTTTGCGCCCGGCATCGACCTCGGCGCGGCACTGGAAGTGGAGGCCCGATCCATCGTGGACGACCTGATGGACGAGTTCCTGCCGCTGCTCGAGGCACAACTGCGTGAACGGCTGGAAGCGCGGATGCGGCAACTGCTGGCCGACAAAGCCGGCCCCGCAACGCCGGGGTGAACGCGGTTTCCTTGCTGCGCGCCATCGCGGCGCTATAGAATTTTTCATTTTTTGCGCCGGCCCCGGCGCCGCAGGCATGCACACCTGCCGAGCAGGTGGCCGCGGCGACGGAAGCGAGAGCATGGACAAGACCTACAGCCCGGACGAGATCGAAGGCCGCTGGTACGCGCAATGGGAGCAGCGCGGCTACTTCCGCCCGGGCGGCGGCGCCACCCCCTATTGCATTGTGATCCCCCCGCCCAACGTCACGGGCAGCCTGCACATGGGCCACGCGTTCCAGCAGACCATCATGGACGCGCTGATCCGCTATCACCGCATGCGCGGCCACAACACGCTGTGGCAGGGCGGCACCGACCACGCCGGCATCGCCACGCAGATGGTGGTCGAGCGCCTGCTCGCGGCCGAGGGCACCGACCGCCTCACGCTGGGGCGCGAGGAATTCACGCGCCGCGTCTGGGACTGGAAGGAGCATTCCGGCGGCACCATCACGCGCCAGCAGCGCCGCCTCGGCAACTCGGTGGACTGGTCACGCGAGCGCTTCACGATGGACCCCGAGCTCTCCGAGGCCGTGCGCGAGGTCTTCGTGCGCCTGCACGGGGAAGGCCTGATCTACCGCGGCCAGCGCCTGGTCAACTGGGACCCGAAGCTGCACACCGCGATCTCCGACCTCGAGGTGGTGCAGGAGGAAGAAGACGGCAGCCTGTGGCACCTGCGCTACCCGCTCGAGGACGGCAGCGGCCAGCTGGTGGTTGCCACCACGCGCCCGGAAACGATGCTCGGCGATACCGCCGTTGCCGTGCATCCCGAGGACGAGCGCTACCGCAACCTGATCGGCTGCAAGGTGCGGTTGCCGCTCACGGATCGGCTGATCCCGATCATCGGCG
>Ga0073904_10000596_pt1 | contig 26282 bp, 21 predicted proteins | sample KloWWTrecipitate_FD_66668 | JGI IMG/M metagenome (GOLD analysis project Ga0073904, IMG submission 66668) | Active sludge microbial communities from Klosterneuburg, Austria, studying microevolution and ecology of nitrifiers - Klosterneuburg... | ecosystem: Engineered > WWTP > Aerobic digester >... | reverse complement strand
CGGACGTGACCCCTCCCCCCGAAGGGGTCCGTCCGGATGTCTGGTGTCAGGCTGCCTTGACCGCCGAAACCTCGAGTTCGAGGGTGACCTTGTCACTGACCAGCACGCCGCCGGTCTCCAGCGCCGCGTTCCAGGTGAGGCCCCAGTCCTTGCGGTTGACGGTGACCTGGCCCTCGAAACCGATGCGCTCGTTGCCGAACGGATCCTTGGCCGACCCGCCGAAGATGAACGGCACGACCACCGGACGGGTGGTGTCCTTGATGGTCAGGTCACCGGTGACGGCAACGGTCTCGTCGTCGACGATCTCGGCGCTGGTGGCCTTGAAGGTGATGGTCGGGTAGGTGGCCGCGTCGAAGAAGTCCGGGCTGGTCAGGTGGCCGTCGCGGTTGGCGTCGCGGGTGTCCACGCTGGCGGTCTGGATGGTCACCTGAAGGTCGGTGGCGGACGGGTTCGCACCGTCGATCGTGGCGGTGCCGGACACCTCGTTGAAGGCGCCGCGTACCTTGGCGATCATGGCGTGGCGAGCGACGAAGCCGACGCGCGAGTGGGACGGGTCGAGGTTGTAGGTACCGGAGAGGTCCTTGATGTTCTGCATTTCGCAATCTCCTTGATTGATTGAAGTCTCAACTAAAAGACTAGTGATGAATGATTGAGATGTCAACTACTTCACCTGTCGGACGAGCCGCGCAAAGCCCCTGCCGCGGCTCTTGGCCGCGGGGTAAGGTGACAGCACTACTGAGCCGGACGAGGCGTCGCTGCCCGCGTCCGACGAGACGGAGGATGCATGAGCAACGCGACCTTCAGCTGTGACGAGGTATCCCTCGAGCTCCCCTTGGCAGAGGCCACGCAGGGCAATCACGGCTACGACATCAGCAAGCTGTTGGCCACGACCGGCAACACGACTATTGATGTCGGCTTCGCCAACACGGCGTCCTGCCGTTCGGCGATCACCTTCATCGACGGCGACGCAGGCATCCTGCGCTACCGCGGTTATCCGATCGAGCAACTGGCGGAACATTCCTCCTTCCTGGAGGTCTCCTACCTCGTCCTCTATGGCGAACTGCCCACTGAAGCGCAGTTGGCCGAGTTCTCGACGGGCATCGCGAGGTACCACCTGATCGACGAGCGGATGCGCGAGATGTTCCGCTCGCTTCCGCGCAAGTCGCACCCCATGCCAGTGCTCTCGGCCGGCCTGAACGCGCTGTCGACCTTCGCGGCGTCCAAGTACGGGGACGAGGCGTTCAGCCTCGAGAAGGCGACGCCGCTGCTGATGGGCTCGGTGCCCACCCTCGCCGCGTACGGCTACAAGAACTCAGTCGGTCAGCCATTCCTGTACGCGGACGATTCGCTCAGCTACATCGAGAACTTCCTGCGCATGTCTTTCGGTCTGCCCACCGGGCCCTACCCGTTCGATGACGCGATCACCCGGGCGCTCGACGTCCTGCTGATCCTGCACGCCGACCACGAGCAGAACTGCTCTACCTCAACCGTCCGCATGGTCGCCTCCTCCGGCGCGAACATCTACGTCTCGGTCGCGGCCGGAGTGAGCGCGCTTTCCGGACCGTTGCACGGCGGTGCGAACCAGGCCGTCCTGGAGATGCTGAAGGGCATCCGCGACGAGGGCGGCGACGTGAAGAGCTACGTCACCAAGGTCAAGGACAAGAAGGACACCACCAAGCTGATGGGCTTCGGCCACCGCATCTACAAGAACTACGATCCGCGGGCAGCGATCGTGAAGAAGCATGCGGACGCGATCCTGAACACTCTTTCGGGCAACGACCAACTGCTCGACCTGGCCGTCCAGTTGGAGGAGGCGGCACTATCGGATCCGTACTTCCAGGAGCGCAAGCTCTACCCGAACGTCGATTTCTACACCGGCCTGATCTACCAGGCGATGGGCTTCCCGCAGAACATGTTCACGGTGCTCTTCGCCCTGGGCCGCCTTCCCGGCTGGATCGCCCACTTCCGCGAGCAGGCGGCGGACCCGGCCACCAAGATCAACCGGCCGCGCCAGGTCTACATCGGCGAGGTCGAGCGGCCCTTCATCCCGATGGCCGAGCGCGCCTGACTCGCACGCAGCGAAACGCCCCCGGGTTTGCTCCCGGGGGCGTTTCGCTGCGTTGAGCGAGAGGAAGCGATGCTGCCAGAGCCTGTGCCCGGGCGATGGGCCTCGACTGAACGGGTGGCCCTCGATGCTGAAGGGTGGCCCTCGACGAGCTGGGCCGTCGAGGGAGTTCGATCAGCCCCGCGGCAGTAGACCCACCAGGGTCGGCCGATTGACCTCGGCGAAGAAGTCGTTGCCCTTGTCGTCCACCACGATGAACGCAGGGAAGTCCTTCACCTCGATCTTCCAGATGGCTTCCATGCCTAGCTCGGGGTACTCCAGCAGCTCGACGCTGGTGATGCAGTCCTGGGCCAGGCGTGCCGCCGGGCCGCCGATCGAGCCGAGATAGAAGCCGCCGTGCGCCTTGCAGGCGTCCGTCACGGCTTTGGAACGATTGCCCTTCGCGAGCATGATCATCGAGCCGCCGGCCGCCTGGAACTGGTCGACGTAGGAATCCATGCGTCCGGCGGTGGTAGGCCCGAACGAACCGGACGGCATGCCTGCCGGCGTCTTGGCCGGACCGGCGTAATACACCGGGTGGTCCTTCAGGTACTGCGGCATCGGCTCGCCGGCGTCCAGGCGCTCCTTGATCTTGGCGTGCGCGATGTCGCGTCCCACGATCACCGTGCCGTGCAGGGAGAGCCGGGTCTTCACCGGGTACTTGCTCAGCTCGGCGAGGATCTCGGGCATCGGCCGGCCGAGGTCGATCTCGACGACCTCGCTGTCCTCGAGGTGCTCGTGGGTGGTGTCGGGCATGAAGTGCGCGGGCTCGCGTTCGAGTTGCTCGATGAACACGCCCTCTGGGGTGATCTTGCCCAGGCACTGCCGGTCGGCCGAGCACGAGACCGAGATCGCCACCGGCAGGGACGCGCCGTGGCGCGGCAGCCGGATCACCCGGACGTCGTGACAGAAGTACTTGCCGCCGAACTGGGCGCCGATGCCGAACTGGCGGGTGAGTTCGAGCACCTTCTCCTCGAGTTCGAGATCGCGGAAACCGTGCGCGCTCATCGAGCCGGACGTGGGCAGCGAGTCGAGATACTTCGCCGAGGCGTACTTGGACGTCTTCATGGCGAACTCGGCCGACGTGCCGCCGATCACGATGGCCAGGTGGTACGGCGGGCAGGCTGCCGTACCGAGCGAACGCAGCTTCTCGTCCAGGAACTTCATCATCGAGTCGGGGTTCAGGATCGCTTTGGTCTCCTGATAGAGGTAGCTCTTGTTCGCCGAGCCGCCGCCCTTGGCCATGAACAGGAACTTGTAGGTGAACTCATGCCCGGGTGCGGTGTCGGCGTACAGCTCGATCTGCGCGGGCAGGTTCGTCCCGGTGTTCCTCTCGTCCCACGTAGTGATGGGGGCGTTCATCGAGTAGCGCAGGTTGAGCTTGGTGTAGGCGTCGTAGACGCCGCGGGACAGCGGACGTTCGTCCGTGCCCTCGCTGAGCACCTGCTGGCCGCGCTTGCCCATGATGATCGCAGTGCCGGTGTCCTGGCACATCGGCAGGATGCCGCCCGCGGCGATGTTGGCGTTCTTCATCAGGTCGAGCGCGACGAACTTGTCGTTGCCGCTGGCCTCGGGGTCGTCGAGGATGTTCCGCAGCTGCTGCAGGTGCGCCGGGCGCAGGTAGTGCGCGATGTCGTGCATGGCGGTCTCGGCGAGCAGCTCCAGCGCCGCGGGCGCCACCTTCAGGAATCTGCGCCCGTCCGGACCCTCGACGGTCTCGACGCCTTCGGTGGTGAGGAGCCGGTAGGGGGTGGTGTCCTCCCCGATCGGCAGCAGATCCTCGTACAGGAATTCGGCCATGACACTCCTTCGCTCAAGCCCTGAACATCCTCCCACAGGGGTGTTCGAACTATTGGCTCCGCCCGATTATCCGGCCATGGTCGAGGGTAGGGTCAGGAGTGTGCTGACATAGCGGTCGCACACCCCACGACTGCGGAGGTCCGATGTTCGGCCAAGCGAAGTTCGAGGCCATGAACGCTCACGTGAACTCGATGCTCGAGCGCCGAAGGCTGCTCATCTCGGCTCATCGGGGCAGCGGCGGCGGCAGCATCGCGGTGAATACCGAGCTTGGGATCAAGGCGGCCTTCCTTTCTGGGGCCGACCTGGTGGAGATCGATGTCTCGTCGTCGGTGGACGGTGAGTTCTACTGCTTCCACGACGGCTGCGAGCCCGAATTGCTGGGTATCGAGGCGAACCTGCAGACCCTCACGGCGGAGGAGATCGACCGGCTGTCGTACACGTGGGTGGATCGGCCCGGACGTCGCGCGCGGGTCGAGCACCTGCTGCCGCTGCTGCGCGGCTTCAAGGACACCGACACTCTGTTCAACATCGACCGTTCCTGGTGGCGATGGCCGAACATGTTGCTGGCGTTGGACGGGCTGTACATGGCACACCAGCTGCTGATGAAATGCCCGGCCTGGGAGGATGCAGCGTTGCAGCGGCTGCGGGAGTTCCGGGTGAAGTTCCCGTTCGTGCCCATCTGCGCCTCGCCCAACGATGTTTATCGAGTGGTGAACGACCCGCAGCTGAACACGGTCGGCGTGGAGCTGATCTCCAACACTCCGCAGTCGCCTTGGTTCTCGGCGTCGGTGATCGAGGAGTTCCAGGCGATGGGGGTGTTCGTCTTCGTCAATACCGTGACCCTCAACACCGGCATTCCGCTGTTCGGCGGTCTGGACGACGAGTTGGCCATTTCAAAGTCGCCGGACGAGGCGTACGGGCCGATCTTCGAATTGGGCGTGAACGCCATCCAGACCGACTGGCCGGCTCTGGTGCGCGACTACCGCGACAAGTGGTTCGAGACCCACTGAGAATTGCGGACTTCTCAGCCGGCCACTCTCAGTTCGGAGTGCCGAACATCATGTCGAGGGTCGGCAGCACCACGAGCAGGGCGAAGAGCGCGCCGGCGATGATGAGCGGCCACTGCCAGCGTCCGCCCAGTCGAAGACCGGTGTAGATGAGGTAGCCGGCGACGCTCAGCCCGCCGAGCATCAGCACGAGGGGACCGGCGAACCAGACGGCGAGCGCGAACACGGCGATGCCGATCGCCCACCCGTTCACCAGGGCGGAGCGACTGAATCGAGGTGCGCCCATCGATGCTCCGAATTGTTTGGTTACCCGCCGGAGTATAGGAGTTTGTGAGTCTTGCGAACGAAACTTCGCGAAATCGATGCCTTTCCCGGTTCAGGCGCGCTGCGCGCGGAGGCGTCCCTCGATGACCTGCTGACAGAGCTCCACGGTTTCAGGCAGCAGATCGACACCCAGCACACGGGACTGCCGGGCAACCTGGTTGACCAGTCGTTCCACTTCGGGACGGTTTCCCGCGCGATGCTCGGTGCGAATGCGAGCGCAGAGCAGTTGCTCGTCATCCGGTGCCACCACCAGCGCACGGGACGCCGCCCAGCGAGCCAGGTCGATGTCGCCGTTGGCGAGCGCACGGTCGGCGAGCACCATGCCCACGTCGCGGAGAGCTGAGGTCATGTCGGTCCGCAGAACCTCCGCCCAGTGCCATTGCACCGGCGTGGCGTCAGCCAGCGGTGCCCCGCGCACCAGTTCGAGCGCGGCCACCAGCACGGCGTCCGCCACCCGATCGGCACCGGGACGCAGCAGCAACTGCAGCTGTTCCCAGTCGGAGGTGACTGCGGGGTGCAGCCGGATCCGGCCGGTGTAGGCGTCCGGCAGGTAGAGGGCACCGGTCGGGTCCGTGCCGAGCCAGGCCCGCAACCGGCTCAGGTTCGAGCGCCGGGTGCCCTCGGCCACGGACAGCCCCGCGGACATCTCGGTGGCGCTGCTGCCCGGATGTTCAAGCAGCCACGCGCACACCTCGATCAGTTGCTGGCGGGAGCGGAGGGGCTCCGGACCGCTCGCGCCGACCAGTTCGGTCGGGCCGATCAGCATTACCTGCGGTGCGCCTGGGGCGGGGAGGAGTCTGACGATGTCCATGGGTTCCTCTCCACGGTGGGCGCGCTGTGGCAGTGGCCGCACGTTGTCGGTCGGGTCGCCCCACCAGGGGGCCGGGGTGTCGGTCGGGTCGTCCGCAGTCGAGAGCAGGGACGCGACGCCGGTGCGCGTGGCCTCCGGAATGCTGTGCGCCAGCAGGCTGCCCGGCTGTCCGGCGAGCCGGCCCGAGGGTGCGTAGGGGTCGCCGCCCACGTGCCACAGTGCGGGGGCGACGGAGTCCGTGCCGAGCAGGACCACCACCCCGGTTGGCTGGCCGGCCAACAGGCCGTCCAGTTCGGCGGTGGTCGCCGGGTCTGCCGCGGTGTTCAGCAGGAAGACGATCGGCGTGACCGCGTCCGCTCGGTCGGGATCGACGCGCAGAGTTGCCAGCGGAATGTCGCCCAGAGCACTTCTTCGAGCACTGACCACCGTCCGAAGTTCGGCGATCGCCTCGTGCGGATCTGCTTTGACTCGGACGCGGTCACCGCCGGCCAAGGTGAGCAGCTCGGTGTCGTCACCGGTGACGACCAACTGCACGTCCTGGCTCCAGGGTGCGCAGGCCAATTCGACGCCCATCGCGGCGAGCGTCGAGCGGCGCAGTTCCTCGGAGCCGGTGGCCACGCCGAGGACGCGTGACCGTTCGGCATCGACGAGTTGGGTCTCGCCGGTCTCGGTGGTGCCCAGGCTGACCAGCGCCGGGTACGGAGACGGCCAGTCGCTCGGATCGAGGTCGGGCGCGAGGTCGAAGCGCCAGGTGGTCCGGTCTCCGGAGAAGCCGGACGGGGGCGCGCCCGCGGACCCCGCCCAGTGGAAGCCGATCGTGGTCTCGCCGAGCGCCACCCGCTCCAACTCCGGCAGCGCGAGGTGATTGCGGAAGCAGTGCTCGCCGATCGCCCGCATCGCCTTGTCCAGCGCCGCCATTCGGTCGGGGCGCTGGCGTCCGCCGATCGCCGTCCGCAACCGGGTGGCCGGCTCGGTCGCAGGCAACAGGCGTCGGCCGACCGGGCGGGAGCGAAGCCGAAGGTAGCGCCTGGTCTCGAGCACACCGATCACGGCTGCTGCAGCCAGGGAGCCGAACACCCCGATCGCGGGCAGCCCGGTCTGGTCGTCGTCGGGTTCCGTGTCCTGGCTGTGGGCGGCCTCCGACCCCTCGACGGGTGCGGGGAGTGTTGTGGACGCGGCTGCCTGGGCGGGCTCGGGCGCCTCGCCCTCTCCGGCTCGGGGACCGCCGGGCTCGGGGAGCGTGGTGGCGTCGGCAGGCTCGGCGGACGGGTTCGCACGAGTCTCCGAACCGTCCGGTCCTGAGGTCTCGGATTCGTCGCCGGCGGAGGCTTGGTCGTCGGCCTGGGGCGTCTGCGCGTCGCCGTCCCGGCTGAGCGATGGCTCGGCGCCGCGCGAGGCGTGCTGGGCGGACGGTAGGTCGAGGCGCCAACCGACTTCGATGTGGTCGGGATCGTCGATCAGGTCGGCGTTGGCGGCAGCGATGGCCGGCCAGCGGTTGGCCGTGCCGAGGCGTTCAAGGGCGATGCCGCTGAGGGTGTCACCGCGTTCGACCACCACCTGCTTGGGGGCGGTGGCCGGGAGGGCAAGGCGTGTGCCCGGCGCGAGCCGCGCGGTCGGGTCCTGAAGGCGCTCCGGGTTCGCGGCGACGATCTCCCGCCAGCGGCCGCCGTCGCCCAGGAGCGTTTCGCTCACGCCCCAGAGGTCGTCGCCCGCCGCAACCAGATAACCGTCGTCCTCGGCTCCCGCAGAGATCTCAGCGGGTTCGGCCACGGTCTTGGTGTCCGACACTGCCAGTGGCACTGTCACGGTCAGGCTGGGCGCCGGCGGCGCCTCCGCAGAAGCGGACGCGGGGGCCAACGCCAGCACGGCCAGCAGCAACCCTGCGCTCAGCTGCTGGAGTCCGCCCAACAGCGGGACGCGGAGGTTCACCCCGGCCAGCAAGCGGACGGATTCAACGGTCGTCGCGGCGGTGAACAAGGCCCAGGCGACCCAGCCAACCGCGGTCAGCACCACCAGTAGCAGCGAGCCGTCGTCGGGGCGAAGAAGTCCCGACCAGCCCGACGGACCCCGTCCCCAGGCCAACAGCGCAACCGGGGCGCCGATCATCACCCCGGACAGGATCGCCAGGGCGCCGATCCCTCGAAGCAGGCGGATCATTCTCGACCTCGATATCTGTCCACGACGGCGCTGGCTCGCCCGGTGACGTCGATGGCTCCCGGCCAGCCCGGCACGAGGAGGTCGGCCATCGGGACGCTGCAGGTGACTGTGGTCTCGACGCGGCCCGGCGTTCCTACGACCTGGCCGAGGGCGGCTGCCCTTACGGTTACGGCGAGTCGGCCGCAACGCAGTCCGGAGGCCGCTACCTGGGCCTGGGCGAGTTCGCGTCCGGCTCTCTCGGCGTCGACGACGCTGCGTTCAACTGAGGCGCCGCGAGCCGCGGCGGCAGCGGCCTGGTCAGTGGCGCCGCGGGCCAGCCAGACTCGCGCACCCCCCACCACGAGCCCGAAAAGCAGCACCAGGACGGGCACCAGAAGGGCGAACTCGACCGCCATGGAGCCCCGCTCGCGGGCGTTCGTGACCCCACAACTGAACCTGAGCCGCGACCCACCGAGAGGTCGAGGTCTCGACAAGCTCGACCAGCCGAGGGGTGGATCAATGCTGAGGAGGTTCGTGAGAGCCGGGCGTACCCCCGACCGTTCTCTGAGCCGCGATCCACCGAGAGGGCGGGGTCTCGACAAGCTCGACCAGCCGAGGGGTGGATCAATACTGCGGAGGTTCGTGAGAGCCGGGCGTACCCCCCAACGGTCCCTGAGGAGGTTCGTGAGAACGGGGTGTACCCCCCAACGGTCCCTGAGGAGGTTCGTGAGGAACGAATGAACCGTCACGAAGGGCCCCCGCCTGCTGCTTGAGGCATGAAGTCGCGGGCGTGCGATCAGAAGGCTGTCAACCATCAGCGCGCCACCTTCTCCAGCGGCAGGACGGCGGTCTCGGCGATCCGTCCCTGCCCGAGGTCGAAGAACAGCGGAGCCCGGCCGGAGACGGTCACGACCAACACGTCCGAATGCGCAGCAAGACCGATGGAGACGTCCTGCAGTCCGCCGTTGTCTGCGATGCGTCGCCCAGCTTCGCGGGCGGCCGAATCCTGGGAGGCGCCCATCACCCGAAGATCGGCCACCGCCGCGGCAGCGTTGGCAGCCACCGTCCGGGCGTGCAGCCAGACGCCCAGCTGCACCAGTCCCAGGATCAGGGCTAGCAAGGTGGGCGCGAGCACCGCCCATTGGGTGGATTCGGCCAGCCCGCGCTGGTTCACGGTCGGGGCAGTTTGGCCGAGACGTAGACGGTGACCGCGGTGACCACGATCAGAGCGACCGCGACCGCACCGGCCAGCAGGATCGCGTTCTCGGTGGACTGGGACAGCCCGCGCTCGTCTCGTGCCCGAGTTTGTCGAGGGGCCACCAAACCGGCGATCACCAGGTGCAGGAACTTCATCTCTCCTCCTTCGAAAGGGACCATCAATGGGGTCAGGCGCCGATCAGGCGCAGCAGCGGCGGGACCAGGAAGAACAGGCCGAAGACCAACGAAGGCACGACCATGAACAGAGCCATTCGTTCCGAAACGGCCGACGCCGCGATCTTGGCTTCGGTCAGGTGGGCGTCACGGAGTTCGCGGACGCGGGCGCGCAGAGCTCCAGAGAGGGTCGCGCCGGCCTCGTCCAGAGCCATCACGTCGGCAATGTCGACCAGCGCGGGAAGTCCGAGTTCGGCGCCGAGCCTCTGCAATTCGGGGTAGGGCGCCCGCTGTTCCAGCCGGGCGCGTTCCAGGGCGTCCCGGATGGACGCGAAGATCGTGACGTCACTGAGCGCCGCCGCCGACCGCAGCGACTGGCTGCCGGACTGGTTGGCCAAGCGCTCCAGCGTGACCAGGTCGAAATAGGTGAGCAGCGCCTCGGTCGCGTCCGCGGTCACCTCGGAATCGGCTTGCCGCAGCAGCACATCGGGCAGGACGAAACCGATGGTCGCGAACACGAGGCCAAGCCCGGCCGGCAGCAGCGGACTGACACCGGCCACCACTGCCAGCACCGCGCCGAAGAGGGTCGGCAGAACCAGACCGAGCAACGCGAACAGCGCCTTGTGCGCGAAGTGGCGATCGAGGCTGCGTCCGGCGAGTTTCAGCCGTCGAAGAGTGGCCGCGGTCGCTGGTCGGCGCAGTCGCGCACGTAACCAGCTGCCCAGTCGATCGAGCCCGACCGCGGCGGGTTCGGCTTCGGCGAGCAGGCGTCCGTCCAGCAGATCGAGGGCGTCGGCCAGGCGTGGACGAGGGACGGCGAACGCCTGGGCGACGGCCCACAGCCCGTAGCCGGTGAGCGCGCCGAGCGCGATCGCGGCGAGCATCCCGTTCATGCCGACCCGCCAAGGATGCGTTGTCGGGGACGCGGCGTCGTCATTCGGCGCAAGAACAACAGCGAGCCGAGATAGGCCGCCACCAGTAGCGCGAGGAGTAGTTGCCCGACGCCGGACGCGTAAGGGGCGAAGAACTGGCCGCCGAACAGGAACGCGAGAGCGAGCACGACCAGGGTCACGCCGGTCACCTGGCGCACGACGATGCGTGGTTTGGCGCGCTCGGTCTCGATCTCGCGCAGCGCACGCAGGCGTTCCTGGATGTTGTCCGCGAGAGCGGCCAGAGTTGCCGCGGCGCCGGTGCCACCGCGCTGGGCGGCGAGGGAGAGTGCGGCGAGAACGGCGTCCGCGTCAGGGCTGTCGAGATCGTCGGCGAGCGCGCGAAGCGCCTGCTGGATGGTCCAACGGTCGTCGAGCCGGGCGGTGAGCAGGCGGAGAAGCGGTGCAAGCAGGACGGGCGCCTGGCGTCCGGACAGCCGGATCGCGTCGGTGATCGAACGGCCGGTGGGAAGCAGCGAACTGAGCGTTCGCACCCAGCGGTCCAGCGCTTCGAGCAGGGCGAGGTCTCGGTTGGGCGGCGCGGCCAGCAGTACCGGCAGCGCGTAGGCGATGACCGGCACCAGCACGGTGAGCAGGGGCCAACCCGTGTAGCTCGCCGCGATCAGGCCGGCGACGACCGCGAGCAGCAACTGCCACCAGCGTCGTCGGATCGCCGCGCCGATCCCGCCGTTCAACGGGGATCTCCGCGACCCGGACGGTGATGTGCTGGCTGCTCGCGGCGTGTTGTTGAAGCCGGCGATCACCAGCACCAGACCACCGACGATCAGCAGGCCGCAGACGGACGCGAAGAAGGTGCCCATCATGCGTCCCAGCCCGAACCGAACTCGGCCAACTCGGCGACCAGGTCGGCGTCGGGATTGAACGAGCCGGGATCGCCGCTGCGATAGGTGAGGTGGGTCACCGGGCGCCCACCCTCCATGCCGCCGGTCAGCTGCCTGATCTCCGAAATCGCGCGTGTGCGCACTCCGCCGCGCCACGTGTCGTCCGATAGTCGGACGTGGATCAGCAGATGGATGTGGTGGGCCACCTGGCGGTAGGCCTCGTCCACGGTCAGCACCCCACCCTGCGCCACGCGCGAGGCCAGCCGGTCGATCGTGGACGCGGCCGAGTGCGAGTGCGTCGTCGACAACGTGCCCGCAACGGAAGTCATCGCTTCGAACATCGCCCCGGCCTCACCGCCACGCACTTCGCCGACGATCAGGCGGGAGAGGTTCTGCCGCAGCGCCTCGGGAATCAGGTCGGCGACCGTGAACTCGCCAACGCGGCGTCCGTCCTGGATCTCGCCCATGCCCACCCGCGCCTGCAATGCGAGCATGTTGCGGCGGTTCGGTTGCAGGTGGGTGAGCAGTTCATAGTCGGTTTCGAGCGTGCCGAACCGCTCGTTCTGGGGGATCGCCGCGATCAACGCCCGCAGCAGGGTGGTCTTTCCCGCACCCTGGTCGCCTGAGATCACCATCGATTTCCGCGCCAGCACGGCGGCGTGCAGGAACCGCGCCACCTCCATGGGCATCATGCCGCCGGCGGCCAACTCGGCCAGTGTCACCCTGGTGAGCGTGTGCTGCCTGATGGTCACCGAGGGCCGATAGCTCAAGCCGAATCCGATGGCATGAAGCCGAAAGCGATCGCCGAGCGCGAGCGTCATCATCGGGTGCGCATCGTCGAACGGTCTGGCCGGGCTGACCGACTCGCCGAGGAACCGGATCGCTTCCACCAGTTCCTCGTCGCTGTCCGCCACCGGCGGACGGGTCTCCCGCCGCCCGTCCCCGAACTGGACAACGACCGAGTCGAAGCCGTGGATCTCGATGTTCTCCGCCTCGGGAATCTCGAACAGCGGCTGCAGCCGGCCGTATCCGAAAATCGCACTTTCCACCGCTCGGGCGTACGAATCCTCGACTGCCATCGGCCACAGCGCTTCGCCGTTCGTGCTCAGGCCGTCGACGTGGTCGCGCACCACCTGTTTCACCAGCGATCTGCCGAGCAGGCGCCGGTCCACGTCGCCGAGCGCTCCGCCGCGCTCGGCCAGCGCCGCCGTGATCCGCTCGGACGCCTTCCGGCGCAGCAGCACCACCAACTGCCAGTCGATCATCGGATCGGCGGGCCGCTCGACAATCAGACGCTCCCGGCTGAACGTGGTCTCGAACTCGCTCGGACCCGCCAGCAACTCCACGTCCAGCAGGCGTTTCATCGCGGGACCCCGACCAAGGTGCGCTGGGTCACCGTCCGCTCGACCAGGCTCGCGGCCAGCGCGCGGACATCGGTCGCGTACGGGTTGGCCAGACGTCGCGGGGCCGGTTCACCGGCCGCGAACCTCGCGGCTTCGACCGGCGACCAGGCCACCTTCCCCCACACCGGGACGCCGAACCGCTCGCCGATCTCGCCGGTGCCGTACGGACGTCCCGGGCCGACCACCACCAGACCGACCCGATCCTCACCGGCTACGGCAACCACCAGGGGCAGGTACAGCCGCAGCGCCGCCAGGTCGACCAGCCGGGAACCGGTGACCACAGCCACCCCGGCGCTGGACGTGACCAGCGGTGAAGGCAGTCCGCTCGGACGGATCCGGCCGGCGTCCACCAGCACGACGCGCTCGCCCCCGTCGAGCGCACTGGCGAAGTCCGGCCACACCTGTTCGAACAGCGCGACCATGCCAGGGTGCGCGAAACCGGGCAGGAAGTCACGCGTTCCGGAGGCATCAAGCGGCAGGGTCAGCGCGGGCAGGCACTCGGCGATCGGACGCCGTTCGCGATGCGACTGCAGGACGCCGCCCAGTCCGCGTCCGGCCGGATCGACGCCCTGCAAGTAGCCGGCCAGCACCGATTGGTCGGGTTCGCGATTGCAGTCGACCAGCAGCACATCGTTCGGCCAGTGCAAGGCCAACGCGATGGTCAGGGCGGTCACGCCCGGCGCGTGTCCGGCGCTCGTGAACACGAGGGTGCTCATCGCGGCACCCCGGGCAACTGGACGAGGACCACCTGGTCGGCCGCAGCCAGTCGGGCCACCCGCTCGGCTTCGGATTCGGCGATGCTCACGTCGACGATCGAAGCGCCATCGGGGAGAACGGCCGCTGCCGTCGCTATCTTGGCCACCACACTCGCGCCGGGCGGTGGATCGGCTCCGTCGCGTCCGATCGGTACGAGCAGCACGCGTGCCCCTGGCGGCAGGGCTGCGGACGGGATGCGTCCGGCCGCCAGCCGTAGACCGAGCCGCACCTGTCCCGGCTCGGTCACCGGATCGCCGAAGGAACGTGGACTGAGCAGAGTGCCCTGGGTGAGGTCGAGCTGGGCGGTGCGCCCGATGACTGATGCGAGCTGCTCCGAGGGCACCATCTCGAGGCCCGTGGCGGGCACCGCTGACGTGATGCCGAGGTCGGCTTCGGTGATCACCTGATCGCGGTACACCGTTCGGTTCACCGTAACCACGGTCACCGCCCTGCTGATATCGGAGTAGAGCAGGGCGGCACCCAGTGCGCCCAAGCTCACCGCCAGTACCCCGGCCGCGATCCAGCGCAGATTGCGCCGTGGGCGCAGCGCGGCGCCAACCCCAATTCCCCCGGCCATCAGCCGTCCCCTTCTCGCCATCGACCGCCCTGAGCGTTCAGGGCGGCCGCCTCCTCGACGATTCCCGAGATGCTACGGCCTGTTTCGAATTCTGCATAGGGCGAACACTGTGATCTGTGGATAACTCCACCCCTGTTGACAACTACTGCACAAGCGACGCAAACTGCTCGCCCAAACCTCAAACAACGAGGTGTAACGCTGAATTGGTCGACGATTCTTGTCCCGGATCAAGCCGCGCCATCGGCGACTTGATCCCGATCATCGAGAGCCACCCTTCCCCGTCGAGAGCCACCCCTCCTGCATCTGCCCGTACCAGGGCACAGGCTCTCGACCGAAACGCAGGCGCTGGGCGACGAAGGGTGGCCCTCAGTGCAGCGAGCGGACGCAACCAGGCGGCTGATCGCGCGTCCAGTGAGCCTGCGCGTACCGGACAACCGGCCCACCAGGCGGCCCGTCGGCCCAGGCCAGGCTGGACTAAGGTCTGATTCGTGAACGTCGACGACCTGCGCACCCAGTTCCATGACCTGGTCGTGACCGCCTGCGAGTGGCGGGCGATGGGGCTGGCCGACCCGCATGACATGGCTGCGGAGGTCTTCAGCCGGCTCGACGAACGCAAGGACCACGGTCTGCAGGACCTCTACAAGGCGATCGAGAAGGTGGTGTTCGTCAGCTTCCAGCGTCACGCCGAGCGCTCCAACCTGATGGAGCGACTGCGTGGTGGCGCGTTCGTCGAGCGTCCGACCCGCACGCCTGGCGACAACTTCCTCAAGGCACTCAGCAATCTGCGCGGACGAGACCGCGAGATCCTGCAGTACCGCTTCTGGGACGAGCTGACCGACGCCGAGACCGCGGAGGTGACCGGAATCACCGTCGAGCAGGTTCGTGAACGTCTGGCCACCGCGGGCACCCGCTACCTGGCCAAGCTCTCCGGCACCGATCCCGGGCTGAATCTCAGCGACATCGCCGACACCCTGCGCAGCATCAAGCCGGGCATCTACGGCCGCTACGGCATGCGCTGAGCCGCCTAGCGGCGCTCAGTCGACGAAGCGCTGTTACGGCCAGCCATTGGTCTGCACGACCATGCCGTCGCGGTGCACGAGCCGGGCGGGCAGTTCGCGCTGGGTCAGCCAGCGCGGCGCCGAGTCGCCGAGAATGATCGCGGCCAGGCTCGCCGCATTGGCGCGCTCGCAACTGCGGGCTGCCACGGTCACCCTTCGCCAGGCCGGATCTGCCGGCATCCCCGTCGTCGGGTCGAGAACGGGACGCGCCGACGCGCCTTGGCCCAGCTCGGCCCCGGCACCCGCCGAGCCGAGGTCGGAAGCCGAAGTTGCCAGCCCGCCGGGCCAACCCACCGCGATCACGGGCCGTCCCGGCGGCGCAACGTCCTCGTCATCGATCTCGACCTGCCAGCCTCCGGGCGGGACGGGTCCGCGCACGGCGATGTCGCCACCCAGGTTGACGAGCACGCCGACGCCCAGCTCTTCGGTGCAGGCCTGCGCGATCCAGTCCGCGGCCCACGCTTTGCCGATCGCGCCCAGATCGAGCTCCGTCTCCTCGGGAAGCAGCAGGCGACGCGAGTCCGGATCGAAGCGGACGGAGCGCCAGTCCGTCCCGGCGCGCCGCGGTCCGCGCGAGCCCACGGTCGGGTCGACCAGTCCTGCGCTGAACTCGGCCGCGCGCAGTGCGGCCGCCAGCGCCTGCCCAAGCACTGGACTGACGGTTTGGGGACGCCCACCGACCAGGCCGGAGAGCTCGGAATCGGCACGAAACCTAGAGCAGGCGGCATCGACGGCCGCCACGCGAGTCCGGGCCAACTCGGCCACGTCCGGGAGGTCGGCGGCATCGAGGGTGAGCACCTCGCACCAGCTGCCGAGCGCGTCCCAGCGGTCGACCGCAACCATCAGCGACGGCCGGTTCGGGTGTGCACTGCCGTTGCTGTCACCGAAAGGCTGCCGGACGCCGAACTGGGCGCGACCGCTGCCACGACCACGGTGGCGGCGGGCTCGTAGGTGGATTCGAGGGTGAACCAACCGGAGACGCCGCCGAACGTGGCGCCCAACACGCCAAGGCTCACCCCTGCGGCCCTCAGCGCGAGCAGCCCGCGGGAACGATCGTCTTCCGGTTGGTTCATGAGACCACGATGCGCGGTCTGGCTGTGACGGTGATGTGAAGTCTCGGTGAGTTGCAGAAGATCATGCATCCGTCCGGACGGATCGATTCGGCCGATACTCCGGGGGGTTTGCGCTAGTCAACGCCGATTCGGCGCTCAGCCAACGCTGAACTCATCGATTCCCAGGTCGTCGTCGTCAGTGGGCTCGGCGCCGCTGCGAACGCGCTTCACGATCCGGCTCAGGGAAGCCTCAGTGACGTTGAGGAAGCTGGCCAGGTCGCGTTGGGTGACCCGCTTCACCAACCCCGGGTTGAGGTCGACCAACTGCCGGTAGCGCTGCTCAGCCGAGCCTCGCTGCCAGGCCGCGTCGGCCTGCAGCAGGGTGGCGTGCATGAGAGCGATAGTGGTGGTCAGCCGCGCCCACTGCAGGTACTGGCTCGACAGGTGCTCGATCACGCGGTAGTTGATCCGCTGCACGAGGCTGTTCTCGATTGCGGTGACCGTGAGGAGTGACTCGCCATCGATGGCGGCCTGCAGGGATTTCGAGCGAGGATGCAACCCGCGGGAGGCCACCCTCCGGATGCCCTCGGCACCCATCGCGGACATCGAAGCGAGGGTGTCCCCCTCTTCGGGGAAGAACACCGTGGTCGCCCGGCCGCCGGGATCGATCATCTGCGCCTTCAGGAAGCCGCGCTGGATGAAGTAGATGTAGGGGTGGGTCTCGCCGGCACTGAACAGGAGCGACCCAGCCGGTACGTAGAGCGCGCGCACGTTGCTGGCGAACAGGTCCCACTGGGGGAGTTCCGCCGATGCGTAGGCCTCAAGCAGCAGGCGCAGACCACGCATCGCATGACCGCTGGCGGCATCCTCAGTGTTCAATGCACTCCTCCACTTTGCGCGTCCGACCCTACAAGGCCTGAACCGTTGGTTGAGACCCTGTTCATCAAGATGAGGGTCAACTTTGCCCGATGGCAAACATTGTGGCACTCGGTTTGACGATGTTGGGTCGGCTTCTAGCTGACCACTCCTGAATCGCGGCACCATATACTGGATACCGGGGAAGGTTCTGCGTCCTTTGGGCGCACGAGAGAGTGGAGTGTGGCATGTCCCAACTGGCAGTTCGGTCTGGAGGCCTGACGGGCTTCTCGCCCAAGATGCGCGCGTTGCTTGCATTCTTGACGGCGGTCACACTGTCGCTGATCGGCCTCATCACAGGCCCGGCGACCCAGGCGGCCGCAGCGAGCTTCACCTACCCCGCTGCGATCCATGGTGACTCGATTGTTTTCGAATCCGACGATGAGCCACTAACTCAAGGTTGGCAGCGCAAGCTCTACGCCGATTGGTCCGTGCCCGATGGCGCGAAGGGTGGGGACACCTTTGGTATGACGCTGCCGAGCGTGTTCGGCGTACTAGCCGCTACTTTCGACCTGACGTTCGGGACTACCTCGGTCGGTAGTTGCACCACTGCGGCCAACAGCCAAGATCTCGAGTGCACGCTGAACAGCTCGGTCGACGGGCTGAGCAACGTGCACGGGAACTTGTTCTTCACGGTCATTGCCTTGGAAGTCACCACCGTTGAGACCGTGACTTTCACCCTCGAAAAGACGTATCAGATCGATCTGCCGGGAGAGGGCGGGATTGTCCCTCAGCCGGAGGTGACCGAGATCGCCAAGAACGGCTGGGTTGAGGGAACCACAGTGATGTGGGAGATTGCGATCCCCGGCTCGAAGATTCAAGACATGGATTCTGTGCGTATTCATGATGAGTTGACTCCCCCTGGCCAGGCCACACCTGCGTTGGTATTTACAGGGAACCTGAATGTGGCTGTGAAGTCCGCGGGCGGGAGCTGGGACGACACGCCACACAGCGGCGGGTTCAACACAGCCGGAACCGTTCTCGACCTGACGCTGACCGGGCCGTTTAACGCGACCAGCACGTACCAGATGAGCTTTGCGACGACCGGTGATGACCTTTACGAGGGTGACATCGTAAAGAATGAAGCTGAAGTGGCTGGCAACAAGGTCAGCAGCGCACTGGAGTATCACGCATCGGCCGGTGGCACTGGCAGCGGTGACGATCTTGGCAAGTTCAGCATCACAAAGGCACTTGCTGGTAGCGGTGAATCGAACGTTCCAGACGACACCCAGTTCTCGTTCAAGTACACCTGGGTGCAGTCCGGCACGACCCACGAAGAGACCGGGGTGCTGAAGGCAAACGGCGAGGCATTCATCAGCAAGCGCGTCCCCGCTGGAACCGTATTCACGATCACCGAGCTGACGCCCCCGGCAGTCAGCGGAATCACCTGGAGTGACGTCGCCTTCACCGGTTCCGGAGTCACCGACAACGGCAATGGCTCCGCCACCCTCACGGCAACCAAGGGTGGTAACGCGGCTATCATTCTCACCAACACTGCGACCACGAATGTGAAGAAGGTCTCGGTAGGTGACTTCGTGTGGGTTGACACGAACCGCTTGGGCGACCAGAACGCGGGCGAACCCGGAATTCCGGGCGTGGTGCTCAAGCTCACCGACCCAGACGGAAACGCCGTCCCCGGAGTTGGGCCAGCGACTACGGACCAGAATGGTTTCTACAAGTTCGCCGACCTGCCCGCACTGGCGGCCGGCAAGCATTACACCGTATCGATCGATCGTGATGACACCTCGACCAAGGCTGCGCTGGCCAATTACGTACCGACGCTTGCTGGGGAGGGCTCCACGCCACACGCCGCAAATGATTCGTCAACCTGGATCGCAGAATCTAGCGACTTGACCAGCAACGGAGACGAGGACCTCACGCTTGACTTCGGCTTCGTGGCCAAGTCGTACGCCCTTGGCAACAAGGTCTGGATCGACACGGACGCCGACGGCGTGCAAGACGCTGGCGAGTCGGCCTTGGCTGGAGTGACTGTGTCTCTCACCAAGGCGGATGGTTCACCAGCCACCGATGTGGACGCTCAAGCCGTGGCAGCTGTTGTCACGGGCGCGGATGGCCTCTACTGCTTCGACAAGCTCCCCGCAGGTTCATACAAGGTGAACTTCGCCTTGACCGACGCCCAGAAGGCACAATACGCCTTCACTTCGACCGGCAAGGGCACCGCTGCAACCGACTCCGACGCCAATTCTGCGGGCGACACGCCCGCGATCACCCTTGGCTCGTCGTCGGACCTGACGAAGACCACGACGGGCCTGCTGCCGTCCGGTGCCACCACCCTGGGTGCATCTGAAGGCATCGACCCCACCTGGGATGCAGGCGTCGTGCAACTGGTCTCGATCGGCGACTACGTCTGGCTCGACAACGATCGAAACGGCAAGCAGGACGAGGTTCCGGCCACCCCGGTTGCGAACGTTCCGGTCACGCTTCTTGCAGCCAACGGCACCACCGTGCTCAAGACCACCACCACGAACTCCGCAGGTTTCTACTCCTTCGACAACCTGACCGCCGGAGCCGAGTACTTCGTGAAGTTCGACAAGCCTGCCAGCTACTCCTTCACCATCAAGGGTGCGGGCGCGGCCACCGCGGCCGGGGACGACTCGGATGTCGATCCAGGCACGGGCCTGACGGCCAAGTTCACTGCTCCCACCACCGGTTCGAACTCACTCAGCTCGCCGGACGAGCCGAAGATCGACGCTGGCCTGGTGAAGTACAACTTGATTCTCGACAAGCATCTGGAGACCAGCGGAAAGCTCTACCCGGGCGACACGGTGACCTACACCCTCACTCCGAAGAATGAGGGGCCCTCAACGGCACTGGCTGGATGGTCGGTGAAGGAACTGCTGCCATCGAATTTGACGCTGGTCAGCATCGAGGGGCCCGAGACGGCCTACACCTGCGACAAGGCCGCAGCGATCTGTGAGAGCAAGGTTGCTCTGGTCGGCGGTACCGAAGAGTCCCCCATCTCCGGCGCCAAGATCACGGTGACCGCGAAGATCAGCGACTCGGCCTCAGGCAAGCTTCGGAATGTCGCCTACGTCGATAAGGCCGGCAGCGACGTGCCGGAAACCAAGCCGCTGGGTACGAAGCCCACCAACAATACGGATACCACCCTTCCTGACAGCACTGACAACGACGATGAAGCCGAGATCAACCTCGATTCACTGGTGTCTGTCGGTGACTATGTCTGGTACGACAACGACCGCAACGGGCTGCAGAACGAGCCGGTTTCGGCGGGGGTGGCAGGCGTTGAGGTCAAGCTCTACACGGTGAACGGGCAGACCATAACCGCCGGGCCTATCACGCACACCGACGGTAACGGCTACTACGCCTTCGCCAACCTGAGGCCAGGTGCCGAGTACGCGATCGAGTTCGTCGCGCCGAACGGCACCTCGTTCACCACAGCGAACGTTGGCGGCAAGACCGACAACTCAGCGTCTGGCGACACGACTGACTCGGACGCCGACGGCCTGGTGCGGTTCACCGCTCCGGCTAGCGGAAACAACTCGACCGAACCCGACCAGGCGGACAACCACGGCATCGACGCAGGCTTGGTGAAGTACAACCTGTTGCTCACCAAGACTCTCAACGACCCGACCAAGAAGATTCGTCTCGGCGACACGGTGACCTACACCCTGACACCGATGAACGAAGGTCCGTCGACGGCGAAAGCCGGCTGGAGTGTGAAGGAGCTGTTGCCGGGCGACCTGACCCTGGTCAGCATGGTCGGCGGAGACACCTACACCTGTGTCGCAGATGTCTGCACCAGCAATGTTCCGCTCGCTGGTGGTACCGTCGCGAGCCCCGAGCTGGGTGCACCGATCACCGTGACCGCCAAGGTGACCAACAACGCGATCTCGGGCGACCTCAAGAACGTCGCTTATGTCGACAAGCTTGGCACGGACGTGCCGGAGACGAACCCGCTGGGGACGGCGCCCACCAATGGCACGAATACAACCGTTCCTGGCAGCACCGATAACGACGCCGAGGCGAAGATCACGCTTTCTCCCTATGTCTCGATCGGCGATGTTGCTTGGTACGACAACAATCGCGATGGCCTGCAGGGTGACGCAGACTCGGCCTACTCCGACATGAAGGTCGAGATCTACCCCGCGACCGGCGAAATGAACGAGGCAAGCCGGCTGGCGGTCACCAACACCGTGAACGGCGTCTACAACTTCAACAACCTGGAGGCGAGCACCACCTACCGGGTGAAGTTCATCAAGGACGCCGCCGAGACGTTCACCACCAAGGGCTTGGTCGCGACTGCTGCCGATGACAGCAACGTCGGGGCGGACGGGGTCGCAACGGTCACCACGCCCGCCACGGGATTGAACAAGGTCGGCAAGGATCAGGCTGACGTGCCAACGATCGATGCCGGGGTGGTGAGGTACAACTTGCAGCTGCGCAAGTCCGTGGTGTCGAGCGGTCCCTACTACGAGGGTGGCACGGTCACCTTCGAGTTGACCCCTTCGAATGACGGTCCAGCGACTGAGTTGGTGGGTTGGTCGGTCACCGATCTGCTGCCTCCGGGTCTGACCGCTCTTTCGGCCACCGGCGGGAACTCGTACAAACCTTGCGAGATTTCCGCGGCGGGCCGGGTCGTAACCTGTGAGTCTCTGGTTGCCCTGCCGAAGGGTGACGGCGCCAAGATCACGGTGACCGCGAAGATCGGTGCGGATGTCGTGGGCCGGCTGCACAACGTGGCCTACGTGTCGCCGTCCGATTCCGAGGTGGCGGAGACGATCGGCTTGGCAGTTCCGAAGGCGCAGACCGGTAGCGGCGAGGCTGGCTGGGGCACCGACACGTCCACGCCGACTACTGATAACGACGCCCAGGCCGAACTGGACGTCAAGCCACTGGTGTCCATCGGCGACTACGTCTGGTACGACACCAACCGCAACGGCGTTCAGGATGCGGGCGAGTTGCCGGTCGACAAGGTGACGGTCAAGCTGTACGCCGAAGACGGGGTGACCTTCCTCAAGTCCACGACGACCAACAGCGCCGGTTACTACTACTTCGATGACCTGACCCCGGGCGCCAAGTACGTGGTGGAGTTCGTGAAGCCGGCCAACACCGTCTTCACCCAGCAGGATGCGCCTTCGGACGACGCACTCGATTCGGACGCCGATCCGGCGACCGGACGGGTGAAGGTTGAAGCACCGGCGTCCGGCAACAACTCCAAGACCGTCCCGGACCTCAAGACCATTGATGCGGGCCTGGTCAAGCTGGTGAGTGTGGGTGACTTCGTCTGGTACGACACCGACAAGGACGGCGTGCAGGACAAGTCCGAACTGCCGGTCAAGGATGTTGTGGTCAACCTGATCGATGCCGGCAAGGTAATTGCCACCACCAAGACAGACGCGGACGGTTACTACTACTTCCAGAACCTGGAAACGACGAAGGCCTACACCATCGAGTTCGTGAAGCCGGCCAACACCGTCTTCACGCAGGCCAACGCCGGCGCTGATGATCTCCTCGACTCGGACGCCGACGCGGCCGGAAAGGTGAACATCACCGTTCCTAAGGACGGCAAGAACCTCCATGGTTCCACCGAGGTGGACGAAGACAACTCGTCCTTCGATGCCGGTCTGGTCAAGCTGGTCAGCGTCGGTGACTACGTCTGGTACGACGTGGACCGCGACGGTGCGCAGACCGATGGCGAGACCGCCGTTCCCGACGTCAAGGTCAACTTGTACGACGAGGCCGGCAAGCTGGTTGCGACCACCAAGACGGATGCGGCTGGGTACTACGCCTTCAAGGATCTGCTCGCGGAGACGAAGTACACCATCGAGTTCGTCAAGCCGGACGGCGCAAGCTTCATCCCCGCCTTGGTTGGTGATGTGGCGAAGGACAGCAACGCTGACGTGGTGACCGGGAAGTTCAGTTTCACCTCGCCGAAGTCGGGATCGAACCTGACTACGCCGAAGCTGGCTGATGATCCGACGATCGACGCGGGCCTGGTGAAGTACAACCTGAAGCTCACCAAGACCCGTACCAGCGAGGAGCTGCTCTACCGCGGCGAGACGGTCACCTTCGAACTGATCCCGAGCAACGACGGTCCCGTCAATGCTCTGGCCGGTTGGTCGGTCACCGAACTGCTGCCGAGCGAGCTGGTCCTGGTCTCGATGTCGGGTGCGGGCTACCAGTGCACCGCAAATGTGTGTGCGTCGGACAGCCCGCTCGCGGCAGGTGCTTCGGGTAGCCCGATCACGGTGGTGGCCAAGCCGGGCGCCTCGTTCAAGGGCAAGGTCTGGAACGTCGCATACGTCGCGCCCGCGACCGGTGACAAGACCGAGACCATCGGGCTGGGTGAGTTGCCGACCAATCTGACTGATGCGGCGCTGAGCACGACGGACAACGACAGCCAGGACTTCGTCCGGGTCAGCCGGCTCACGGCTGCGGAGGCGGCTAACGACGGTGACGGCGACAACCTCGCCTTCACCGGCAGTAACGGCACTGCGGCATTCCTCGGTACCGGCCTGCTCCTGCTGGCTGCCGGTACTGGCCTGGTTCTGGCCAGGCGCCGCCGCAGTGTGAACTGAGCTCCGCCCCCCGACTGGAGCCAGTTACGCACGGAGGCCCGGACCTAATGGTCCGGGCCTCCGTCGTTGTTTGTGGCGGGCTAGAGGCCGGTTGCCTCGTCGGCTGTCGCCGCCGGTCCTGGGCTGAGCGTCCAGCTCGAGCTTGTCGATCCGGTGATCCATGCGGTCGGCGGGGTTGCTACGGCTGGCGGAACGGCAATGAACCCACATTCAGCTGGTCATGACGACCGTCCCGGCGGCCTCGCCGCCACCAACCCAATTCGGACCGGCTATTCGGCCAGAATTCGGCCTCATTACCGGTCAGAGTTTGGTTGAGCCGTGGCAGTCGGCTGGAGAAGGCTCCATAATCAGCTCAAAGTGGGTTGAACCCCGCCTTCGCTGACCGCAGCCGGGCGCCACAGCAGCCGAGCGTCACCAGCAGGCGAGCGTCACAGATTGCGGACGACCGCGAACACGATCGCGGCCACACCGAGGACGGCATACCAGAGCCGCTGGTCGGCCAACCGTCCGCGCAGCCGGACGGCCGGGCCGCCGGCCAACTCCACTGTCCAGAACACGCAGGCGATGACCAGGCCGGCGAGCAGCACGAAGACGAACGGATTCGCCGTCCAGGCTCCGGCCAGATCGCCGTGGAGCAGGGCCACGCCCAGGTGGGTGGACCCGCAGAAGGGGCACAGCGTGCCGGTCAGCACTCGCCAGGGGCACGGGAATCCGATGCCGGTGGCGGCGTTCAGGCCACTCACCGCCAGGCCCACGCCGCCGAAGATCGCGGTCGCGCGCAGGCCGTCCCGATGGCAAATCGGGGCGGCATCTGCGACACGTGGCATTCCGCCATTATCCACGCCTCCCCAGCGAGGCGGATCAGGCCTAGGATCAGTATCAACAACCAGTAAGGGAGAAAAGCATGTCCGACCAGAACTCCACAACGCCGGACCCGAACGAGGCAGTGCCTGGCTACCAGCCTCCCGCGTCCGGTGGCTACCAGCCTCCCGCGTCCGGTGGCTACCAGCCCCCGGCTGCACCCGACAGCCTCAACCTGCCTCCGGCCGCTGATCCGTACCGCGCTGCCGGTGGCTACAACCAGCCGCCGAACCCCGGCTTCCCCGAGCCCGCCGGCTACCCGCCGGCCCAGAGCTACGGCCAGCAGCCGGGCGCCTACCCGCCTGCAGGACCGGTCGGACCCACCGGCGCACCACTGGTCGACTGGACCAAGCGTGCCCTCGGCGGCCTGATCGACTACGTCGCCGCCGGCCTGGTGATCGGCGTCGTCGGCAGCATCCTGAGCAGCGTCAACAGCGGCCTCGGCAGCCTGGTGAACTTCGTCCTGGGTGTCGGCTGGATGGTCTACCTGGGCTACAAGAGCGGCACCACCGGGGTCACCTTCGGCCGCAGCATCGCCAAGACCAAGCTGATCAGCGAGGAGACCGGGCAGCCGATCGGTTCAACCAACGGCATCATCCGTCAGTTCGCCCACATCGTCGACTCGGTCATCTGCTACATCGGTTGGCTGTTCCCGCTGTGGGACGCCAAGCGTCAGACCATCGCCGACAAGATCATGAAGACCGTGGTCGTCGACAACAGCACCGATCCGAACGCCGGCAACTACAACTGGAACCTGTAGTCGCCCGGTAGGACGTGAGCGGGGCCGGTCGGGAGTGATCCCGGCCGGCCCTTGCTGCGTCAGGCGGTGGACCTTGACGTTTCACTAGCGCGCTGGCGGTTCCTTTCTCCCCGATCGTGCATCGGTCGTGCAGCGAGCTGGGCTGCGCGGACGGGCGATAGCGTGCTCGGTATGCGCGCACTGGTGAAGACACACGCCGGACCGGGACTGGAACTCCGTGACGTTCCGGAGCCGAACTGCGGGCCGACCGAGGTGAAGATCCGGGTGATGCGGGCCGGCCTGTGCGGCACCGACCTGCACCTGGAATCGTGGGACGACTGGGCGGCTTCCACCGTCCGCGCTCCGCTGACCATCGGCCACGAGTTCTACGGCGAGGTGGTCGAGGTCGGCGCCGAGGTGACCGCGATCGCGCTGGGTGCGCGGGCGTCCGGGGAGGGCCACATCGTCTGCGGACGCTGCCGCAACTGCCGGGCCGGACGGCGCCACGTCTGCATCCACACCGTCGGGCTCGGGGTGAACACCGACGGTGCCTTCGCCGACTTCGTGGTGCTGCCGGCGTCCAATGTCTGGCTGCAACCGGACGCGATCGACCCCGATCTGGGGGCGATCTTCGACCCGCTCGGCAATGCCACCCACACCGCGCTGCAGTGGCCGGTGGTGGGGGAGGACGTGCTGATCACCGGCGCCGGACCGATCGGAGTGATGGCCGCGGCGATCGTCCGCCATGCCGGGGCCAAGCACGTGGTGGTCACCGATCTGTCCGACTACCGGCTGGGCCTGGCCGCGGGCGCCGGGGCCGACCTGTGCGTGAACGTTGGCCGCACCCGGCTCGCCGACGCGCAGCACCAGCTTGGTATGCGGGAGGGTTTCGACATCGGACTGGAGATGTCCGGGGCGCCGTCCGCGGTCGCGGAGATGCTGGCCAACCTCAACCACGGCGCCAAGGTGGCCATGCTCGGCCTGCCGAAGGACCCGTACCCGATCGATTGGGGCCGGGTGATCACCCACATGATCAC
>Ga0073904_10000594_pt1 | contig 26395 bp, 21 predicted proteins | sample KloWWTrecipitate_FD_66668 | JGI IMG/M metagenome (GOLD analysis project Ga0073904, IMG submission 66668) | Active sludge microbial communities from Klosterneuburg, Austria, studying microevolution and ecology of nitrifiers - Klosterneuburg... | ecosystem: Engineered > WWTP > Aerobic digester >... | reverse complement strand
GCTGGTCACGACCGCCTCGCGGCCATGGCGCTGCACCAGTGCATGCGTCAGTTCGGTGCCGATCTGGCCGTTGGCACCGATGATCAGGATACGGATCGACATATCAGGTTTGCGGCTGCAGCAAGCCGAGTTCGCGTCCGGCCTGCGTGAATGCAGCCACCGCCTGCTCCAGGTCGCCGCGCGTGTGCACGGCACTGATCTGCACCCGGATGCGCGCCTGTCCCCTGGGCACCACCGGAAAGAAGAATCCAACCACATAGATGCCCAGTTCCAGCAGCCGTGCGGCGAGCTTTTGCGCCAGCACCGCGTCGTGGACCATGATCGGCACGATCGGATGTTCGCCGTCCTTGATGTCGAATCCGGCGGCGCGGATGGCGCTGCGAAACCAGGCGGTGTTGTCGGCCAGCGTGTCACGCAGCGTGGTGGACGCCTCCAGCAGATCGAGCACCGCGATCGATGCACCGACGATGCTTGGCGCGACCGTGTTGGAGAACAGGTAGGGCCGCGAACGCTGGCGCAACAACTCAACCACTTCCCGCCTGGCGCTGGTAAAGCCGCCGGATGCTCCGCCGAGGGCCTTGCCCAGCGTGCCGGTGATGATGTCGATCTTGCCAAACACGCCCCGATATTCGTGGGTACCGCGTCCGGTGGCGCCCACGAAACCACTGGCATGGCATTCATCGATGCCCAGCAAGGCGCCGTGTTCATCGCAGAGCTTGCGCATCACGTCCAGCCGGGCAATGGTGCCGTCCATCGAAAACACACCATCGGTGAATACCAGCTTGAAACGCGCGCCGTCGGCCGCAGCCTGTTCCAGGCAACGCGCCAGGTCGGCCATGTCGTTGTGCTTGTAACGATAACGTTTGGCCTTGCAAAGCCGGATGCCGTCGATGATGGAGGCATGGTTGAGCTCGTCGCTGATCACCGCATCCTGCTCGCCGAGCAGCGGTTCGAACAGGCCGCCATTGGCGTCGAACGCCGCGGCATAAAGAATGGTGTCCTCGGTGCCCAGGAAATGCGACAAACGCGCCTCAAGGGTCTTGTGCAGATCCTGCGTGCCGCAGATGAACCGCACCGAACTCAGGCCGTAACCATGGGTGCGCAGCGCCTCGTGCGCGGCGGCAATCACATCCGGATGGGACGACAGGCCCAGGTAGTTGTTGGCGCAAAGATTGAGCACCTCGCGGCGCGTACCGTCAGTGGCCAGCGTACGGATGTGCGCGCCCTGGGGGCTTGCGATGATGCGTTCAGCCTTGTACATGCCGGCATCACGGATGCCTTGCAGTTCCAGGCGCAGATGATCAATAAAATCGGGCTTGATGGTCATGGGATGCTCCTTGGCGTCGGTGGCTCGGGCACAATGCCTGTTTCTGGATAACGAACATAGTTCGATATATTGAACTTGTTTGCAGTATATCGAAACATCATGCATCAACGCAACAAGAATCCGGTCGCCGGCGAACCGCCCCGCGTCGGCGACACCCTGGCCGATTTGCGCAAGACCGCCAGCCTGTCGCTCGAGGCCTTGTCGCGCAAGGCCGGGGTCTCCAAATCAATGTTGTCACAAATCGAGCGCGGGCAGGCCAACCCCACCGTCGCCGTGGTCTGGCGACTGGCCAACGCGTTGGGGGTATCGATGGGCGACCTGCTGGGCCATGCGCCGGCGCCGACCGCGACAGCGATCGAACTGCTTTCCGCACATGGCGCCCCCGCCATCCGCAGTCCGGATGGCCTGTGCGAGTTGCGTATCCTGGGTCCGATCAGCCTGGCCGGCCAATTCGAATGGTATGCGTTGACCGTTCAGCCTGGCGGCGTGCTGGAGTCACAGGCCCACGAAGCCGGAACCCTGGAGCACCTCAGCGTGACGGCCGGAGCACTGGAGGTGCGCTCAGCCGATTTGCTCCAGCGCATCAGGCCCGGCGAGACCGCGCGCTACGCCGCCGACCGGCCGCACCACATCCGCAATGCAGGCAAGACCGTCGCAAGTGCCTGGCTGGTGGTGGTGCACGCGGGGTGATCTGCAGCCTGCAATTCGCTGCGCGCGAATCTAGTGCAGGATTGCGGATTCCGTCGTTGCCGCGTAACCCGACACCAGCCAATCAAAGGCCAAAGCCATGTCGCCCTCGGCGATGAACAATTCCTGGCGGCAGCGATCGAGCGAACACCCCGTCGCACGCGCAAGCGTCAATGCGTCGGTGCAAAACCGCACCGAACGGAAATCGAACAATGGCTCTTGGCTGACAGACTCGCACGCGCTCACATCGGCCCCACAGGCAGGCCCGCGTATTGGGCCACTCATGGGTCTTATCGGCAGTTTCACAGTTGGCATGAAGGTGTATTGTGCAGACTCTGGCTGCGGCTTGTCACATCGGGCACCAACCTGGTGCCTTTTCGCGGCGCAGCGCGGACATTTTTTGCATTTCCCCTTGGTTTTTGCCGCGAAGGCAACAATTACCAGACGCGTTCCTTGCATCCGGAGGGTCCGGGCACACCCGTTATCCGGTCATCGTAACCATGAAAGAAACACCATGAAACTACTCGCTTCACTGTTGCTGGCCTTTGGCATCGGCGGCGTGGCCCATGCGGAAAAAGTGGGCGAGGTGTCGACCGCGTTCATCCTGATCGGCGCCAACCACAAGGTCGTGGTCGAAGCCTACGACGACCCCAAGGTCAATGGCGTGACCTGTTATGTATCGCGTGCACGCACCGGTGGCGTGATGGGCGCCATCGGTCTGGCCGAAGACAAGGCCGAGGCGTCGATCGCCTGCCGCCAGGTCGGTCCGATCTCGTTCAATGGCAAGTCGATGGACGCGCAGGAGGAAATGTTCAACGAGCGCATCTCCGTGCTGTTCAAGAAACTGCGCGTGGTGCGCATGCTCGACCGCAAGCGCAATGTGCTGGTGTACCTGACCTACTCCGACAAGCTGATCGACGGTTCGCCTCAGAACGGGGTGACCGCGGTTGCACTGGGGTCGGTGCCACTGCCACCGCAATAGGCCTGCGGCCTTGACCGCGGCTCACCACGGCAGCTCCGGGTATTGACCACTGGCGCGGGCCATGCGCAGGATGGTGTCGGCCGTGGCAAGATCTTGCGCAGTATGCCCCAGCGACTTGTAGACCGTGATGTCGTCCTTGTGGATGCGTCCGGCGATGTCGCCGAGCAGCACTTCGCCGATCTCGCCCAGCAGATGCTCATGCGGCACGACGCCAGCGGCAATCGCATGCAGCCACTCGCCTGCCTGAACCGCCGCGCTGGCCCGTGCGTCGACAAAGTAGCGGCTGCGCCGGACCACCTCGTCGTCGGCCTCGCGCGCGCTGGCCACACTGGCGCCCACCAGGTTCACATGTTGGCCCGGGGACAACCAGGCGCCGTGCAGAATCGGCTCGCGCGCGGCCGACACGGTGCACACCACGTCGGCACCCTCGAGCGCTTCCTGCGGCGAGTCGGCCACTGCCACCTCTATTGCGCCGAGTTCACCGAGTTGTGCCATCAGTTGCTGCGCGCCATCGCGACGATGGTTCCACAATTGCAGCCTGCGCAGCGGCATCACCTCGCGCATCGCACGCACATGCCACAGCGCCTGATGGCCGGTGCCCAGCAGTGCCAGCACACTGCTGCCGGGCCGGGCCAGGGCACGGGTCGCCACGGCGCTGGCAGCAGCGGTGCGCAGTGCCGTCAGGCTGTTGCTCTCGAGCACAGCCACTGGAGCGCCGCTGGCGGAATCGAACAGCAACACCATGCCGGCATGGCTGGGCAGGCCCTTGGCACCGTTGCCTGGATACAGCGCCAGCACCTTGACACCAAAACACCCATGCGCCGGCATCGCCCCGGGCATGATGCCCATGGCGTTGGGCGACTGCAGCGCCATGACGTTGCGCAACGGCGCCAGCACCTGGCCGCAGGAAATCGCACGCATCGCACCGGCCACCACGTCGATACATGGCGACATTGGCAACAAGGCCTCGATGGCGGCCGCTCCCAGTAATTGCATGCAATCCCCTTGCCGTGGTCTTCGCGCCGGCGTGGCGCCACACTTTCTCGGATTGTGGCGTACGCCCCAGGTTCTTGCCCCGGACCGAACGAGGGGGCAAACTGCAATCATGGACGGCGTGTTCGCGCAAACGACAGGCGCAATACCACCGAAAAGCCTCGGCCCCATCGGCATGCCGCATGCGGCCAGCCGAAAGCTGCCATACTGCCTGCCGTTTTGGGGAAAGTAGCGAAAATGTTGAAGTTCACTTGTTGTGATGCCGTCGGCCAGTTCTCGGGGCGGGTGCAGGCGCAAGTCCTGCGCGGAATCCGGCGCGGTTATGAAAAGGAATGCCTGCGCGTGGATCCCGCCGGCAAACTGGCACAAACCTACCATCCGCAAAGCCTGGGATCCAAGCTGACCCACCCCTGGATCACCACCGACTATTCAGAGGCACTGCTCGAATTCATCACGCCGCCGAGCGCCGATCTGGATGAACCGCTGCGCTTCCTGCGCGACATCCACCGCTTCACGGTTCCGGCACTGGGCGAGGAAACCATGTGGGCCAGCTCGATGCCATGCGTCATCGGAGACGACAACACGATTCCGATCGCCGACTACGGAAACTCCAACCGGGCGAAGATGAAAAAGGTCTACCGTGAAGGCCTGGGGCTGCGGTATGGCCGGCACATGCAGGCGATTGCCGGCGTGCACTACAACTGGTCCCTGCCCGACGACTTCTGGAGCGCCCTGCAGGAATGCTGCGACGACAACGGGCGCCGGCAGGACTTCATCAGCAACCGGTATTTCGGACTGATCCGCAATTTCCTGCGTTACGGCTGGCTCATTCCCTACCTGTTCGGAGCCTCGCCGGCGATCTGCGAGTCGTTCCTGCAGGGCCGCAAATCCGATCTGCAGCAGCTGGTCCCCGGCACCTTGTATGCGCCGTTTGCCACCAGCCTGCGCATGAGCGACCTGGGTTACCAGAACAGCGCCCAGAGGAATCTCAATGTCAACTTCAACTCGCTGGCGGCATACACCGCGGCGCTCGAGACAGCCATCCGCACGCCGGACCCCTACTACGAACAACTGGGCGTCAAGGACGGCGCACACTGGAAGCAGCTCAACGCGAATCTGCTGCAGATCGAGAACGAGTTCTACGCGCCGATGCGCCCCAAACGCGTCTCGCCGGACCGCCCGGCCAAGGGCCTGCGCCTGCATGGCGTCGAATACATCGAGATGCGCCTGTTCGACCTCAATCCGATGGTCGATATCGGCATCACGCCCGAGCAGGGCAGCTTTGCCGATGTATTGCTGCTGATGTGCCTGTTTCGCGACAGCCCGCCGATCAGCGCCCGCGAGCAAGGTGAAAACGACGAAAACAAGCGCCGCATTGTCACCCGGGGGCGGCAAAGTGACCTTCATCTGCTGGTGCACAACCACGAGCAGCCGTTCCGTCCCTTGGCGCATGAACTGTTCGACGACATGGCTCCGTTTGCCGAAATGCTCGACACCGCCTATGGCGGCACGCGTTACAGCCATGCGATGGCCTTGCTGCGCAAACGCATCGACGACCCTGACCTGACGCCGTCGGCCCAGGTGCTGGAAGCCGCACGTACCCATGGCGGCTTCTTCAGGTACGCGATGTTTGCCTCCCGGCACCACAAGCAGGCGCTGCTGGCCAATCCGCTGGACGCAGAAACCCAAGCCCGCTTCAAGGCCGTGGCAGCCGAGTCGCTGCTGGAGCAGCAGCAGCTGGATGCGCACGACACAGGCAGCTTCGAAGCATTCGTGGCGGCGTATTACGCCTGATGCCGATGGTGCGGGGCGCCGCCGGGCGCGCCTGCGTGGCCCGGTTCAGGACCTCTCGCCCCCGTTTTCCCGAGCATTTGCCAGACGGCGATGAACATGGCAGCGATCGTCGGTCCGAGCACAAAGCCGTTGATGCCAAATACCGTCATGCCGCCCAGCGTGGAGATCATCACAACGTAGTCGGGCATGCGGGTGTCCTTGCCAACCAGGATCGGCCGAAGCAGGTTGTCGACCAGTCCGATCACCAACACACCGTAGGCGATCAGGACGACGCCCTGCCAGATCGCGCCGGTCACAAGAAAATAGATGGCAACCGGCGCCCACACCAGGCCCGCACCGACCGCCGGCAACAAGGACATGAACGTCATCACGACGGTCCACAGGACTGCCCCCTTGATCCCCAGGAACCAGAATGCCAGACCACCCAGGCTGCCCTGGATCAGCGCCACCAGCAGATTGCCCTTGACCGTCGCACGGATGACGGTAGCGAACTTTTCCAGCAACTCCGCTTTGTGTGACGGCGACAGCGGAATGGCGCGCTGCAGCGAACGCGAGATATTTTCACCGTCGCGAATCAGGAAAAAGGCCAGGTACAGCGCGATGAAGATGCTGGCCACGAATTCGAACGTGTTCTGCCCGATGTTCAGCGCCTGGGTGGCGATAAACTTGCTGGCTTGCGCCAACAGCTGTGACAGGCGCGCCTGCAGAGACTCGAAGTCGAACAGGCCGAAACGGTCCAGCAATGCCGTCACCCAGGTTGGCAACGCATCGAACAGCCCCCGGAAGTAACGCCCCGGATTCACATCGCCCGTTTGAAGCTGCTCATAGAACTGGGCGGCCTCGCGCGCCAGCGCGGCGCTGATCAACACCATCGGGAGGATGACCAGCAGCAGCACCAGCAGCAGCGTCAACAACGCTGCCAGCGTTCGCCGCCGCCGCAGGCGCGGCAACATGCGGCGGAACAGTGGCGTAAACAACAACGCGATGATGGCGCCCCACAGGATGGTCCCGTAAAAAGGCAGCAGGATCCAGCCCAGTGCAATGGTCGCCAGGACCGTCAGGATCCGCAGCACATTCAAGTCAGCGGCGCTGGACGGATCCTTGTCGGGAGGAATCATCGGGTGTCCTTGTCACCGGCGGGCACGGGCATCGAAACAGGCGGCGGCAGCAGCAGCCTGGCCTCGATGCCGTACAACGCCAAAAACCCCAACACATGCCCGATGGCGACACCGGGTTCACCCGATTCGATGCGGGCGATTGTCTGCACGTGTACTCCCAGTCGGGTGGCCGCGGTGGTCTGGCCATCACCGGCGCTGGTTCTGGCCCGTCTGGCTGCGGCGCCCATGTCCTTGATGGCCTGCAGCGCACCGGCGCCGATGTCCGCGGAGATACGTTTGCCTTGGGTCATTGCCGGCATTGTCGCTGCTTGCGGCCCCCGGTTTGCGACGACGGGCCGAAGCGGCGCGCTTCTTGGTTAGACCGGCGATCGAAGCATGAACCACCTGTCATGGCCGGACGGCGCGCGGTCAGGAGCGCAACTCTCCCAGCACCGCCAGCACCGGCTGCAGCACCCCCGCGCCGAGATTCCTGGCGCGCTCGCCACTCCAGCCGGTCACCGGATCGGGCAGGTCGGCGTTGTCCTTGAACGGCATCTCGATCGTGAACGACAGGCAATCGAAGGCCTGGGCCATCCAGTTGGTGGCGACCGCCGGATTGGCCTTGGTCGCATGGGTCTGGCCGTAGTTGACCTTGTCCTGAAAGTCCGGGCAGCTGGCGATCCAGGCCGACTTGAAGGCATTTGTCAGCTGCTGCAAGCGTGGCGTGAAGTTGACGATGCCTTCGGCGCCGGCGACAAAGTTGTAGGGCAGCGCCTCGTCGCCATGGATATCGAGAAACAGGTCCACGCCGGTGTTCTGCATACAGCGGCGTACCAGCCACACTTCGGGCGACCGGTCCAGCGACGGCTCCAGCCACTCGCGATTGAGGTTGGCGCCCGCGCCATTGGTGCGCAGATTGCCGCGCACGCTGCCGTCGGGATTCATGTTGGGCACCACATGAAACACGCAGCGCGCCAGCAGCACCCGCGCCACCGGGTCGGCCGCATCGAGCAGGCGTTCGAGCAGGCCTTCGATGAACCACTCGGCCATGGTCTCGCCCGGATGCTGGCGCGCGATCAACCAGATCTGGCGCTTGTCGGCATCCTTGACCGCGCTGGCGGCATCGGTGATATGCAACACGTCGATATCGCGTCCGTCCAGTGTCGCGCCCAGCCGCTCGACCTGCACATGATCCGATGCGGCCGCAGAACCGATCAGGTCCAGGTGCCGCTCCCACGAGTACGGTTCGAAATACGCCAGGTAGACACTGTTCGTCGCAGGCGTGAACTGCACTGTCAGGCTGGCGCCGTCGAACGACGTGGGCACCCGTTGCCAATGCTGGCGGTCGTGGCTGGCCACGGCCTGGTAACCCTCCCAGCCCTTGGGATAGGCACATTGGCCGGCATTGGAAAAGCGCAATGTCACCGGCGTACCGGCCGCGCCCTGCAGCCGGAAGTGAAACCATTGCGCAAACTCGGCTGCATTGTCTGCGCGTACCTTGAGCTCGATGTCGGCGGGGTCATCGGCGCGCACTACGTCAATGGCGCCGGAGTCGAACTGGCTCGATATCGTGATCGGATTCATGGTCGGGACTCTTCAATGGGTTGGTAACTCGCGCGCAGTTCGCGTTTGAGGATCTTGCCAATGGCGCTGCGCGGCAATTCATCGGTCAGCCGCAGGTCGCCCAGGCGCTGCGTCTTGCCCAATTGTGCATTGGTCCACTGCAACAGTTCACCCGCCGCCAGCTGCGCGCCCTCGCGCAGCACGACAAACGCCACCGGCGTCTCGCCCCAGCGCTCGGACGGCACACCGACGACCGCGACGTCGGCCACGCCCGGATGTTGGCGCACCACCGCTTCGAGATCACTCGGATAGACGTTGAACCCACCCGAGATCACCATATCCTTCTTGCGATCGAGCAGGATCAGGAAGCCGTCATCATCGAAGCGCCCCACGTCCCCGGTGCGGATGAAGCGCTTGCCGCTCGGGTCGAACCATTGGGCTTGGCGTGTTTTGTCCGGCTGGCCATGGTAGCCGGTCATCATGCCGGCCGAATGGCCCACCACCTCGCCGGATTGGCCCGGCCCGACCTCCACCCCGTCGTCGTCGATCAGCCGCAGATCGTGCCCTTGGGCCGGCCGGCCCACCGTATGCAATTTGTCGGGATGTTGCTGCGCGTCCAGGATGCAGGTGCCGCCACCTTCGGTCATGCCGTAGAACTCGACCAGTGCGCCCGGCCAGCGGCGCAACACATCGGCCTTGAGTGCTGCGTCAAAAGGCGCGCTGGTGCTGAACTTCACCTTGAATGCCGACAGATCGAACCGGTCGAACTGCGGATGCGCCATCAGCCGCTGGTATTGCACCGGCACCAGCATTGCGTGGGTGACGCCATGGGCCTGCGCCAGTTCCAGGAAACCCAGTGCATCGAACCTGGCCATCAGCACCGCGGTGCCGCCCAGGGCCAGTGTCGGACAGAACACGACCAGCGTCGTGTTCGAGTACAGCGGCGTCGACACAATGGTTGCGCTGCCGGGTCCGTAGCCATAAGCAGCACCCCGGCAGATGTGGGTCCAGCGCATGCCATGGGACTGCACGATGCCCTTGGGCTCACCGGTGGTGCCCGAGGAATAGATGATGTTGAAGGCCCAGTGCGGCGCAACCGCGACATCGCGTGGCGTCACGCCGCTCGCGCCCAACCAGGCTTGTAACGCAGCCGGCAAATCGGACGGTGAAGCCCCGATCGGCATCCGGACGATCTCCTGACCCGCCATCGGGCCGAGCGCCGATTCACCATCGACATCGACGAAAACCATGCGCGCCTGCGCATCGCGCAGCATCCGGCCCAGGCTGTCGGCGCCCGAACCCGGTGCCAGCGGCGCCACGGCCACACCCGCGCGTAATGCGCCCAGGAAGATGGCTGCGTAATTGACAGACATGGTCGCGCAGATCGCGATCGTGTCGCCCGGACCCATGTCGGCACGCTGCAGGCCAACGGCAACCCGGTCCATCAGCGCATCCAGCCCGGCATAGTCCAGCGACAACGCACCCTGCACCAGCGCCGCCTGGCGCGGCTGGTGCGCCGCATGCCGGCGAATACATTGCGCCAGCGTGTCGAACGCCTCGATGGTCACGTCGGATGGCCCGGACAATGGCGCGTCGGCAGGCGTCGGCGTCAACGGGCCCGATGGCAGGATGGGGGTGGGATGCATCTGGAATTCAACCGCTTTTCACGTGGATGTGGCCGCCCTGCCGAGCATAACCGGGCCTGCGCTGCGTGCGGGCAGCGACACAGGGCGCCCGTGCGCGGCAGCCCTACTGGCAGGGCGGCAAAGCACTTTCGGAGACAATAACGACCCCGCACAGGGTTCCCGGCCAGTCCGCGGCAACATGCTCCCTCCCACTCACTCCATAGACATCACTGCCATGACCTATCCCAATGTACAACTGCTGATCAACAACGAATGGCGCGCCGCGCGTGGCCAGGCAACCATCGATGTCCACAATCCGGCCGACGGCAAGGTCATCGGCACCGTGGCCAAGGCCTCGATCGCCGACCTGGACGACGCGCTGGCCGCCGCCGCCAAGGGTTTCGAGATCTGGCGCAACACGCCGGCATTCGAGCGCGGACGCCTGATGCGCGCCGCTGCGGCACTGCTGCGTGAACGCAGTGGCGACATCGCCCGCATGATGACGCTGGAACAGGGCAAGCCCCTGGCCGAAGCCAAGGTCGAGGTCGCATCGGCCAGCGACATCATCGAATACTTCGCCGAAGAGGGCAAACGCGTCTACGGCCGCCTGGTGGCCCCGCGCGCGATGAACGTGCAGCAGATGGTTTTGAAGGAACCGGTCGGACCGGTGGCCGCGTTCACGCCGTGGAATTTCCCGATCAACCAGGTGGTGCGCAAGATGGCTGCAGCCTTGTCCACCGGTTGCTCGATTCTGGTCAAGGCCGCCGAAGAAACACCCGCATCACCTGCCGAACTGGTCCGCGCCTTCGTCGACGCAGGAATTCCAGCCGGTGTGGTCGGACTGGTGTACGGCGATCCGGCCGAAATCAGCAGCTACCTGATTCCCCATCCGGTGATCCGCAAGATCACCTTCACCGGCTCCACGCCGGTGGGCAAGCAGCTGGCGGCCATGGCCGGCCTGCACATGAAACGCGCCACGATGGAACTCGGTGGCCACGCACCGGTGATCGTCGCCAGGGACGCCAACATCGCGCACGCGATCAAGATGATCTCGGGCGCCAAGTTCCGCAATGCCGGCCAGGTCTGTATCTCGCCGACCCGTTTCCTGGTCGAGGAAGACGTGCGCGAGGAATTCGTGGCCGGGTTCGTCAAATACATCCAGGGCCTGAAGGTCGGCAATGGCATGACCGAAGGAACCCAGATGGGTCCGCTGGCCAACCCGCGCCGCTTGACCGCGATGGCCGAACTCACCGCCGACGCCGTCAAGCGCGGCGCGACCGTGGCCACCGGCGGCGAGCGCATCGGCAGCGAGGGCAACTTCTACGCCCCGACCCTGCTGCTGGACGCACCGCTGGACAGCGCCGTGTTCAACAGCGAGCCGTTCGGCCCGATGGCGGCCGTGCGCAGCGTCAAGAACATCGACGAAGCCATTGCCGAAGCCAACCGCCTGCCGTTCGGCCTGTCGGCGTATGCCTTCACCAGTTCGATCAAGACCGCGCACCAGCTCAGCAGCCAGATGCAGACCGGCATGTTGTGGATCAACCAGCCCGCCGCTCCCTGGCCCGAGCTGCCGTTCGGCGGCGTCAAGGACTCCGGTTACGGCAGCGAAGGCGGCCCGGAAGCGCTCGAGGCCTACCTGGCGACCAAGACTGTCGCGATGATGAGCGTGTGACGCAGCCCGATTCGACCGCAACGGCAGCGGGCTTCGACGCGCTGCCGCTCAAGCCCGGCACGCTGGAGAACCTGCAAAGCCTGGGTTACCTGGCCATGACACCGATCCAGGCCGCCAGCCTGCCGGTGGCACTGGCCGGCAAGGACCTGATCGCGCAGGCGCAGACCGGCAGCGGCAAGACCGCGGCGTTCGCGCTGTCGCTGCTGACCAACCTGAACCCGCGCCGTTTCGCGGTGCAGGCGCTGGTGCTCTGCCCGACGCGCGAGCTGGCCGACCAGGTCACGACCGAGATCCGCCGGCTGGCCCGGGCCGAGGAAAACATCAAGGTCGTCACCCTGTGTGGCGGTGTGGCATTGCGCGGTCAGCGTGCCTCGCTCGAGCATGGCGCGCATGTCGTCGTCGGCACGCCGGGGCGGGTGATGGACCACCTGGCACGCGAGTACCTGACGCTGGAGGCGCTCAATACGCTGGTACTCGATGAGGCAGACCGCATGCTCGACATGGGTTTCGTCGACGACATCCAGACCGTGGCCAAACAATGCCCCAAGGAGCGGCAGACGCTGCTGTTTTCGGCGACCTATCCTGAAGGTATCGAGAAGCTGGCGCAGCAGTTCATGCGCGCTCCGGTGCGCATCGAGGTGGCGGCGCGCCAGAGCGGGCCGCAGATCGAACAACGCTTCTACGAGGTCACACGTGCCAACCGCTACGAGACGGTGGCGCTGCTGCTGAACCATTTCCGGCCGATCAGCACGCTGGCCTTCTGCAACACCAAGCAGCAATGCAAGGAGCTGGTTGCCTTGCTGCAGCAGCAGGGTTTCAGCGCCATGGCCCTGCATGGCGAGCTCGAACAACGCGACCGCGACCAGGTGCTGGCCCAGTTTTCCAACCGCAGCTGCTCGGTACTGGTGGCCACCGATGTGGCCTCGCGCGGCCTGGACATCGCGCAACTCGAAGCGGTGATCAATGTCACGATCACGCCCGATGCCGAAGTTCACGTCCACCGCATCGGCCGTACCGGGCGCGCCGGCGAGACTGGCCTGGCACTGAGCCTGGCCAGCATGGACGAGATGGGGTCGGTCGGCAAGATCGAGCAGTACCTGAAGCAGGAATCGCGCTGGTACCCACGCGACGAACTCACCCCCACCGGCAGCGGCCCTCTGCTGCCGCCGATGGTCACGCTGCAACTGCTCGGTGGCCGCAAGGAGAAGATCCGTCCCGGCGACGTGCTGGGTGCACTCACCGGAGCCGACGGTGGTTACACACGCGAGCAGATCGGCAAGATCAACGTCACCGAGTTCACCACCTTCGTGGCGGTACAACGCGATATCGCCAAGGAGGCGATGCGCCGGCTCAACGCGGGCAAGGTCAAGGGCAAAAGTGTCAGGGTGCGCTTGGTCGACTGATACCCGCGTCCTGCGCACATGACGAACTCGACCAACGCAGTACCCAGGTTTCTCGCGCCGGCACAGGTGCGGATCATCATGGCCGGGCTGATGCTCGTGGTGCTGCTCGGGGCCATGGACCAGACGATCGTCTCGGTCGCGCTGCCCCAGATGGCGGCCGATCTGCAGGGGTTTGGCCAGCTCGCCTGGGTGGTGTCGGCCTATCTGATCGCCACCGCGGTCTCGATGCCGATCTACGGCAAACTGGGCGACCTCCATGGTCGGCGCGCCACGTTGTCGTTCGCGATCGCGATCTTCCTGCTGGCCTCGATCGCCTGTGCGATGGCCGGTTCAATGGAAACGCTGGTGGCCGCGCGCATATTGCAGGGCATTGGCGGCGGCGGGCTGATTGCAGTGGCACAGGCCGTGGTTGCCGATGTGGTCTCGCCGCGCGAACGTGGCCGTTACCAGGGTTATTTCAGCACCACCTACGCCGTGGCCAGCGTCGCCGGACCGCTGGTCGGTGGCCTGCTGACCCACTATCTCAACTGGCGCTGGGTATTCTGGATCAACCTGCCATTGGCGCTGGCGGCGATGGTGATCGCACGGCGCACACTCACCGTGCTGCCGGTTCCCCGCATCCGACGCGCCATCGACTATGTCGGCGCGGTGTTGCTGACCGGCGCGCTCACTGCGCTGCTGGTCGCCATCACGCGGGCCGGCCAAGGCAAGGGCTGGCTCGGCAGCGAGAACCTGGTGCTGTTCGCGCTGGCCCTTGGCTTGCTGCTGGCGTTCGTGCGGCAGGAACTGCGCACCGCCGAGCCACTGATTCCGCTGCGGCTGTTTCGCATGCGCACGGTGCTGATCTGCTGCCTGGTGGCATTCATCGGCTTCTTCCAGATCGTGGCCCTGTCGGTGCTGATACCGCTGGAGTTCCAGACCCTCACCGGCGCCGACCCGCGCGAGGCCGCGTTGATGCTGATCCCCTTCACACTGGCCATGCCGATCGGCGCCTATGTCGCGGGCCGGTATGCCGCTTATTCCGGCAAATTCAAGCCGCTGATCCTGGTGGGCAATACGCTGGTGTTCACCGCATTGCTGGCGTTCGCCTTTACCGATCTGCACCGCATCGTGCTCGCGGTGCTGCTGCTGGCAGTCGTGGGCTTCGGCATCGGCATGCAATTGCCGTCCACCATCGTCGGCGTGCAGAATGCCGTGGCGCGCCACGATGTCGGCGTGGCTACGGCCACCGTCGCGTTCGTACGCTCGTTTGGCGCCGCGGTCGGCGTGGCGGTGCTGACGTCCATCCTGCTCGCGGGTTTGCGCAGCCACGCGCCTGCACTCCACGCAGCGTTGTCGGGCTCCGAGGTGCTGCGCGACCTGGTCGAAGGCAGCCTGGCCCGGGCTGATCCGGCCTTGCGCCAGAAGCTGCTTGCGGGGGCCGGCGCCGCATTCCGGAACATCTTCATCGTGAGCGCAGGCCTGGGACTGGTGGGCCTGGCGATCGGCGCCCTGTTGCGCAATGAGACACTGCACGGCCGGCCGCATTCCTGATCGAACAACCAGACCACGCCGGCGCCACGGCGCGCGGGCGGTCCGACTGCAGATTTTCCAGCGACGATTTGATCCGGATCCGTTGCGGGCGAAGGCGCCGCCGACCGGCGTTCAGCCGCGCGCGTGCGTCACGCCACCGTCGACGATCAGCGTCGATCCCACGACATAGTCGCCAGCGCGCGACGCCAGATAGATCGCAGCGCCCGCCATGTCCTCGGCAGTGCCGATGCGCCCGGAAGGAATCCGCGCCGAAACCGCATCGGAATGGTCACGCGCGTCACGGTTCATGTCGGATGCGAAGGCGCCCGGTGCGATGGCCGTGACCACAATGTTGTCCTGGATCAGCCGCAATGCCATGCGCCGCGTCAGGTGGATCAGGCCGGCCTTGCTGGCGGCATAGGAATAGGTTTCCTGCGGATTGACCGACACCCCGTCGATCGACGCGATATTGATCACCTTGGCCGGGCGTGTCTGCGCCGCAACGCGCAGTTGCGGGCTCAGCGCCTGGGTCAGGAAGAACGGCGCCTTGAGATTGAGGTTGACCACCTTGTCCCAGCCGCTTTCGGGAAATTCGTCGAACGCCGCGCCCCAGGCGGCACCCGCGTTGTTGACCAGGATGTCGAGCCGGTCCTCCCGTTCGGCGAAAGCACTGGCCAAGGCCTTGGCACCCTCGACACTCGACACATCGGCCGGCAACGACACACAGGGGCCGATCTTGCACATCTCGGCCGCCGCTGCATCGCAGGCCGACGCCTTGCGAGCCGAAATATAGACCCGCGCGCCCTGCGCGAGAAAACCTTCGGCAATCATCCTGCCGATGCCCCGTGAACCTCCGGTGACCAGCGCCGTGCGGCCGTGCAGTGAAAAAAGATCGATCATGGTTCGTGCTCCTCAAAATACGCATTCAGCGGACGGTCAGGGTTCCGCCGGCCACCGCCGGGTGACCCCGAAGGTTAACCGCTCAGGCGATCGACGGGCCGGCAGGCCCGGATTCGCCTTTGCGGCAGGCCCGCTCGACCCGGCTCGACAAATGCGTCCGGCCTGCAACCCAAGTGCTTTACAGTCGTTCCATGGCCTCTGCATCCACGATCCACGTTGCACATTTTCGCCAGATCCTCTTGTGGCCGTTGCGGCTCATGGCCCACGCCGGCCGCGACGAACAACTGGCCAAACCCTGGGAAATCCTGCAGCGCATGGGTGATGACTGCCCCTGGCGTGAAGTCGACGATGAATACACCGGCTCGGCGGACCAGTTTCACGAACGACACTACAACGAGTTCGTGACTTTTCTGCCGTATGTGCAGCAGTTTCTCTACGGCGAGGGTCGGGCCGCACGCGGGCTCGGGAGCAAGGCGTCCGAGTCGCCGATGCGCGTGTTTCGCCGCACGGACGTGCGTCACGCACGCATGCGGCTGCGACCGCAAGACGCACCGATCACGCTGGACATCGTCCATGTGGATCTGTACTTTTTTCTTGATGTCGATCTGGTATTGCTCAATGTAGAGGTCAGTACCGACCAACTTCTGCTGGCGCGCGCGCAGGAGTTGATGTATCGGTTCGGCCGAGGTTATCCCGCTGGCTGGCAATCGAACGGCATCGCCATGCATTGCCTGGCCAGCATCGAGTGGCTGGGAGCGGACGGCACCGTCCTGGCGCAATCGGACGCCAATGAGAAGGACCTCTTTCTGGCACACGTGGCCAACCACCGTGCACCGCGCATCGCCGCGCACTGGGCCTGGCTGCTGCAACCGCTGGTCAGCGACCACTCGGGCCAAACAGGGGCGCTGCGGTACCGGCAGATCGAGTACTACCGCATGCCGATGATGGCGTATCTTGCGCTGGACAAGCCCGAGCTGCTCACGCGCAACGATTTCATCCGGCTTGGACTGGTCACTGGCGCCGGCAATTCTGCCGATCACGAAGACGCCGGCCTGCCGTATGCCGAGCAGCACCTGGCCGACTTCGAGCAGCGTTATTGTTATGACCGATTCTGGACCAAGGGCGGCGCAGCCCCCTACACGCGCTACCTGTGCACCGGCCATGCGCTGGTCGTCGTAGGTCCGGCGCAATCTGAATTTTTCAGTTGTCGCGACCGGGGCGTATTGTCGCAATTCCGGCATCAGCATTTCCTGCTCTTCATGATTGCGCATTTTCAGAAGGCATCGCTGCTGATGTATTCCGATCTGCTGGTGGAGGCACTCAAGCAACTCGATCTCAACAACCTGACAAGCGTGCGCCGCTTCAAGCGCGCGATACGCGCCAGTTTTGCCGGATTTCTGCGGTTTACCCACCGATACTGGTTCCACGAGGTTGCCGAGCAGGCGCAGGCACGCGCCCTGTTCCACATGTGCGCAGGCCATCTCGGGCTCGATCCACTGTATGCGGAGGTCAAGGAACGGATCGCCGACATGAACAGTTACCTGGAGGCCGACAGCCTGCGCCGCCAGGCCAATACCGTGGTGCGGCTGACCGTTGTGACGATCTTTGGCCTTATCGGCACCGTATCGACCGGTTTCCTGGGCATGAACCTGCTGGCCGAGGCGGACGCGCCGTTGCCGCGCAAGCTGCTGATTTTTGCGACCGTCTTCGTGCTCACGCTGATCCTCACGGTCTATACGATGATGAAATCCAAACGCTTGTCCGATTTTCTGGACGCCTTGTCCGACGAACGGCTCAGCGCATGGCAGAAATGCAAGGCGCTGGCCATGGTATGGCGCGCCGACGACCGCTGACGCAGGCGGAGCTGACGACAATGACCGACATTCTCACGATCACGCTGAACCCGGCTCTGGACATCGCCACCTCGTGCGATGCGCTGCTGCCCAGCCACAAGCTGCGTTGCGCCCATGCCGAGCACTTTCCCGGTGGCGGCGGCATCAACGTGGCGCGCGTGATCCAGCGACTGGGCGGCGACTGCCTGGCCTTGTACCTGGCCGGAGGTATGGTCGGACAGCGATTGCAGGACCTGCTGGCGGCCGAGCACGTGACCAGCCATCGCATTGCGATCATCAACGAGACACGCGAGAGTTTTTCGGTGCGCGAGACCCGCACAGGGCGGGAATACCGCTTCGTACTGCCTGGTCCGGACGTCAGCGTGCAGGAATGGCAGGCTTGTGTCGACTATCTCGCGTCGATCGAACCTGCGCCCCGTTATGTCGTGCTCAGCGGCAGCTTGCCGCCTGGTTTGCCGAATGACAGCTACGCTCAGTTGGTCACCCTGGCCGGCGCGCGCGGCGCCAGGGTCGCGCTCGACAGTTCCGGCCCGCCACTGGCTGCGGCGTTGAATCGCGGCGTGTACCTCGTCAAACCCAGCCTGCGAGAAATGTCGGAGTTGTTGGGCCGGCAACTGGATCACGAAGAGCAGTGGCTTGCCGGGGCCAGGCAACTGATCGATCACGGGATTACCACGATGGTAGCCCTGACCATGGGCGATCAGGGGGCCCTGCTGGTGACGTCCCAAGGTGCCTGGCGCGCGCAGGCACTGCAGGTTTCGGTCAAAAGCACCACCGGCGCCGGCGACAGTTTTCTGGCGTCGCTGGTCTGGGCCCTGTCTGGCGACCTTGCGCCGGCCGAGGCATTGCGCCACGGGGTTGCTGCCGGGTCAGCCGCACTCCTGCAAGGCGGAACCCGCCTGTGCCAGACGGACGACATGTTTGCGTTGCTGGCCCAGGTCAATATCCGGCAAATCTGAATCCGGGTTCAACGTGGTGCGGCAACATGAGAACCTCCAGATTACCGGGCAAGCCCTCGTTCAAACACACCGCATGCGTCGGATAAATTGACACTCCAGACTCTCAATCATCTCCATGTCGTTGAATTCATTGGATTTTTAGAAGGTGCATGAAACTTGCTATGGCATTTGGCGTTGCCGGGCCAACCCGACAAGCATGCCGGCCCGTCCCACCCGCCCCCTCATTCTGGAGTTTCAGTGAAAGTTCTCAATCAGCTAGTCAGTGGCGTCGTCCTGTCTTGTGCAAGTTTGCTGGCACATGCAAGCCTGGCGTTGCCGGCGTCGTCTTATTCGTCATTGGTGATCTTTGGCGACAGCTTGTCCGATAGCGGCAACAACTCGAACGCCGTTGGCGCCTTGCCGGGTCAAGTGATCACCGGCAATGGCTACATCCCTTCCTATACCTATGGAGCGGCTCCATTCGGCACCTATTCCAATGGTCCGGTATGGGCGACGCAGTTCGCAGCGGCCATCGGTCTGAGCGCCTTGCCCTCGGTCATACCTGCTGGCACGCCACTGGGCGGCGGCCTGGTGTATCCCGGAGGAACCAACTTTGCGTTTGGCGGCGCCACGACCACCGGTGGTCAGGTGCCAAGCCTGACGCAGCAAGCCGGCATGTACCTGTCGAGCCTGACGCCCGGCAGCAACGTCGGCAACACGCTGTTCGTCGTGGCTGGTGGCGGCAACAACGCCCGCGACACCTTTGCCAGCCTGGCAACCCAATCGGACTTCGGCATGATCGGCGCTACCTCGAGTGCAGCGGGCGCGTTATATGCCCAGGACATCGGCAACATTGTCGACAATCTTCAGGCCATCGGGGCGCAGCACATCGTCGTCTGGAATACCCCGAACATCGGCAAGGCACCGGCTATCGGTCAGGTTCCGTTCACGGCATCGGGTCTGACCGGGTCCCAACTGGGCTCACTGGTATCGGGCAGCCTCAATGGTGCCTTGACCACCCGTCTGAACGGCGAGGCGGGTGTACAGATTTTCGATCTGTATTCGTTGGTTGGGCAGGCAGCGACCAGCGGCTTTTTCGACAACACGACAGACGCCTGTGGCGCCACCTTGGCGCCTGCCAGTTGCGCGGACATCAACCGGGCCTTGTTCTGGGACGGCATTCACCCGACTGCGGCGGGTCATGCCTACATTGCCAGCCAGATGCTGGCGCTTGCAGCACCGGTGCCTGAACCGCAGACCTATGCGATGCTGCTGGTGGGATTGCTCGTCATTGGCAACGTGGTGCGCCGCCGGTCCAGCCTGCGCTAACGCGACTGCCGCGAAGTACAAAGGCGGGCCAAGGCCCGCCTTTTTCATGGCATCCGCCATATCTCGTGGCGGGCTGCGCAGCTTGTGCTACATGTTGCGCCGGTACTGCCCCCCCACCTCGAACAGGGCATTGGTGATCTGACCGAGTGAACAGACGCGCACCGCGTCCATCAGCACCTCGAACACGTTATCGTTGTGGATCACGGCCTGCTGAAGGCGGGCCAGCATGGCAGGGGCCACTGCAGCGTGCTGCTGGTGGAACGCCTGCAGCCGCTTGAGCTGGCTCTGCTTCTCCTGGTCGGTCGATCGCGCGAGTTCCAGTGTGTTTTGCACCGCGTCCCCGTGCGGATTGCGGAAGGTATTGACGCCCACGATCGGCAACTCGCCGGTGTGTTTGAGCATTTCGTAGTGCATCGATTCATCCTGGATGCGGCCACGCTGGTAGCCGGTCTCCATCGCGCCGAGCACCCCGCCACGGTCGGCTATTGCGGCGAACTCGGCCAGCACTGCCTCCTCGACCAGTTCGGTAAGCTCCTCGATGATGAATGCACCCTGATTCGGGTTCTCGTTTTTCGCCAGCCCCCATTCGCGGTTGATGATCAGCTGGATCGCCATCGCACGGCGCACGCTGTCCTCGGTCGGTGTCGTGATCGCTTCGTCGAACGCATTGGTGTGCAGGCTGTTGCAGTTGTCGTAGATCGCGATCAAGGCCTGCAGCGTGGTGCGGATGTCGTTGAACTGGATCTCCTGCGCATGCAGGCTGCGCCCGCTGGTCTGGATGTGGTATTTGAGCTTCTGGCTGCGTTCGTTGGCACCGTATTTTTCTTTCATCGCCACCGCCCAGATGCGCCGCGCGACACGGCCCATGACGGTGTACTCCGGGTCCATGCCGTTGGAGAAGAAGAAACTCAGATTCGGCGCGAAGTCATCGATGTGCATGCCGCGCGCGAGGTAGGCCTCCACAAATGTGAAACCGTTGGACAGCGTGAACGCAAGCTGGCTGATCGGATTGGCGCCAGCCTCGGCGATGTGGTAGCCGCTGATCGACACGCTGTAGAAGTTGCGTACCCGGTTGTGCACGAAGAACTGCGCGATGTCGCCCATCACCTTGAGGCTGAACTCGGTCGAGAAGATGCAGGTGTTCTGCCCCTGGTCTTCCTTCAGGATGTCGGCCTGCACCGTGCCACGCACGTTTTCCATGACCCATTCGCGGATCTTGGCGGTCTCGGTTTCGGTTGGTTCGCGGCCGTTTTGCTGCGTGAATTTCTCGATGTTCTGGTCGATCGCGGTGTTCATGAACATCGCCAGGATGCTCGGTGCCGGACCGTTGATCGTCATGCTGACGCTGGTCGACGGGCTGCACAGGTCGAAGCCGCCGTACAGCACCTTCATGTCGTCGAGTGTGGCGATGCTCACGCCCGAGTTGCCGACCTTGCCGTAGATGTCGGGGCGCGGGTCCGGGTCGTTGCCGTACAGCGTGACCGAGTCGAATGCGGTCGACAGGCGCTTGGCCGGCATGCCTTCGGACAGCAGCTTGAAACGGGTATTGGTACGAAACGCGTCGCCTTCGCCGGCAAACATGCGCGTCGGGTCCTCGCCTTCGCGCTTGAACGCGAAGGTGCCGGCCGTATACGGATAACTGCCGGGCACGTTGTCGAGCATCAACCACTGCAGGATCTCGCCATGGTCCTGGTACTTCGGCAGGGATACCTTGCGGATCGGTGTGCCGCTGAGCGACCTGGTGACCAGCGCGGTGCGGATCTCCTTGTCGCGAATCTTCACCACGTATTCGTCGCCGGCATATGCATGGACCATCTCCGGCCATTGAACCAGCAGCTTGCGTTCGCGTGCGCCCAGCCGTGTATCGCGCTGGGTCGCCAGGTCGTTGACCGCCTCCACCGCCCGCAACTTGTCCGGATTGGCGGCATGCAGCATCGTGCCGGCCGCCCGCAGCTGCTGGATCTCGCGCGCCAGAGCCGCCTGTTCGCGTGCCCGTGCCTTGTAGCCCCGCACCGTGTCGCTGATCTCGGCCAGGTAGCGGGTACGCGCTGCCGGAACCACCGGCGACTGGTTGGTGCTGTGCCGCACATTCGCCTTTGGCAGGACGGAGTCGGTCACAGGCAAACCCAGCTGTGCCAGCCTGGGCAACAAAGCCTGGTACAGCGCGGTAACGCCGTCGTCATTGAATCGCGCAGCCATGGTGCCGAACACCGGCATCTGGTCGGCCGGCGTCGTGAAAGCTTCGCGGTTGCGCTGCACCTGCTTGGCCACATCACGCAATGCGTCCTGCGCGCCCTTGCGGTCGAACTTGTTGATCGCCACGAACTCGGCGAAATCGAGCATGTCGATTTTTTCGAGCTGGCTGGCGGCACCGAACTCCGGCGTCATGACGTACAGCGGAACATCCACATGCGAGACGATGGCCGCGTCGCCCTGGCCGATACCCGAGGTCTCGACCACGACCAGATCGAATCGAGCGCATTTGCAGGCGGCAATCACATCGGGCAGGCAGGCGCTGATCTCCGAACCGAAATCCCGCGTCGCCAGACTTCTCATAAAAACACGGGGTCCATTGTCTTTGCCCCAAGGCCCGATCGCGTTCATACGTATCCGGTCGCCGAGCAAGGCGCCACCGCTCTTGCGCCGCGACGGGTCGATGCTGATCACCGCCACCCGCAAACGGTCACCCTGGTCCAGCCGCAGTCGGCGGATCAGTTCATCGGTCAGGCTCGACTTGCCGGCGCCACCGGTGCCTGTGATGCCCAGAACCGGCACCCGGGCATCCGCAGCCGTCTGACGCATCGCTGCCAGCAGACTGCCATCGGCGTTGTCGTTTTCCAGCGCGGTGACCAGTTGTGCCAGCGCGCGCCAATGTGCTTCACCATGCCCCTGAATGGCCTCCAGGCGGGTCGGCGCCAAGCCCGACAAGTCCTTGTCGCAGCGCATCACCATCTCGCCGATCATGCCGGCCAGGCCCATGCGCTGTCCGTCTTGCGGGCTGAATATCCGCGCCACGCCGTAGTCGTGCAGTTCACGGATCTCTGCAGGAACGATCACGCCACCACCGCCGCCGAATACCTGGATATGGGAACCCCCGCGCTGGCGCAGCAGGTCGACCATGTACTTGAAATATTCGACATGCCCGCCCTGGTAGGAACTGATGGCGATGCCTTGCACATCCTCCTGCAATGCCGCGGTCACGACCTCGTCGACACTGCGGTTGTGTCCCAGGTGGATCACCTCGACGCCCATGCTCTGCAGAATGCGCCGCATGATGTTGATCGCGGCGTCATGGCCGTCGAACAGACTGGCCGCCGTGACAAAACGCACCTTATGGCTCGGTCGGTAACTCGCCAGCGCTTTGTAGTCGGCAGAAAGATCGGTCATGCATGTCTCCAGAACAGGGCGGCCACGGTGCAGCCCAGCCCTCTAGCTTAATTGACGTTTACGTCAACGTCAATCTCGAGACAGAACCCCGCCACCTGGCTGCGGGCCGCCCGCGCACGCTACAACCTGCGCGCCACCCACATGCCCGGCAACATGGCCAGCACAAAAATGACGGTATCGAGTTGCCCGATGAGCAGCGACGCCAGCGCGGTGGCCGGACTGTAGCCGCTCAAACCCCAGCCGACACCAAAAAGCACGGCACCGGAAATCAGTCGGCCATCACTTTGTCGCCCCGCCGCCAATACAAATGATCGGGTGAACCAGGGCTTGATACTGGCACGGGGCGTCAGTGCGTATCCGAGCAAGGCGATCAGCAAGGCCCCCAGCGCCACGAAGGTCAGTGAACCGTCCCAGCGTCCCGGAAACGGGCCGGCCAGCAGTTCCTTGAGGTCCAGCAAGGCAATCACCTTCTCCGGTTGCGTCATGCCCGACAGGGTCAGTCCGGCAGCGAAGATCAGACCGGCGGCAAAGGCAATCAACAACTCAGCGAGCGGATGCACGCCACCGCCGCTGGGTGGCGCGGGCAGGGTTCCCGCTGGCACGGAGTCGACCTGCAACGAGGGCAACGAGCGCTTGGTTCTGGAACGGGGCATGGTGTGGAGCAGTAGTGGTTTCAGCGGCCCATCAGCCACCGCAGACCCTCGATGATCAGTTCCATCCACCAGGCGGCAGGTGGCAGGTGGGACACCACCAGAACGGTCATTACCGCAGTTGCGGCAAAGGTGAAGACGGCCACCAGCGATCGTTTCGAGCGCCGCCCCAGGCCGACCATGGCATGGCCACTGACCGAACCCGAACCCAGCACGGAGCCGAACCCGACCAGGAACCCGGCCGGTATCAGCACCAGCGCATGGCGAATCTCCACATGCGGAACTGCCAGCGCCCACGAGAAGAATGCCCCGCCGCCGACCAGTCCGAACAGAAAGGCCCAGCGCCAGAACGAGGACTGTCTGCGCGTCGTCAACACGCCGACCACGATCGCGCTGACTGCGCTGATGCGGCCCACGCCGGCCAACAGAATCCAGCTGGCCAGACCGATCAGAATGCCGCCTTGCAACGCCTGTGTGTAATCATCCACAGCCCGGTTCCTGAAGTCCTAAACTAGGCCAGAGCATACCTTGACAAACCGATAGCGAGGAGCCCATGCAGCCGATTCAACTGTTCGACACCGCGTCCAGCACCTACACCTATGTGCTTTTCGACGAAAACACCCGTGATGCGCTGATCATCGACCCGGTTGACGATCAGGTCGAACGTGACCTCGCAACCTTGCGCCAATACGGCCTGAAGCTGCTGTGGACCGTGGAAACCCATGCCCATGCCGACCACATCACCAGCGCTGCGTTGCTGGCCGAACATGCCGGCGCCCGGACGGCGGCGCCGGCCGGCTGCGGCATCAAGACGGCGGCCGTGCAGCTGGCCCATGGCGATGTGCTCAACTTCGGCAAGGAGACCCTCCAGGCCATCCATACGCCGGGCCATACCGCCGGCAGCATGAGTTTTCTCTGGCGCGCGCACGTCTTCACCGGCGACACGTTGTTGATCCATGGCTGCGGGCGTACCGACTTCCAGTCCGGCAGCGCCTCGGACCTTTACGACAGCATCACCAAGGTCTTGTTTGCGTTGCCCGACAGCACCACCGTCTGGCCGGCCCACGACTACCAAGGGCGTACCCACTCGACCATCGGCGCCGAGAAAGCCGGCAACCCCCGTGTCGCGGGCAAGTCGCGCGAGCAATTCATCGCCATCATGAATGCGCTGAACCTGCCCAAACCCAAACGCATTGACGAGGCAGTACCGGCCAATCTGAGCTCGGGCATTCGACACGACGCCGACGGTCCAACGCTGCCTGCCGATGGCGCCGCGCCGCCATCGGCGCAGCATGTGCAGCCGGCCCAAGGGTATGCAGGTGACGTGGCGCCGGCGCTGGCCTGCCAATGGTGGCAATCGGGTCAGGCCGTGCTGGTCGACGTGCGCACCGATGCCGAACGTGAATGGGTGGGCTTCGTCCCCGATGCCGTACCGATTGCCTGGAAAAACTGGCCCGGCATGGCGATGAACCCCGAATTCGACCAGGCCATCAAGGCCGCCGTACCTGCGGGCAGGAAAGTGCTGTTGTTGTGTCGCAGCGGTGTGCGCTCGATTGCCGCCGCAAAACGCGCGACCGAGCTGGGCCTGGAGGCCTACAACATTCTGGAAGGCTTCGAGGGCAATCCGGACGCAACGGCGCATCGCGGCAATCTGGGTGGCTGGCGCAAGCGCGGGCTACCGTGGCGCCAGAACTGAGCGGCAAGGACATGGCTGCAGTTCCCACCGACCTGGCCGACTGCTCGGCGGCCCAACTCACAGCCCTGTACCGCAGCGCGCAAGCCTCGCCGCTTGAGGCCTGCGCCGCGGTGTTCGCCCGCATCGACGCATGCGACAGCAGGATCAACGCCTTCGTCTGCATGGACCGCGCCGGTGCGACGGCCAACGCCGCCGGCAGTTCGGCCCGCTGGGCGCAGGGTCGGCCGCTCGGCCCGCTCGACGGCGTGCCGGTGTCGATCAAGGACCTGATCCTGACAAAGGGATTGCCCACATTGCGTGGCAGCCATACCCAGGACGCCGACCAGCCATGGGACGTGGATGCACCCGTCACGGCCCGGCTGCGCGAGGCCGGCGCCGTGATCCTGGGCAAGACAACGACGCCTGAATTCGGCTGCAAAGGTGAAACCAACTCGCCCCGCAGCGGCATCACGCGCAACCCCTGGAGGCTTGACCGGACAGCGGGCGGATCATCGGGTGGGGCCGCGGCAGCGGTTGCCGCCGGCATGGGTCCGATCGCGATCGGTACCGACGGTGCCGGCTCGGTCCGTATTCCGGCGGCATTCTGCGGCTGCTTCGGCCTCAAGCCCAGCTTCGGACGGGTACCGGCCTATCCACTGTCACCTTTCGGCACTGTCGCGCACCTGGGACCGCTGACCCGCACGGTACAGGATGCGGCCACTGTGATGAACATCCTCAAGCAGGAAGATGCACGCGACTGGACCGCATTGCCACCCGACCCGGCGGACTACACGCAGGCACTCGAAGCCGGCATTCGTGGCATGCGTATCGCGTATTCACCGACGCTGGGGTACGCGCGAGCTGTCGATCCAGAGGTCGCGGCGGCGGTGCAAACCGCAGTCAGGCAACTCGAACAGCTCGGTGCGGTGGTCGAACAGGTCGACCCCGGCTTCGAAGACCCGCTGGATATCACCACCGGCCTGTGGTTCCTGGGCGCGTGGACCGTGT
>Ga0073904_10000593_pt1 | contig 26399 bp, 28 predicted proteins | sample KloWWTrecipitate_FD_66668 | JGI IMG/M metagenome (GOLD analysis project Ga0073904, IMG submission 66668) | Active sludge microbial communities from Klosterneuburg, Austria, studying microevolution and ecology of nitrifiers - Klosterneuburg... | ecosystem: Engineered > WWTP > Aerobic digester >... | reverse complement strand
CACGATTTCCTCGGCGAGCAAGCTGAAGGGCTCGACGTCGAACGACGAGCGCGCGCGCATCACGTCGCCGAAGGGCTTCACCAGCCGCTCGATGATCCTCTGCTCGAACCAGCTGAACCGCGCATGGCGCTCGAGCTCCGCGAACGAATCGACCCGCCGTGCGAGCACGGAAAAGGCCGCCTTCACCGGCTTCACGTAGAACGGGAACTCGATGGGCACGTCGAAGGTGCGGCGGAAGTCCCGGCCGATAAGGCCGAACCGGGGATTGCATTCCGGAAGCGATTTCTCGAAAGCGCGCCGCGCGTAATACTTGTGCTGCGAGGTGAGCACCGCATCGAGCGGCGTGCTCGGCAGTCCCAGGCGCTCGCCCAGGAGAGAGGCGACCACCGGGCCGAACTGCTCGTCTGAGGTGAGGATGGCGTCCAGCCCGGCGCCCGCGTAACGCCGCGAAAGCCGATCGACGAAGCGCGCGACATCGAAGGTGAACAGGCGCGCGCTCTCCGGGAACCGGAAAAGGTCGAACCCCTCGAAGTGAAAATCGTTCTCGGCGCCGCTGCGCGCCGTCATGGAGCGGTCCCACTCGTCGGGAAAGAGTACGAGGATCTTTCTGCGCTTCATCGTCTTTGTCTGGCCAACGCGCCGAGGCGCGTCCCGTCTGATTGCGTTCAATCATTGCTCCACAGGTGCAGTTTACGCGGCCAACAGCGGATCGGATGCCCGTATTCCCGCCTGTCGCCCGATTGCTACAATCGGCCATCTGAGAAAGGCTTCGCCATGGTCCCGATCCGTTTCGCGCTTCTCGTCGCTGTCGCGGCACTTGCCGGTCCCGTCTCCGAGACCGCCGCCGCGGACCTCGAGCGCGCCCGAAAGATCGTCTCCGGCCGATGCTTCCTGTGCCACGGCATGAGCGGCGAGAGCTCGAGCGAGGTCTTCCCGCGCCTGGCCACGCAGAACGCGAACTACGTCGCCAAGCAGCTTCTGGATTTCCAGTCCGGCCGGCGCAAGGGTTCCACCATGAACGACATGGTGGCGGGGCTCACCGGCGAGGACATCGCGGCGCTCGGCGCGTTCTTCGCCGCGGAAAAGGCGGACCCGCAGGTCCCGGCGGATGCCGAGCTCGCCTCTGTCGGACGCTATCTCTACTCGCGCGGAAACCCCTACTCCGGCGTGGCGGCCTGCGCGAGCTGCCACGGGCCGGATGCCCACGGCACCGAGACGCTTCCGCGACTGGCGGGCCAGCAGGCGCTCTACCTCGAGGGGCAACTGCGGCAGTTCGGCAAGCGCGCCCGAACCAACGACAACGCGGTGATGCACACGATCGCCTCGAAACTCACGGAACTCGAGATCAAGGCGCTTTCGGAGTACCTCGCGTCGGTTCCATGACCGGCGCAAGATGACGGGCCGCCCGAAGGCGGCCCGTCTCCCGGTCACGACGCGACCGGCCTCAGGCGAGCGTGTCAGCCCAGATGTTTCGGGCCCAGTTGAGGGCGTAGCCTGCCTCGAGTTCGTTCCGGGCCGGCGACACGCCGCCTGAGCCGGGCACGGCCTTCATCGTGCGCGCCGCCGTGTCGTACTTGTGGACCGAAGCCACGTGCACGACTTGAGTTTCGGAGACGAAGCTGTAGCAGGTGTTGGTGAGGGTCGGCGACGGGTTTGGCGCCTCGCCGTTGAGCAAGGCGACGACGGCCGCGGCGCAGGCCTTTCCGTGGGCATTGGCCATGTGACCCGACTTGGGCATCACCGGAGCGCTCAAGGTCGAGTCTCCAAGCAGGTGCACGCCCTTCGCCGCCTTCGATTCGAAGCTGATCCAGTCGACTTCGCACCAGCGGTTGTTGGCCGTGATGAAGGCATCGGCGATCTTGCCGCATTTCATCGGCGGAACGACGTTCAGGACATCGCCCTTGACGTCATCGAGTTCGAGCTTCACGACGCTGGCGCGCAGATCCACGTCGACCGCCTTGCTGTTGGGCCGGTACTCCACGATCCCGCCATAGAGCTCGGACCAGGCCTTCTTGAAGAGCGGCCCCTTCGAAGTCACGTCGCCGTTGGCGTCGAGCACGAGGACCTTCGACTTCGGCTTGTGCCCCTTGAAGTATGCCGCCACCTGGCAGGCCCGCTCGTACGGACCGGGCGGACAGCGGTACGGCGCCTGGGGAACGGCGAGAATGTAGACGCCGCCATCGGGCATCGCCTCCAGCTGGCGGCGAAGCGCCACGGTCTGCGGGCCCGCCTTCCAGGCGTGAGTCACGCGAGCCTGGGCATCCGCGTGGTCCAGCGCGGGAATCGCTCCGGCGATGAAATCGATGCCGGGCGAGACGATGACGCGATCGTAGGAGAGCGGCTCTCCATGGGCGAGGCGCACCTGCTTCTTGTCCGCGTCGATCGCCGTCGCCATGTCGCGCACGATGCGAACGCCGTGGTTGCCCGCGAGGCCCGTGTAGGGCGTCGTGATGTCGGCCATCGTCTTGAATCCGCCGAGCACGAGGTTCGAAATCGGGCACGAAATGAAGGCCTCGGTGGGCTCAACCAGCACCACCTCGATGGATGGATCGAACAGGCGGATGTACTTGGCCGCCGTCGCGCCTCCATAGCCGCCGCCGACCACCACCACGCGCGCCTTGGTGCCGGAACCGTGAAGACCCGCGCAGCCTGCGAGGCCTGCCGCAGCTGCGATGGCGCCGGCCCTGAGGAAATCCCGTCTTTGCATGTTCATCTGGTGTCCTCCGGTGGCCTAGCGCGGCAGTCGGGAAAAATGCTCGGCGAGGGCGGCGAGCTCCTCGTTCGAATAGCCCTTGGTGAACTGGTGCATGAGCGTCGCCGGCTTCTTGCCTTCCCGGAACTGGGTCATCGCCATCAGGAGCTCCCCGCTCGGCTTTCCGGCGAGGCCGGCGAGCGTCGAACCCGGCGCGGGCCGGCCGTTCGTTCCGTGACAAGCGGCGCAGTTGGCGGCCAGGGATCGCACGCCGGCCGGCGTGAGATTGGATGGGGCAAAGACGGGCGGCGCGGGCTGCTGGGCGGCGGCGAATCCCGCCGCCACCGTTGCCGCCGCCACCGCGGCATATCGGGCGATCGCGTTCATGGTTGTTCTCCTCGTAGAATCCTTCGGCGCGCCCCGAGAGTATCCGGGAGTCCGAAGGCTGTAAACCCGCGAGGCCGGTCAGGATGCAATCCGCTCGGGAAGCAGCGGGTTTCCCCGGTCTCAGGCTCGCGAAGGGGCGGGAGGGAACCAGGCCGGGCGGGACGCCCGGCAGGGCGTGGGCCGTCCGCGGACGGCCGCGGGTCAGCCGGGCGCCGGGACAGGCTCGCCCGATGGCGCGGCGGTCGGCAGGTCCAGCTTCACCTTCCCGTCGGCATCCACGTCGATGGTCACGCGCCCGCCGTTTGCCAGCCGCCCGAAGAGAAGCTCGTCGGCGAGCGCCCGCCGGACCGTGTCCTGGATGAGCCTCGCCATGGGCCGGGCTCCCATGAGCGGGTCGAAACCGTTCTTGGCCAGGTAGGACTTGAGCGCCTCGGTGAACTGCGCCTCGACCTTCTTCTCCGCGAGTTGCGCCTCGAGTTGCATGAGGAACTTGTCCACCACGCGCAGGATCACCTGCTCGTCGAGGGCCGCGAACGAGATCACCGCGTCCAGGCGGTTGCGGAACTCCGGCGTGAACAGGCGCCGGATCTCCGCCATTTCGTCGCCGGCCTTGCGATCCGTCGAGAAGCCGATGGCGTTCTTCGAGAGCCCCTCGGCGCCCGCATTGGTCGTCATGATGATCGCCACGTTCCGGAAATCCGCCTTGCGTCCGTTGTTGTCGGTGAGCGTGCCGTGGTCCATCACCTGGAGCAGAATGTTGAAGATGTCCGGGTGCGCCTTCTCGATCTCGTCGAGCAGGAGCACGGAGTAGGGGTGCTTCGTGATGGCCTCGGTGAGAAGGCCACCCTGGTCGAAACCGACATAGCCTGGCGGGGCGCCGATGAGGCGCGACACCGCGTGGCGCTCCATGTACTCGGACATGTCGAAGCGGACCAGTTCGACGCCCATGATGAAGGCGAGCTGCCGGGCGACCTCGGTCTTGCCGACGCCCGTGGGCCCGGAGAACAGGAAGGAGCCGATCGGCTTCTGGGGATTGCCCAGCCCGGATCGCGCCATCTTGATCGCGGCCGACAGCGCCTCGATGGCAGCGTCCTGGCCGAACACCGTCGCCCGGAGGTCGCGGTCGAGGTTCTTCAGCTGCGTGCGGTCGTCGGAGGAGACGCTGCGCGTCGGGACGCGGGCGATCTTCGCGATGATTTCCTCGATCTCCGGCTTGCCGATCACCTTCTTCTGCCGGGACTTCGGCAGGATCCGCTGCAGCGCCCCCGCCTCGTCGATCACGTCGATCGCCTTGTCGGGAAGGTGGCGGTCGTTGATGTAGCGGGCCGACAGCTCGGCGGCCGTGGTGAGCGCATTGGCCGTGTACTTCACGCCATGATGGGACTCGAATCGCGACTTGAGGCCGCGCAGGATTTCCACCGTCTCCTGGATCGAGGGCTCGTTCACGTCGATCTTCTGGAAACGGCGGGAGAGCGCGTGATCCTTCTCGAAGATGCCGCGGAACTCGTTGTAGGTCGTGGCGCCGATGCACTTGAGCGCGCCCGATGAGAGCGCCGGCTTCAGCAGGTTCGAGGCGTCCAGCGTCCCCCCGGAGGCGCTTCCTGCGCCGATCAGCGTATGGATCTCGTCGATGAAGAGGATCGCGTTCGGGTTCTCGACCAGTTGCTTGAGCACGGCCTTCAGGCGCTGCTCGAAATCCCCGCGGTACTTGGTGCCCGCCAGCAGCGCGCCCATGTCGAGCGCATAGACCTGCGCCTTCGCGAGCACTTCGGGCACCTGCCCGTCGATCACGCGCTTGGCGAGCCCCTCGGCGATGGCGGTCTTGCCGACGCCGGCCTCGCCAACGAGGAGCGGATTGTTCTTGCGTCGCCGGCACAGGATCTGGATCACGCGCTCGAGCTCGCCCTCGCGGCCGATGAGCGGGTCGATCTTTCCGTCGATGGCGAGCTGGTTCAGGTGTTGCGTGAAGCTCTCCAGCGCGCCGCCCGCGCCCGGCGCCTCCTGTCCTTCCTCGGCGCCCTCGCCCTCTTCCCGGCCGCCTGCCTGGGGGTTCTTGGTGATGCCGTGGGAGATGAAATTCACCACATCCAGGCGAGAAACACCCTGCTGGTGCAGGAAGTAGACGGCGTGCGAGTCCTTCTCGCCGTAAATCGCCACGAGGACGTTCGCGCCGGTGACTTCCTTCTTGCCGGAGGACTGGACATGCAGGATCGCGCGCTGGATCACCCGCTGGAACCCGAGCGTGGGCTGGGTGTCGACCTCGCCGGTGCCTGCCACCGTCGGCGTGTGCTGCATCACGAAATCGGACAGCGCCTTCTTCAACTCGTCGATCTTGGCCGCGCAGGCCTTGAGGACCTCGGACGCCGAGGGGTTGTCGCACAGCGCGAGGAGAAGGTGCTCCACCGTGATGAACTCGTGGCGCTTCTGCCGAGCCTCGACGAAAGCCATGTGCAGGCTGACTTCCAACTCCTGGGCAATCATGTTTCCTCCATCGCGCACTGCAGCGGGTGCTGGTGCTGCCGCGCGTATTGAACCACCTGCTCCACCTTCGTGGAGGCGACGTCCTTCGGGTAGGTGCCGCAGACTCCCCGGCCCTCCGTATGCACTTTGAGCATCACCTGCGTCGCTTGTTCCCTCGCCAGCGAGAAGAACACCTGCAGCACCTCGACCACGAATTCCATCGGCGTGAAGTCGTCGTTATACATGACGACCTTGTACATCGGCGGCGGCTTGACCTTTGCCGCGCTCGGCTTGAGCAATGTGGAGCCGCTTGACTTGCTGGGCATGCCTTGTGCGGGAGGATGCGGCGGGCATCGGTCGTTTCCGTCCCGTCCAATATGGAGAAAGGGCGGGCTTTTATCAAGACCCCACCCATTCTATTGACTTGCCAGGGCAACGGGGGTAAAAGGCGCGTTGGAGTTTGGCTTCAAGGATTTCGCATCGCCATACCGCCTTGCGGGCCTGGATCCGAACGATGTGCGGGCCTCCACCCGTGTTCCCAAGAGGTGTGCAAGCGAATGGCAACCGGTACCGTGAAGTGGTTCAACGACGCGAAGGGCTATGGGTTCATCACGCCGGACGACGGCAGTGAAGACCTGTTCGCCCACTTCTCCGCCATCCAGATGCAGGGTTTCAAGACTCTCAAGGAAGGCCAGAAGGTCTCCTTCGACGTGACGCAAGGCCCCAAGGGCAAGCAGGCGTCGAACATCCAGGCCGCCTAAGAAGCCGACTCACGAAATTGAAAAGCCCCCGGGACTCGAGTCCCGGGGGCTTTCTCTTTTCTTGCGGCCGCGAGCCCCTCAGACCATGCGGCGCCGCAGTTCCGCGTCCACCGCGTCCATGTAGCCCTCGGTGGTGAGGAACGGCTGCTCGGGCCCGATGAGGAGCGCGAGATCCTTCGTCATCTTTCCCGACTCCACCATGTCCACGCAGACCTTCTCGACCGTCGTCGCGAAGTTCACCACGTCCGGCGTCTTGTCCATGCGCCCGCGATACTGCAGGCCGCGCGTCCAGGCATAGATCGAGGCGATCGGGTTGGTCGACGTGGGCTTGCCCTGCTGGTGCATCCGGTAATGGCGGGTGACGGTCCCGTGGGCGGCCTCCGCCTCGACCGTCCTGCCGTCGGGCGTGGTGAGGACCGATGTCATGAGCCCCAGCGAACCGTAGCCCTGGGCGACGGTATCGGACTGGACGTCGCCGTCGTAGTTCTTGCACGCCCAGAGGTAGCCGCCGCTCCACTTGAGGTTCGAGGCGACCATGTCGTCGATCAGCCGGTGCTCGTAGGTGAGGCCCGCGGCGTCGAATTTCGCCTTGAACTCGGCGTCGAAGATCTCCTGGAAGAGGTTCTTGAACCGGCCGTCGTAGACCTTGAGGATGGTGTTCTTGGTGGACAGGTAGACGGGGTAGTTCCGGTTGATCGCGTAGTTGAAGCAGGCTCTCGCGAATCCCCGGATGGATTCGTCAAGGTTGTACATCGCCATCACGATTCCCGCGCCCGGCGCCTGGAAGACCTCCTTCTCGACGGGCGCTCCTCCGCCCTTCGGCGAGAACGTGACCTTCACGGTTCCCGCACCCTCGAACTTCAGTTCCGTGGCCCGGTACTGGTCGCCGAAGCCATGACGGGCAACGACGACCGGCTTGTCCCAATGCGGGACGATGCGGGGCACGTTGCTGCAGATGATGGGCTCGCGGAAGATCGTGCCGTCGAGGATGTTGCGAATCGTCCCGTTGGGGCTCTTCCACATCTGCTTGAGATTGAACTCCTTCACCCGCGCCTCGTCGGGCGTGATGGTGGCGCACTTCACCGCGACGCCGAACTCGCGGGTCGCGTTGGCCGAATCCACGGTCACCTTGTCGTCCGTGGCGTCGCGGCTCTCCATGCCAAGGTCGAAATACTTGAGGTCGATGTCGAGGTAGGGGAGGATCAGCTTTTCGCGGATCTTCTGCCAGATGATCCGCGTCATCTCGTCGCCGTCCATCTCGACGACCGGGTTCTTCACCTTGATCTTGCTCATGGGTACGACTCCTGTGGGGCCACTGGGGGGACGGGCTGGGATTCGCACCCGCCGGCCGGCGCTGCCGCCGCCGCGAAAAACACGAAATTATAGCAAAGCCGACCCAGCTCCCCTGCCATGCCGAAACTGATCCTGGTCAACAAGCCCTATGGTTTCGTCTGTCAATTCAGCCCCAGCGCAGGCCGCCAGACCCTTGCGGACCTCGTACCGGTGCCGGGGGTCTACCCGGCCGGCCGGCTCGATGCGGACAGCGAAGGCCTCCTGGCGCTCACGGACGACGGGCGCCTGCAGGCCCGGATCGCCGATCCTCGGCACAAGCTCGAGAAGGGCTATTGGGTCCAGGTCGAGGGGGTGGCGGCTCCCCGCCAGCTGGAGGCCCTGCGCGCGGGGGTCGATCTTGGCGATTTCGTGACCCGCCCGGCCCTCGTGGAATCAATCGCGGAACCGCCTGGCCTCTGGCCGAGGCAGCCACCCATCCGGACGCGACGGGAAATACCCGCGACCTGGCTCGACGTGCGCCTCCGGGAGGGGCGAAATCGCCAGATCCGGCGGATGACCGCGAAGGCAGGCCTGCCGACGCTTCGACTGATCCGGTACCAGATCGGCCCCTGGACGCTGGACGGCCTCGAACCGGGACAGTGGCGGGAAGCGTGCGCCAGATCGGTGATCTCCGGCTTATCGGTCCTGCGTCAACCGCACGGGCACCGGCCGCGTTAATCGCCGTGACGAGGCTGGCTTCCAGCGCAGTCGCACCAAAAGAACCCCCACTCCACGCAAAGGAATCGAAATGAAGAAGCTTTCCACCCTGATCGCCGCCGTTTTCGCCGCCGCTTCCCTGGGCGCGTTCGCCCAGGCGCCGGCCAAGTCCGCCGCCCCCGCCGCCCCCGCTGCCCCCGCCGCTGCCGCCGCCCCCGCCGCTGCCGCTGCCCCTGCCGCCCCGTCGGCGAAGGTCGGGGCGCCCGCCAAGGCCGAAGTCGCGAAGAAGGCCGAGGCCCCGGCGGCCGACAAGCCCGCGAAGAAGAAAGTGGCCAAGAAAAAGGTCGCCAAGAAGGCCGAAGACAAGATGGAAGCCCCGAAGAAGTAGTTCTCGTCTTCCCGCATCGGGAAAGGCAGGGCTTCGGCCCTGCCTTTTTTCGTTTCTCCTGCCCTTCCCCGTTTTGCCTCAAGATTAGGCCCCATGAAAATCGTCGTCGGGCTCTCCGGTGGGGTCGACTCGGCCTTCGCTGCGCTGCTCCTCAAGCGCCAGGGCCACGAAGTGGTCGGCCTGTTCATGAAGAACTGGGAGGACGACGACGACGACCAGTACTGCTCGACACGCGAGGATCTTGTCGACGCCGTGTCGGTCGCCGACAAGATCGGCATCGAAGTCGAAGCCGTGAACTTCGCTGCCGAATACCGCGAGCGGGTTTTCGAGAGCTTCCTGTCCGAGTACCGCGCGGGACGCACCCCGAACCCGGATGTGCTCTGCAATGCCGAGATCAAGTTCCGGGCCTTTCTCGACCACGCCATGGCGCTCGGGGCCGATCGCATCGCGACCGGCCATTACGCGAGGATCGAGGAGCGTGACGGGCGCTTCGAACTCCTGAAGGGAGCCGATCCGTCCAAGGACCAGTCCTATTTCCTGCACCGGCTCTCCCAGGCGCAGCTCGCCAGGTCGATGTTTCCCCTCGGACACCTGCACAAGTCGGCGGTCCGGGAAGCCGCGCGCGCGGCGGGACTGCCGAATCACGCCAAGAAGGACTCCACCGGAATCTGCTTCATCGGGGAGCGCCCGTTTCGCGAATTTCTCTCCCGCTACCTGCCGCGCGAACCGGGTCCCGTCGTCACGCCGGAGGGGGAGCGGCTCGGGGAACACCAGGGGCTCATGTACTACACGCTGGGTCAGCGCCAGGGCCTGGGCATCGGCGGTCGCCGGGGCGGGGACGGCGCGGCCTGGTATGTCGCCGCGAAGGATCTTGACCGAAACGCCCTCGTTGTCGTCCAGGGCCGCGACGATCCCCGCCTGTTCCGCTCACGCCTGCAGGCGCAGGACGCGAGCTGGATCGCCGGCGCACCCCCCGGCATCGGGGCGGCCCTCGGCGCCAAGACCCGCTACCGCCAGGCGGATTCTCCGTGCGGCCTGTCCCTGTCCTTGTCCGGCGAGCGGGAGTTCGCGCTCGAGTTCGCCGATCCGCAATGGGCGGTGACGCCCGGGCAGTCCGCGGTGGTCTATCGCGGCGACGTTTGCCTGGGTGGAGGCGTGATCACCTGAGACGGCGCTTCAGGCCTCGGGCCGGGAGTGCTCGAACGACGGTCGGGCCTCGAGCCTCTCAATCCATCGCCCAAGCGTGGCGTACTGCGCCCGCCAAGTGATCTCCGGCAGCCGGAACTCGAGCCATAGCAACGCGCAGGCGCAGGCCACGTCGCCCAGCGACAGCGTATCGCCTCGCAGGAAAGCCTTTCCCCCGAGTTCCTGCGCAAGCGCCGACACGCCGGCATCGATCTTGCCGCGCTGCCTCGCCATCCAGGCGGGATCCTGGCGGGCCGCCTCTCGCTTTCGCTCGAGGAAGATCGCGATTCCCGCATCCGCGATCCCGTCGCCGAGCGCCTCGTCGCGCCTCACGCAGGCCCGCTCGATGCCCGAGGGAGGAATGAACGAGGGCGCGCCCAGCGGATCGAGATACTCCGCGATCACGCCCGAGTCGTAGAGGTTGGTGCCGTCGTCCGCGACCAGCACCGGAATCTTGTTGAGCGGGTTGTACTGGGGAACGGTCGTGCCGGCGTTCCATGCGCTTTCCTCGACGAACTCGAAGGCAAGCTGCTTCTCGGCCAGGAGCACCCGGATCTTTCTGGCGTAAGGGCTGGTCTTCGAGGCGACGAGCTTCATTCGGGTTCCCCACGGATGCGACGGCCGCCGAGTATAGCACCGGGGTTTGCGGCGCCGGCCGCTCCCGGCCGCGTGATAAAATCCGCGCACGGTTCCGACATGTCACACGCCCTCACAGCACTTTCTCCGCTCGACGGGCGTTACGCCGCCAAGACCCGCGGGCTTCAGGATCACTTCAGCGAATTCGCGCTCCTTCGCCTGCGCGTGCGCGTGGAGATCGCCTGGATCAAGGCCCTGGCTTGCGAGCCGGCCTTCCCGATGCTCGCGCCCTTCTCGTCCGCCTCGCTGGAGGAGTTCGATCGAGTCGCCGCCGGCTTCTCGGTCGCGGACGCGCAGCGCGTGAAGGCCATCGAGGCCACCACGAACCACGACGTGAAGGCGGTGGAGTACTGGCTCCGCGAACGGTTCCGCGGAAATGCGGAGATTTCCGCCGCTGGCGAGTTCTTCCATTTCGCCTGCACGTCCGAGGACATCAACAATCTTGCGCACGCGCTCATGGTGCGTGGCGGGCTCGAGATCGTCCTGCTGCCCGCGATCGACGCCATAGTCGCGCGCCTCGACGAGCTTGCACGGCTGCATGCCGACGTGGCGATGCTCTCGCGCACCCACGGCCAGCCGGCCACGCCGACGACACTGGGCAAGGAAATGGCCAACGTGGCGTGGCGGCTCAAGCGCGCGCGCCAAGCCTGTGCCGCCGTGCAGATGTTGGGAAAGATGAATGGCGCCTCGGGCAACTTCAACCCCCACGTCGTCGCAGTGCCGGGCATGGACTGGCCCGATTTCGCGCGCCGCTTCGTGACCGGGCTCGGGATCGCCTACAACCCCCTCACCATCCAGATCGAGCCCCACGATGCCTTGGCGGAAGCATTCGATGCCCTGGCGAGGCTCAACACGATCCTGGTCGATCTCGATCGCGACCTGTGGGGTTACATCTCGCTAGGCTATTTCCGCCAGCGCGTGAAGGCCGGCGAGGTCGGTTCCTCCACCATGCCGCACAAGGTGAACCCGATCGATTTCGAGAATTCGGAGGGTAACCTCGGGCTGGCCAATGCGCTCCTTCGCCACCTCGCCGAGAAACTGCCGATCTCGCGTTGGCAGCGCGACCTCACCGACTCGACGGTGCTGCGCAACATGGGCGTGGCCTGCGGCTACTGCCTCCTCGGCTACGAGGCGTGCCTGCGGGGACTGGGAAAGCTCGAGGCAAATCCCGCGCGCATTGCCGCCGATCTCGACGGATGCTGGGAGGTGCTGGCCGAACCCGTGCAGACGGTCATGCGCGCCCACCGAATCGAGGGATCGTACGAGAAGCTGAAGGATCTCACCCGGGGCAAGGGCGGCATCGACCGCGAGGATCTGCATCGCTTCATACGCTCCCTGCCCCTGCCCGAGGAAGCGAGGTCGCGGCTGCTCGCGCTGACGCCCGCCACCTACATCGGGCTCGCCTCGAAACTCGCGCGCGAAAGCTAGGGCGGCTTGGCGCCCGCGGCGCGCTCCAGGATCGTGCCGATGTCGCCGGCCAGCTCGCCGCCTTCCTGGACCAGGAGCTTGCCGTAGCGCACCTTGCCGGTGATCCGACCGGTGGCATGGACCACGAGCCGGGCGCGTACGGTGAGTTCCCCCTCGAAGAGTCCCCGGATCTCCGCGACCTCGATGTCGGCCGTGCCCCGGAACGACCCGTTCTCGGCGATCTGGATTGCGCGGCTCACCATCGTCGCCTCCACGCGGCCCTCGACCACGAGCGTGTCGCAGTCGTCGATTTCCACGCCCCTCAGCTTGATGTTCGGGCCGACGATGAGCCGCGAGCCGGAACCCTCCTCCGGGCGTTTCGCGGCGTCCGGCGCGGGTGTCGCAACCGGCGAGGCACCCGGCCGCGCGGCGGAGGCCAGCGGCGACTGTGGCGCGGGATGAGGCTGGACGGGAGCGCCGCCCGTCGAGGGCATCCCTCGCGGCGGGTCCTTGCGTCCGAACAGTCCGTCTGCATATCGCATGTCGATTCCTTTGGCGGGGTCGTTGTCCCGTACATCCACGATCCGTGCCATGTCCTTCGGGAACTCGCGAATCGAGCATCCATGCGGGTTTGCGCCGGATCGCGCCAATGTGCGGGCGGGGCCCGAAGTCGCCCTTCGCCGACAGGCGCTTCGCGTCAGGCTCGCAAGGTCATGATTGCGTGGACATCGGGCCTGTCGCCCCACGATGACGGCTGTCAACCGTGCGATGGACATCGCCGTTAGTCCCTCGCGATCGCGGGGATTCGGTCAGAATCCCCGGGTATCCGCTCCCAACCACGATTCCAGGAGAATCCATGAAGAAGCTCATCGCCGCCGCCGCCATCGCGCTCCTTGCCGCGACCGGCACGGCATTTGCAAAGGACGAACCCAAGAAACCCGCCGCCGCCATGGAGAAGAAGGCCGAGCCGATGCTCGACCTCAATTCCGCATCCCGCGACGAGCTGGTGAAGCTCAAGGGCATTGGCGACGCGCGCGCCGACGCGATCATCAAGGGCCGTCCCTACAAGGGCAAGAACGAACTCGTCGACCGCAAGATCATTCCCGAGAGTGTCTACAACGACATCCGGGAAAAAATCATCGCCAGGCAGGCGGAAGGCAAGAAGAAGTAATCCGGGCCTCCCATCCTGGCCGGCGCCCTGTCGGCCAGGATGCCGCCGGGAGGAATCCCAAGGGCGGTTTCGGGGCTCCTCCCCTGCGTTTCAGGGCGTTTCGGCCTCTTCACCGTATTGCGGGTTGACCCGCGAAGCGCTGAAATCGATCTTGTTGAGCGCGCTCAGGTAGGCCTTGGCCGAGGCCACGACGATGTCCGTATCCGCGCCCATGCCGTTCACGACCCGCCCCTCCTTCGCGAGACGGACCGTGACCTCGCCCTGCGAGTCGGTGCCGGTCGTGATGTTGTTCACCGAGTAGAGAAGCAGCTCCGTCCCGCTGTGCACCAGTTCCTCGATGGCCTGGAACGAGGCATCCACGAGACCCGCTCCCCGCGCTTCCGAGCGCAGCTCGTGGCCGGCATCGGCAATCACCACCCGCGCGAACGGCTGCTCGCCCGTCTCGGAGTGCGCCAGCAGCGAGACCAGTTTGTAGCGCTCCTGCTCCGGGGTGACGCTCTCGTCCGACACGAGTGCCTGGAGGTCGTCGTCGAAAATCTCGCGCTTCTTGTCGGCAAGCTCCTTGAACCGCGCGAATGCGGCATTCAGGGCCTCTTCGGAAGCGAGCGTGATGCCAAGCTCCACGAGCCGGCTGCGGAAGGCGTTCCGGCCGGAGAGCTTCCCCAGCGTGATCCGGTTCGCGCCCCAGCCCACATCCTCGGCACGCATGATCTCGTAGGTCTCGCGATGCTTGAGCACGCCATCCTGGTGGATGCCGGACTCGTGAGCGAAGGCGTTGGCCCCCACGACCGCCTTGTTGGGCTGGACCGGGTAGCCCGTGATTGTCGAGACGAGCTTGCTCGTGGGTACGATCTGCGCGGCGTCGATCGCGGTCCCGCACGGGAAGACGTCCGATCTCGTCCTCACCGCCATCACGATTTCCTCGAGCGAGGCGTTTCCGGCCCGTTCCCCCAGGCCGTTGATCGTGCACTCCACCTGGCGCGCGCCGTGCATCACCGCGGCGAGCGAGTTGGCGACGGCCATGCCCAGGTCGTTGTGGCAGTGGGTCGACCAGATCGCCTTGCCGGCATTCGGGATTCGCGATTGAAGTTCGCTGAAGAGCGCACCCCAGCGCTCCGGCACGCTGTAGCCCACGGTATCCGGTACGTTGATCGTTCGCGCGCCCGCCGCGATCGTCGCCTCGAAGATGCGGCAGAGGAAGTCGACATCCGAACGCACGGCATCCTCCGCCGAGAACTCGACATCGTCCGTGTACTCCCGCGCGAGCTTCACGGCGCGAACGGCCGCCTCGAGAACCTGCTCCTCGCTCATGCGCAGCTTCAGCTTCATGTGGATGGGACTTGTCGCGATGAACGTGTGGATGCGCTTTCGCTGCGCGGGAGCAACCGCCTCGCCGGCGCGGCGTATGTCGTTTTCGTTGGCGCGGGCCAGCGAGCAGATGGTCGAGTCGCGCACGGCTTCCGCGACCGCGCGGATGGCGTCGAAGTCGCCTTCGCTCGCGGCCGCGAATCCCGCCTCGATCACGTCGACGCGCAGCCTCTCCAGCTGTTTGCCGATCCGGACCTTCTCGTCGCGGGTCATCGACGCGCCGGGACTTTGCTCGCCGTCGCGCATGGTGGTGTCGAAAATGATCAATTGATCCTGCATGGTTCGCTCCGGGGAATGGGATGGAAACGGCCGGCCCGTTTGCCGGGCGGCACCGCTGACTGCCGAAGGGGGGTGGGGTTCTTAGCGCGCGAGGCGCAGCAGCAGGCCCGGGAGGCCAGCCAGCGGGAGGCGGAGCAGATGGTCGGCGATGCGCGCGACGGATTTCATGCGGCGACTATAGCAATGGCCGCCGGGGCTGGCAACTAGGGGGCCGGGGGCGTCAGTTCCCGGCCCGATTTGCCGCCACCGCGCAACAGGGCGGCGACGATGTCGTGGGCGCCGTGCTCTTCCGCAAGATCGAGCGCGGTCATGCCCGAGGGATCGCAGACGTTCGGGTCGGCGCCGGCAGCGAGGAGGACTTCCACCGCCTCCTGGAAACCCATCTCCGCGGCGAGGGCAAGCGCGGTGAAACCCCGCTCGTCGACCATATCGGGCGCGGCACCGCGAGCGAGCAGCAATTCCACCGCCGGCAGGTTCGATTCCTCGACGGCCACCATCAGGAGCGTGTGCCCGCCGCCGTTCACCACCGTGTCGGCCGACGTCGAATGCAGCATGCGGGCGAGCGCCGTCACGTCGCCCTCGTCGATGGCATCCCGGATGTTCCGGTACTGCTTCTCCTTCGCCTCGTCCCGCCAGCGATGCACGACCCAGCCGATGTAGCCCGACACGCCGTAGGCGACCATGAGCCCCCAGAGCACGTGGGAGGGCTCGATCGAGATGAGCAGGAGCGCCACGACGATCACCAGCGTCATCCAGAACGGGACGGCGCGTCGCAGGTTCAGGTCCTTCCCGCTGTAGAACCGGACGTTCGAGACCATGGTGACGCCGGCGTAGATGGTGAGAGCGGCGGCGTACCATTTCACCTCGCCCCCTTTCACCTGGTAGTCGTTCAGCACCCAGATCATGCCCGCCACGAGCGCCGCGGCCGCCGGGCTCGGCAGCCCGTTGAACCAGCGCTTGTCGGCAACCGACAACTGGGTATTGAAGCGCGCCAGACGAAGTGCCGCGCCGACGCAGTAGACGAAGGCCGCGATCCAGCCGATGCGCCCCATTCCCCGCAGGGCCCACTCGTACATGATGAGCGCCGGCGCGGCGCCGAAGGAGACCATGTCGGAGAGGCTGTCGTACTCCGCCCCGAAGGCCGATTGCGTCCGCGTGAGCCGCGCGACACGCCCGTCGAGGCCGTCGAGAATCATCGCGACGAAGATCGCGATCGCCGCCCGTTCGAAATCGTGGTTCATTCCCTGCACGATGGCGTAGAACCCGGCGAACAGCGCGAGCGTCGTGAGCAGGTTCGGCAAGAGGTAGATGCCGCGGCGACGGATGGGCTCCGTCAGCGGGCCGCGGGGTTTCAGGGTCGGTTCCACGCTCGCTCCTCAGGCGCCCGGCAGCAGGGCGAGAATCGTGGTGGTGGCCGCGACCTTGTCGCCGATGGCCACCTTTGGCGTCGAGCCGGGCGGCAGGTACACGTCGACACGCGAGCCGAACCGGATGAAGCCGTAGCGCTGGCCCCGCGTGAGCGCATCGCCCTTGGCCACGTAGCACAGAATGCGTCGCGCGATGAGGCCGGCCACCTGCACGGTGGTCACGTCGCTGCCTCCCGGCGTGCGCAAGTGCACGGCGTTTCGCTCGTTGTCGGTGGACGCCTTGTCCAGGTCCGCGTTCACGAAGAGCCCCGGGAAGTACCACACGTTCTCGACCGTGGCGTCGACCGGCGAGCGGTTCGAGTGGACGTTGAAGACGTTCATGAACACGCTGATCTTCATCGCATCGCGTCCAAGGTAGTCGTCGCGCGCGCTCCCCACCTGCACGATTCTTCCGTCGGCGGGCGAAAGCACGAGGCCGTTTCCGGCCGGAACCTCGCGCGGCGGATCTCGGAAGAACTGCAGCACGAACGCGGCGATGACCCAGAAGGGAGCCGACCACCAGCCGGCAAGCACGGTGACGACGGATGCCAGGGCGAAGGAACCCGCCAGGTACTGCCACCCCTCGCGGGCGATGATCGGATGCGGGTAATGCGCCAAGTTGCCTCCGCGTGTCGCGTGTCAGGACATTCTACTTCGTCCGGACCGGCCGATTCGCGATGGCCGGGAATTCCCGGCCTCCCGAATGCTAGTTGCGGCTCTGGTCAACGAGCTTGTTCTTCCTGATCCACGGCATCATGGCCCGCAGCTTTTCGCCGACCTGCTCGATCGGATGCTCGGCGAGGAGCCGACGGCGCGCCATGAGCGTCGGCGCCCCGGCGCGGTTCTCCAGGATGAAGTCGCGGGCGTAGCCGCCGGACTGGATATGGGCCAGCGCGTCCTTCATCGCCTGTTTCGCCTCGGGACCGATCACCTTCGGGCCCGTGAGGTACTCGCCGAACTCCGCGTTGTTCGAGATCGAGTAGTTCATGTTGGCGATGCCGCCCTCGTAGATGAGGTCGACGATGAGTTTCGTCTCGTGCAGGCACTCGAAATAGGCCATTTCGGGCGCGTAACCTGCGTCCACCAGCGTCTCGTAGCCCGCCTTGATCAACTCGACGATCCCGCCGCAAAGGACCGCCTGCTCGCCGAACAGGTCGGTCTCCGTCTCTTCGCGGAAATTGGTCTCGATCACGCCGCCGCGCGTGCCGCCGATCGCGCAGGCATACGAAAGCGCGAGATCCTTCGCCTTTCCCGTCGCGTCCTGGTGGACCGCAATGAGCGCGGGCACGCCGCCGCCCTGGGTGTAGGTGGATCTAACGAGGTGGCCGGGGCCCTTGGGCGCGATCATGATCACGTCCAGGTCCTTCCTCGGCTGGATCTGGCCGAAGTGGATGTTGAATCCGTGCGCGAAGGCAAGCACCGCGCCCTTCCTGATGTTGGGCTCGATCGCCTCCTTCCAGACGGCCGCGTGGTTCTCGTCGGGCAGCAGGATCATCACCAGGTCCGCGCCCTTCACCGCCGCGCCCACATCCTTCACCTCGAGCTTGGCCTTTTTCGCCTTCTCCCAGGAGGCGCCGTCGGGACGCAGCCCCACGGTGACCTTCACCCCCGAATCCTTGAGGTTCTGCGCATGCGCATGGCCCTGGGAGCCGTAGCCGATGATCGTGACCTTCTTGCCCTTCACGAGGGAGAGATCCGCGTCCTTGTCGTAGTACACCTTCATGTTCGTATCCTCAGTTTTTCCAGAATGTCAGGCTTTGAGCACCCACTCGCCCCGCCCGACGCCCGATACGCCGGTGCGGACGGTTTCCAGGATCGCGCCCTTGTCGAGCGCCTCGAGGAAGGCATCGAGCTTGTCGGTGGTGCCGGTGAGTTCGATCGTGTAGGACTTGTCGGTGACGTCGATGATCCGGCCCCGGAAGATGTCCGCGGTCCGCTTCAGCTCCTCGCGGTCCTTGCCGGCGGCGCGAACCTTCACGAGCATCAGCTCGCGCTCGATGTGGCGGCCCTCGGAGAGATCCACGACCTTCACCACGTCGACCAGCTTGTTCAGCTGCTTGGTGATCTGCTCGACGATCTCGTCGGAGCCCGTCGTGACGATCGTCATGCGCGACATCGTCGCATCCTCGGTGGGAGCCACGGTGAGCGACTCGATGTTGTAGCCGCGGGCCGAGAAGAGCCCTGCGACGCGCGACAGCGCGCCCGCTTCGTTTTCGACGAGGATGGAGAGAATGTGGCGCATGGCGAGTTCTTCGGGAAGGGGATGAGCGGATTGCGGAGGCCGGCACGCGAGGCGAACCTGCCGCCCCGCCTGCGTCGGCGCGGCGGCCTACAGGTCTTCGGCGAGAATCATCTCCGAGATGCCCTTGCCGCCTGGCACCATCGGGAAGACGTTCTCGGTCTGGTCGGTGATGATGTCGAGAAACACGAGGCGATCCTTGAGCGCGAAGGCCTCGCGAAGCGCGCCTTCGACATCGCCCGGGCGTTCGATGCGCATGCCGACGTGGCCGTACGCCTCGGCGAGCTTCACGAAATCCGGCAGCGCGTCCATGTAGGACTCGCTGTATCGATTGCCATGGAAGAATTCCTGCCACTGCCGGACCATGCCCATGTAGCGGTTGTTCAGGTTCACGAGCTTCACGGGCAGGTGGTACTGCTTGCAGGTGGACAGCTCCTGGATGCACATCTGGACCGACGCCTCGCCGGTCACGCACGCGACGTCCGCGTCGGGGAAGGCGAGCTTCACGCCCATGGCATACGGCAATCCAACCCCCATGGTTCCCAGCCCGCCCGAATTGATCCAGCGCCGGGGCTTTTCGAACCGGTAGAACTGCGCGGCCCACATCTGGTGCTGGCCGACGTCCGACGTGACATAAGCATCGCCCTTGGTGACTTCCCAGAGCTTCTCGATCACGAATTGGGGCTTGATGATCGCGGAGGCGCGGTCGTACTTCAGGCAATCCTTGGCGCGCCAGGCGGCGATCTGCTCCCACCACGCGGCAAGCGAGGCGGCATCGGGCTTCGCCTTCGCCGCCTTGAGAAGCGCAAGCAGCTCGTCCAGGACGTCCTTCACGTGCCCGACGATCGGGACGTCGACCCGAACACGCTTGGAAATCGACGACGGATCCACGTCGATGTGGATGATCTTGCGATCGACGCTGCCGGCGGCGAAATGCGCGGGATTTCCGATGACCCGGTCGTCGAAGCGCGCGCCCACGGCGAGCAGGACGTCGCAGGTCTGCATCGCCATGTTGGCCTCGACCGTGCCGTGCATGCCCAGCATGCCGACGTACCGCCGGTCGGAAGCCGGGATCGAGCCCAGCCCCATCAGCGTATTGGTGCAGGGGTAGTCGAGAAGGCGCACCAGCTCGGTGATCTCCTTCGTCGCCTCGCCGAGGATGGCGCCGCCGCCCACGTAGACCATCGGCCGCCGGGCCTCGAGCAGCAGTTGCAGGGCCTTCTTGATCTGCCCGCCGTGGCCCTTCACCACCGGGCTGTAGGAGCGCAAGTGGATCTTCTCGGGGTAGTGGAATCGTGCCGACAGCTGCGACACGTCCTTCGGGATATCCACGAGGACCGGGCCGGGCCGTCCCGTGGTGGCGATGTGAAACGCCTTCTTGATCGTCACCGCGAGCTCGTTCACGTCCTTCACGAGGAAGTTGTGCTTCACGCACGGGCGGGTGATGCCGACGGTGTCGCACTCCTGGAACGCATCCTCGCCGATGGCCCTCGTGGGCACCTGGCCGGTGAGGACCACCAGGGGAATGGAGTCCATGTAGGCCGTCGCGATTCCGGTCACCGCGTTCGTCACCCCCGGCCCGCTGGTGACGAGGGCAACCCCGGGGCGGCCCGTGGCACGCGCGTACCCGTCGGCCGCATGAAGCGCGCCCTGTTCGTGCCGCACGAGGATGTGCCGCACCTTCTTCTGGCTGAAGAGGGCGTCATAGATGTAGAGGACCGCCCCCCCCGGGTAGCCGAAGACGAACTCGACTCCTTCTTCCTGAAGGCAGCGGATGGCGATCTCGGCACCCGACAGGGTTTCACCGGTTTCCGCGAGCGGAGGCAGCTTGAGTTCCATAAGGCCTTGTAAAACGGGAAGTTATTCGAAGGGGAACCCAGAACATTAGCCGGGAGGTCGAAATTGGTCAAGCCGAATGGCCCGGCAAACCGCGGACATTGGCGAGCGGACGCCGGGTGGTCCTTTGCTATAGTCGCGGCGACGCGGGCCGAGTCCATCAGCCCGCGGGAGGACGCCCTGGCCACGAGAAAAGAACTTTCCGATTTCCTCACCTCGGTGGAACGACGAGCGTTCAAGCAATGCGTGTTTTCCGTCCAGAACGAGGATGCGGCGCTCGACATCGTCCAGGACGCGATGATGAAACTCGCGGAAAACTATTCGGCGCGCCCGCCGGAGGAGCTTCCGCTGCTCTTCCAGCGCATCCTGCAGAACGCGATCCGCGACCACTACCGGCGCAACCGGGTGCGGTCCGCGTGGACGTCGCTCTGGTCTTCGCTTGGCCTCACGGGTGAAGACGACGAGACCGACCCCCTCGAGACCTTCGAGGTCGACGAGACCGGCGGCATCCCGGCTTCCCCCGCCGACCGCCTCGAGCAATCGCAGGTGATGGGGATCATCGAGGAGGCCGTGCAGGCGCTGCCGGAACGTCAACGGCAGGCCTTCCTGCTGCGTTATTGGGAGGAATTCGATGTCAGTGAAACGGCCAGGGCCATGGGATGCTCGGAGGGCAGCGTGAAAACGCATTGCTCTCGGGCCACGCACGCATTGGCAAAGGCGCTGAGATCAAGAGGCGTAACCCTATGAATGACAATGATTTTTCGCAGAAGCTCCGGCCCTGGCTCGAGCGGTCGGCCGCGGAAGTGGGAGAAATCCAGGCGACCCGCCTTCGCTCGGCAAGGCTGCGGGCGCTGGATTCGTGGAGCGAGCCGGTCCGGATTCTGGGGCTCGTGACCGTCGGCGCCGGCACGGCCCGGACGATCAAGTACTCGGTCCTCCAGCAGGCGCTCCTGTGGCTGCCGATCGTGATTCTCCTCTCGACGCTCGTCGGCAAGATCGTCGCCCCGGAAGTGGATGTCGGTGAACTCGATGCGCAGCTTCTCACCGGGGAACTGCCGATCGACGCCTTCCTCGACAAGGATTTCGACAAGTGGCTCAAGAACGCTTCAGGGTCCTTCTAGGATTGATCATGGCCTGCGCCTCGCTGGCCGCCTTGCCTGCAGGCACGGACACCAAGGCGGCGCAGAAGACGCCCTGGACCACACTGGCGCCCCAGGACCGCGAGGTTCTCGCGCCTCTCGCCCCGGACTGGGACAAGTTGCCCGGCTATCAGCAACAGCGCCTCATGTCGGCCGCCCGCCAGTTCCCGAAGATGCGCCCGATCCAGCAGGACAGGTTCCAGGAGCGCATTCGCGACTGGGCGTCGATGAGCCCGGAGCAACGCAAGGCCGCCCGCGAGACCTTCAAGGGCCTGCGGAAACTCCCCCCCTCCAAGCAGCACGAGTTGCGCGAGCGCTGGCTCGAGCGAAAAAGCGAGCCGCAAGTCGGTTCCGGGCCGGAACGTCGCTGATGCCCGAGCAGGTCGCGCGAGCGCCCGGCCTGGCGCGCCGGCTCGCCTGCGCGGTCTACGAATCGCTCGTCCTTGCCGCGCTGGTCCTCATCGCGACGTTCCCGTTTCTCGCGATCGCGGGCGATTCCACAGGCGGAATTCGCCGTCACCTCCTGCAGGCCTATGTCCTTTTCGTGGCCGGGACCTATTTCGTGGGATTCTGGACCCGGGGCGGCCAGACGCTCGCCATGAAGACGTGGCGGATCCGCCTGGAATCGGCAGGGGGCGGCCCCGTGGGCCTGGCGCCTGCGGTCCGCCGCTATGTGCTGGCCCTGGCCGGGGCCGCGGCCCTGGGACTCGGTTTTTTCTGGGCGCTGGTGGATCGGGAGGGCCTCACCCTGCACGACCGCCTCGCGGGCACCCGCCTCGTCGACCTGCGACCGATCGGGGCGCCGACCTAGCGGCGCTCCGCCAGGACGAGGCCCGCCCCGGCCACGCCGAGGAAAATGAGTGTCGGCATACCCGCCGAGAACGCCGCGGGCCAGTCGTTCAGCAGCCCCACGTGCGAGAAGAGCCGCCCCGCGAAATGGAATCCGAGACCGAGCAGGATTCCCAGCACGATCTTCGCCCCCGTGCCGCCCGCACGCCGGGACTGGATCGCGAAAGGAATCGCGAGAACCATCATCACGATCGCCGCCGCCGGGTAGAGAACTTTCTGCCAGAGGGCGATCTCGTAGCGGGTCGCCATCTGCCGGTTCTCGCGCAGGTGCTCGATGTAGGCCCACAGGTTGAGGACGGACATCCGCTCCGGAACGATCTTCAGGACCGAAAGGATGTCGGGCGTGAGTACGGAATTCCACACCGCCGCCGGCAGCCGGTCGAGTTCCGCCTTGTCGCCTTCGAAACGCGTGACTTCCACGTTCGCGAGCGACCAGCGGTTGCCGCCGTCGTAGGTCGCCTTCGCCGCGCGGCTGATGGAGGCGAGCCGGAAGGCCTCGTCGAACCGGTAGATCTTCAGGTCCAGGAGTTCCGTGTCCGCGGTCACGTCCTGGATGTTCACGAAGCTGCGGTCGTCCTTCACCCAGAATCCCGACCGGAACTCGCGGGCGACGATGGAGCTGGTGGCCTTCAGCCGCAGGCTCTTGGCCGCTTCTTCGGTGACCGGAGTCACCAACTCGCCGATCACGAGCGTCACGGCGGCGACCACGAGGCCCGCGCCCGCCACGTGTCCCGCCAATTGCAGCATCGACAGGCCGGATGAGCGCATCACGGTGAGTTCGGACTGGTCGGACATGCGCGCCAGCGCGAAGAGCGTGCCGATGAGCGCGGCGGCGGGCAGCAGGACGTAGGCGTGCGAAGGCAGCGTAAGCATCACGTAGCCGATCATGGTGCCGAGGCGGTATCCGCCCCGTCCCACGTCGTCCAGCTCGCGCACGATATCGAAGAAACCGAAGAGCGCCAGCAACGCCGCGAGTACCAGCAGGCTCGTGGCGAGGATTTCCCTGGCGAAGTAGCGAAAGAGCATCGCCTTCCGGCTAGGCGCTTCGCACGAGATTCGCCAGCGCCACGATGAGAAGGATCCACGCCCACAGGAGCAGGCCGAAGGCGATGAACGGGATGTGCCGGTCGGGAATGAACTTCGGCATCAGGAAGCGCGTGGCGCGCGTGACCGGGCCGGTCACGATCCGGAAGACCTGGAAGATCACGTTCTGGTCGCGTCGCGAACCGGCGAAGATCGCGACCAGTCCCTGCCCGAGATAGGCGAAGCCCGCGACCTCGACGACGGCCTTGATGGCCCGGAGAAGCAGTTCAGGTTCCATGAATGAAAAAGGCCCGCGCCGGATGGCGCGGGCCAATTGTGCCACGCGAGCTCGGGGTCAGGTGCCCCGCGTGTCGATGTCGCCCGCCAGACTCGGGTAGCGAACGTGATCGACCAGCTCCTGCACTTCCTTCTCCGGCGCCGGGGTGATGAGGCTCACCACGTAGATGGTGATGATCCCCACCGGGACGCCGAACATGCCGGCCGAGATCGGCTCGAGCCCGAACCACTTCGTCATGGGCGTCGTGCCGAACCAGGAGATGAAGGTCGGGTAGGTATGGACCATGTAGTACAGGCACACACCCAGTCCCGCGACGATCCCGGCGATCGCGCCCCACTTCGAGGCACGTTTCCAGAAGATCCCCATCACCAGCGCCGGGAAGAACGCCGAAGCCGCCATGGAGAACGCCGCCCCCACGAGGAACAGGATGTTCCCCGGCTTGAGCGAGGTCACGTACGCCGCGATGACCGCCACCACGAGCAGCAGCGACTTCGCAACCGTGATGCGCATCGTCGGCGAGGCACTGGGGTTGATCATCTTGTAGTAGACGTCGTGCGACAAGGCGTTGGCGATCGTGAGCAGCAGCCCGTCCGCGGTCGACAGCGCCGCCGCGAGGCCGCCGGCCGCGACCAGCCCGGAGATCACGTACGGGAGACCCGCGATTTCCGGCGTCGCCAGCACGATGATGTCGCCGCCGATCACCATCTCGGCCAGCTGAACGATGCCGTCCTTGTTGATGTCGACGATGCTGAGCAACGAAGCATCCACCGCCTGCCACGCGTTCACCCATCGTGGCAATTCCGCGAAGGACTTGCCTATGACGAGCGTATAGACGTCGAACTTCGCCAGCACCGCAAGCGCGGGCGCCGTGAAGTAGAGCAGGAAGATGAAGAAGAGCGACCAGAACACCGAGACGCGGGCTTCCTGCACCGAAGGCGTCGTGTAGTAGCGCATCAGGATGTGCGGCAGCGCGGCGGTCCCGAACATCATGCAGAAGACGACGCCGATGAAGTTGAGACGCGCCGTGTCGCGCGCCGCCTCATCCTTGCCCGGATAGGGCGTGGCGTGCGGCCGGGGCGGCGCGGTGCGCCCGGCGGCGCCTGCCTTGTCCTTCGTCCACTTCTCCTTCGCGGCTTCGGCGGATTCCGGGAAGCTCTTCACGGCGGCCTCGGCAGCATCCAACTCCGCCTTCGGCGCGGCTGCGGCCCGCAGATCCTCGAGCTTCTTGGTGATGGCGTCCTTTTCCGTCTGGTAGGACGCGGGCAGGCCCTTGATCTTGTCGTCCGCCGCCTTGGCGCGGGCGGCGAAGATGCCCCTCACCTCCTGCTCCTTCGGATCCGCGGTGAGTTCCTTCTCGCGGGCCGTCAGCCGCTCGAGCACCTTTCCGTACACGGCCTGCGGCACCGGCACCCCCGTGTGCTTCACGGAAAGCCAGACCACCGGGATCATGTAGGCCACGATCAGGATGATGTACTGGGCCACCTGCGTCCAGGTCACCGCCCGCATGCCGCCCAGGAACGAGCAGACCAGGATGCCCGCGAGACCGACGAACACGCCGATCCCGAACTCGAGCCCGGTGAAACGGGCGGTGATGATCCCCACGCCGTAGATCTGCGCGACCACGTAGGTGAACGAACACAGGATCGCCGCCATCACCCCGAACGAACGCACGATGTTGCCGCCGTAGCGCGCGCCGAGGAAGTCCGGAATCGTGAACTGGCCGAACTTGCGAAGATAAGGCGCCAGCAGCAGCGCCACCAGCACGTAGCCGCCGGTCCAGCCCATGATGAACGACAGGCCCTGGAAGCCGGTGAGGTAGAGCGTTCCGGCCATGCCGATGAACGAGGCGGCGCTCATCCAGTCCGCGCCGGTCGCCATGCCGTTGAAGAAGGCCGGCACGCGCCGTCCCGCCACGTAGTACTCGGCGACCTCGACCGTGCGGCTCATGATGCCGATGCCCGCGTAGAGGAGGATCGTGAACACGAGGAAGCAGTAGCCGATCCACCGGTTGGGCATTCCCATCTGCTCGGCGATGGCAAGCGCCACCACGAACGCGACGAAACCGCCCGTATAGAAGGTGTAGTACTTCTTCAGCTGCTGCGTGAATGTCTTCTGGCTGGTGGCCATCAGTCGTCCTCCCCTTCGTGAACGCCGTGCTCGAGGTCGTTCTTGCGCATCGCGAGGGCGTAGTAGCCGATGATCACCACATAGACGACGAGCGAGCCTTGGGCGGCCATGTAGAACGACAGCGGCCATCCGAAGATCGTGATTTCAGCCAGCGGAATGGCGTACCACGCCATCACGTAGGTCACCACGAACCAGATGGCGAGCAGGATCGCCGTGAGCCTCAGGTTCTTGTGCCAGTAATCGATGTGAGACTGGGTTAACTGCATCGTCATTCCTCCTGATTGATCGTTATCCTCGGAACGGGTGTTCCGTCCGGGCCGGTCGAGGTGCCGGGGCGCCAATGCAGGGCGCCTGAGCGGCGCGGGTCGCTGTCCAAGTCCCGCAAGGGGGAACATCTGAAACCACCGCGGCCCGAGCCGGCGTTCGCGCCCTGCCATCCCTCTTGCCGGGAATTGGCCGGGCGCCGCCGATTGTTCTTCTTGGGTGGTCCTCCTCCTTACCGGGCGGATGCTAATGCCCTGATCGACGAGCGAGCAATTGGGGTTAACCCTAACCCGGATTTCCGGGCCCCTTCGCCCCCCCGTCCTGGCGATCCGAAGCCCTGGCGCCCAAGGTGGCCTGGACGAGTTCCGCGACCGAGTCGACCGCGAGCTTTTCCATGATCCGCGCACGGTGCGCCTCCACCGTCTTGATGGAGATCTGCATCTCTTCGGCGATTACTCGGTTCACCTTGCCGGCGATCACGCGGTGTAGCACCTC
>Ga0073904_10000592_pt1 | contig 26439 bp, 22 predicted proteins | sample KloWWTrecipitate_FD_66668 | JGI IMG/M metagenome (GOLD analysis project Ga0073904, IMG submission 66668) | Active sludge microbial communities from Klosterneuburg, Austria, studying microevolution and ecology of nitrifiers - Klosterneuburg... | ecosystem: Engineered > WWTP > Aerobic digester >... | reverse complement strand
TCGTAGGCAGGGCCAAAGCAGCTTGCGCCCTGAACGGCGCCTATGATCACCGGGCCGGGGGTCTTGACCAGCCTTTCGAACGCGTCCTTTGCCTTCAGCGCGTGGTCGATATGGCAGACCGAATGAGTATGCCCCTCTGGCCCCAGCCCTTCGATCTCGTCGAAGGCCAGATCGGGGCCAGTGGCGATGATCATGTAATCATAGGCGATGGATTCGCCCGTGGTCAGTTCCACGCGGTTTTCAGACGGATGAATACGGGCCGCGCCTTCGGGGCGCAGGGTGATTGCCCGCCGCTCCATCACCGGCGTAAGGTCCACCTCGATATCGTCGCGGTTGCGCCAGCCCACGGCGACCCACGGATTCGATGGCACGAAGGAATAGGACGTGCCTTTGGTGATGACCGTCAGCCGATCATCACGCCCAAGCTGGTCCTGCATTTCGTAGGCCATCATCACGCCCCCAAGACCGGCGCCCAAAACCACGATATGTGCCATTTGCCATCATCCTCCCCTGATCTGGCGTGCGCCTGCCGTATGGCCCGCGCGGCGGTTAGTACTCATGTTTGAATTTAAACATAGTAATATTTGAATATATATGTCAAGACCTGCTGCGCCTGCGAACGGGTGCCTCAGCCGCTTTCCCTTGCATCCTGGCGGCCTTTCCCCTATATGACCGCTCAACAGAGGCGCTGCGGGGTCCAAACTCGCAGCCCACCGGAAAAGTTCCGCGGGCCTCTGGCCCGCTTTTTGTTTTGGACGAACCGATGACCGACCTGATCGCAAAGACAGCCATCGACCGCCGTCTGGCCGAAATCGTCACCCCCGCCATCGAAGGGCTGGGGTTCGAACTCGTGCGCATCCGGCTGATGGGTGGTCTGACCAAGACCCTGCAGGTCATGGCCGACCGCCCCGAAGGCGGGATCGACGTGGATGACTGCGGCAAGATTTCAACCGCCGTATCAGCGGTTCTGGACGTGGAAGACCCGATCGAGGAGGCCTATCACCTTGAGGTTTCCTCGCCCGGCATCGACCGGCCGCTGACCCGCCTGAAGGATTTCGATCTGTGGGACGGCTATGAGGCCCGGATCGAGACGAGCGAAATGATCGAGGGGCGCAAGCGCTTCAAGGGTTTCTTGCGCGGCACCGAAGGCGACGAGGTGCTGATCGAGATCGAAGAAGGCACCATCGGCCTCAAGTTCGATTGGCTGGCCGATGCGAAGCTGATTCTGACGGACGAACTGATCACTGAAATGCTGCGGCAGAAGAAGGCGACCGGCGAGGTCGACGAAGCCGCGTTTGACGATATCGAAGAAGATACTTCCGAGGAGGAATAGATGGCCATCACCTCAGCCAACCAGCTGGAGCTGTTGCAGATCGCCGAAGCGGTCGCGCGCGAAAAGATGATCGACCCGGATCTGGTGATCCAGGCGATGGAGGAAAGCCTCGCCCGTGCGGCGAAGTCGCGCTACGGCTCGGAAATGGACATCCGTGTGAAGATCGACCGTAAAACCGGTCAGACGACCTTCACCCGCGTCCGCACGGTGGTCGAGGACGATGGTGTCGAAAACTATCAGGCGCAACTGACCGTCGCGCAGGCCAAACAATATCTGACCAACCCGACGGTGGGTGACGTGATCGTCGACGAGGTGCCCCCGGTCGATCTGGGCCGGATCGCCGCGCAATCGGCCAAGCAGGTGATCTTGCAAAAGGTCCGTGAAGCCGAACGTGACCGCCAGTTCGAAGAATTCAAGGACCGCAAGGGCACGATCATCAATGGCGTGGTCAAGCGCGAGGAATACGGCAATATCATCGTCGATATCGGCCGGGGCGAAGCCATCCTGCGCCGCACCGAAAAGATCGGCCGCGAATCCTATCGCCCGAACGACCGCATCCGCGCCTATATCAAGGACGTGCGTCGCGAAGCGCGCGGGCCGCAGGTCTTCCTTTCCCGTACCGACCCGCAGTTCATGGCCGAGCTCTTCAAGATGGAAGTGCCGGAAATCTATGATGGCATCATCGAGATCAAGGCCGTGGCCCGCGATCCGGGTTCGCGCGCCAAGATCGGCGTGATCAGTTATGACAATTCCATCGACCCGGTCGGCGCCTGCGTCGGCATGCGCGGCAGCCGCGTTCAGGCGGTGGTGAACGAACTTCAGGGCGAAAAGATCGACATCATTCCGTGGAATGAAGATCAGGCCACGTTCCTGGTGAACGCGCTGCAACCCGCCGAAGTCGCCAAGGTGGTGATCGACGAAGAAAACAACCGCATCGAAGTTGTGGTGCCCGATGGACAGCTTTCGCTGGCCATTGGTCGTCGCGGCCAGAACGTGCGGCTTGCGTCGCAGCTCACCGGTCTCGACATCGATATCATGACCGAGGCCGAGGAAAGCGAGCGTCGTCAGGCCGAGTTTGCCGAACGCACGAAACTCTTCATGGAAGCGCTCGATCTGGACGAATTCTTCGCCCAGCTTCTGGTGTCGGAAGGCTTCACCAATCTTGAAGAGGTGGCCTATGTCGATCTGGACGAACTCCTGACCATCGAAGGCGTCGACGACAGCACCGCGGCGGAACTTCAGACCCGCGCCCGTGAATATATCGAAGCGCAGAACAAGGCGGCACTTGATGCGGCCCGTGCGCTGGGCGTGGAAGACAGCCTCGTGAACTTTGAAGGGCTGACGCCGCAGATGCTGGAAGCGCTGGCCAAGGACGATGTGAAAACGCTCGAAGATTTCGCCACCTGCGCGGATTGGGAACTGGCCGGCGGCTGGACCACCGTGAATGGCGAACGGGTGAAGGACGAAGGCATTCTCGAAAAGTTCGACATGAGCCTTGAGGAAGCCCAGCATCTGGTGATGACGGCGCGCATCCAACTGGGCTGGGTCGATCCGGCCGAACTGGATGCGGAAGTCCAGGAAGAAGAGGCCGAAGCCTGATGACCAGGGGCGGCGCGGACAAGATGCGGGAAGATCCGGAGCGGCGTTGCGTCGTGACCGGCGAGGTGCAGCCAAAAGCTGGCCTCGTCCGCTTTGTCCTGTCGCCCGAAGGCGTGATCTTCCCCGATCTGGCGGAAAAACTGCCGGGCCGGGGTATCTGGGTGACGGCCAACCGCGATCTGATCGCCAAGGCCGCAGCCAAGGGGCTGTTCGCGCGCGGGGCCAAGGCCCCGGCTCAGGTGCCTGACGGGCTTGTCGATCTGGTTGAGGCCGGGTTGGCCAAGCGCGTGGTCGAGCTTATTTCGCTGGTGCGCAAGGCGGGATATGCGGTCTGCGGCTTCGAGAAAGTCAAGGGCTGGCTGGCCGATGGCAAGGCCAAAGTGCTGTTGCAGGCGTCCGACGGATCGGACCGCGGCAAGGGCAAACTCTGGACGCCCGAAGGCGGGCGTTGGTTCGGCTGCCTGACGGCGAACGAGCTTGGAATGGCATTTGGGCGCGATTCTGTGGTCCATGCGGCGCTTGCCGCTGGCGGATTGACGAAGCGTGTTGTAGAGGAAGCCGCGAAGTTGAATGGCTTGCGGCAAGCGGACGGCGGACACCCGCCGGGAAAGAACTGAGACCGGCATGAGCGATACGGATGGCAAAAAACCTCTCGGCCTTGGCGGCGGACGCCCTGGGCAGGTGAAGCAAAGCTTCAGCCACGGGCGCACGAAGGCTGTCATCGTCGAGACAAAGAAAAAGCGCGTCGTCGTTCCGGCGAAGCCTGGCGCCTCTGTGGGCGGCGGGTCGTCGTCGCCTTCGTTCGGCGATCCATCCAAACGCCCCGCAGGAATTTCCGACGCGGAAATGGAGCGCCGCCTGAAGGCGCTTCACGCCGCCAAAGCGCGCGAGGCTGAAGATGCCGTGCGCCGCGCCGAGGAGGAAAAGACCCGCGAGGAAGAACGCGACCGCCGCCGCGCCGAGATCGAGGCGAAGGAGCGCGAAGAGCGCGAGCATCAGGAAGCCGTGCGCCAGAAGGCGATCGAGGAAGCCAAGAAGGTGCGCGACGCGGAAACCCGCGAAGCCCGCAAGCAGGAAGTCCTACGCACCAAACCGCTGTCGAAAGCGGCGCCCGCCGCCCCGGCCGACCCGGCCGCTGCCGAAGCGGCCGCCACACGCGTCGCCACCAAGGGTGTTGCCGCCGTTGGTCCGCGCAAGACCGACCGCGAGCGTGATGACCGCAGCGCGGCTAACGATCGTGCCGGCAAGGGCAAGGTCGAAGACAACCGCCGCACCGGTAAGCTGTCGCTGAACGAGGCGCTGAACGGCGAAGGTGGCCGCCAGCGTTCCATGGCAGCGATGAAGCGCAAGCAGGAAAAGGCCCGGCAAAAGGCGCTGGGCTTCGGCCAGAAGGCTGAAAAGCAGGTGCGCGACGTGCAGTTGCCGGAAACCATCGTGGTGTCGGAACTGGCCAACCGTATGGCCGAACGCGCTGCCGATGTGGTCAAGTCGCTAATGAAGATGGGGCTCATGGTCACCATGAACCAGGCGATCGACGCGGATACCGCCGAGCTGGTGATCGAAGAATTCGGCCACAAGGCAGTGCGCGTCTCTGATTCGGACGTCGAACAGGTCATCGACATGGTCAAGGACCGCGACGAAGACCTGCATCCGCGCCCGCCGATCATCACGATCATGGGCCACGTCGACCACGGCAAGACGTCGCTTCTGGACGCCATCCGCCATGCAAACGTGGTGTCGGGCGAAGCCGGCGGCATCACCCAGCATATCGGGGCCTATCAGGTGACGACCGAGAATGGCGCGGTTCTGACCTTCCTCGACACGCCCGGCCACGCGGCCTTCACCTCCATGCGGGCCCGTGGCGCGCAGGTGACGGACATCGTGATCCTGGTGGTTGCGGCAGATGACGCCGTGATGCCCCAGACGATCGAGGCGATTGCCCACGCCAAGGCGGCCAAGGTGCCGATGATCGTGGCGATCAACAAGGTCGACAAGTACGATGCCAATCCGCAGAAGGTCCGCACGGACCTCTTGCAGCATGAAGTCGTCGTCGAAGCCCTTTCGGGTGATGTGCTGGACGTGGAAGTGTCGGCCAAGACCGGCCTCGGTCTCGACAAGCTTCTGGAAAACATCGCGCTTCAGGCCGAAATCCTGGAACTGCGCGCCAACCCGGAACGTCCGGCCTCTGGCGCCGTGATCGAAGCCAAGCTCGACGTGGGCCGTGGCCCGGTCGCGACGGTTCTGGTGCAGAACGGCACCCTGCGGCAGGGCGATATCTTCGTCGTCGGTGAACAATGGGGCAAGGTACGCGCGCTGATCAACGACAAGGGTGAGCGCATTGCTGAAGCCGGACCGTCGGTCCCGGTCGAGGTTCTGGGCCTGAATGGCACGCCCGAAGCCGGTGACGTGCTGAACGTGGTCGAAACCGAAGCCCAGGCCCGCGAAATCGCCACTTACCGCGAGAAAGCGGCCAAAGACAAACGTGCGGCAGCCGGTGCAGCGACCACGCTGGAACAGCTGATGGCCAAGGCCAAGGAAGACAAGAACATCGCCGAACTGCCGATCGTGGTGAAGGCTGATGTGCAAGGGTCGGCCGAGGCGATTGTTCAGGCTATGGAAAAGATCGGTAACGATGAAGTGCGTGTGCGGGTCCTCCATTATGGTGTAGGCGCGATCACCGAATCTGATATCGGCCTTGCCGAAGCCTCAAGCGCCCCGGTCATCGGCTTCAACGTTCGGGCCAATGCGCCTGCGCGCGCGGCCGCCAATCAGAAGGGGGTCGAGATCCGCTATTACTCGATCATCTATGATCTGGTGGATGACATCAAAGCCGCGGCGTCGGGTCTGCTGAAAGCTGAAGTGCGCGAGACGTTCATCGGCTATGCGAAGATCCTGGAGGTCTTCAAGGTTTCGGGCGTCGGCAAGGTCGCGGGCTGTCTGGTCACCGAAGGGGTCGCACGCCGCTCCGCTGGCGTTCGCCTGTTGCGCGACAACGTGGTGATCCACGAGGGCACCTTGAAAACTCTCAAGAGATTCAAGGATGAAGTCAAAGAAGTCCAGTCCGGCCAGGAATGCGGCATGGCCTTCGAGAACTATGACGATGTCCGTCAGGGCGATGTCATCGAAATCTTTGAGCGCGAAGAAATCGAGCGCAAGCTCAGCTAAAAGAAAAGGGGGGCAAGTTGCCCCCCGATCATTTTTTCCGCTGACTTTGCCGCCGGTTGGTCAGGCGGCCCTCTTCTGGATCGGGTACCCTTCAAAAACCCGTTCTCCCACGCGGATACGGATTTTTCCGTTGTCCAGTTCGCGTTCGAACGTGCCCTGTACCTGTACGCAACTTCCGAGAGTGATGGTTCGCAGCATCCCTGTGTCCCCTGTATTGGGCTGCCGAATAGTTTAAGACCGGACTGGTTTCTCCTCCCTGAACGGCCTTGACATGAAGCTGACACAATTCAACAGGTCTGGAAACAATAAAAATATGCGCTCTCGGGCGGATCACTACTTTGCGTTGCAATTTTGCATGATGTCCGCAGCCAGGCGAACCCGGCCTCTTACAGCCAGTCACGCAAGATAGGGATCAGCGGCAGATCGGCCGGAGGCATCGGGTAATCCTTCAGATCTTTCGCCCAAACCCAAGCCAGCCGCTGGCGCTCTTGCGGCACGGGCGTGCCCTGCCACCGCCGGCAGGCGAAAAGCGGCATGAGCAAGTGGAAATCCTCGTAGCTGTGACTGGCGAAGGTCAGGGGCGCCAGACAGCTTTTCCATGTGTCGATCCCGAGTTCTTCCCTCAGCTCACGGATCAGCGCGGCCTCGGGTGTTTCGCCCGGTTCGACCTTGCCGCCCGGAAACTCCCACAGACCCGCGAGCGACTTGCCTTCGGGGCGCTGGGCCAGAAGCACACGCCCGTCGGCGTCGATCAGGGCAACTGCGGTAACAAGCAGGGTTTTCATCGGCTTTTCCGTCCCGGTCCGCCGGGGGCGCTGCCCCCGGACCCCCGGGATATTTAGAGACAGAAAATGAGAGGATCAGGAACGGTAGTCGGCGTTGATCTCGATATAGCGGCTGGTCAGATCGCAGGTCCAGACGGAGCGTTTTGCCTTCCCCATTCCCATGTCGATGCCGATCACCAGTTCAGCCTGCTCCATGTAGGCTGCGCCGTCCTCTTCCTTGTAGTCGGGATTGCGCCAGCCCTTTTCGGCCACGAGGAGGTCGCCAAACCGGATTGCCAGCCTGTCGCGGTCGGCACTTGCGCCGGACTTGCCGACGGCGGCGACGATGCGGCCCCAGTTCGGGTCTTCGCCCGCGATCGCGGTTTTGACCAGCGGCGAATTGGCCACCGCGAAGGCGACTTTCGCCGCATCCTCGTCACTGGCGGCACCGCTGACACGGATTTCGACGAATTTCGTCGCCCCTTCGCCATCGCGGATCACCTGATGGGCCAGGCTCATCATCACGCCTTTCAGTGCCGTCTCGAACGCCTTGGCCACGACGCCCTTCACCTCTGCCGCCGGGCTTTGGCCGGTTGCCGCCACCAGCAGCGTGTCGGAGGTGGAGGTATCGCTGTCGACGGTGATCGAATTGAACGTGGCCCCCACATGGCGCGCGACGATCTTTTGCAGCGCGGCTTGCGAGATTTTCGCATCGGTGAAGATATAGACCAGCATCGTCGCCATGTCGGGCGCGATCATGCCCGATCCCTTGGCGATGCCGCTGATATGGATCAGGCCGCCATCGCCCTGAACAGTCGCGGCGGCACCCTTCGGAAAGGTGTCGGTGGTCATGATGGCGTGGGCCGCCATTTCGATCGCATCCGTGTCCAGCATCCCAGTCAGGGCGGGGATCACGGCCGTAATCCGCTCATAGGGCAAGGGTTCGCCGATCACCCCGGTGGAGGAGGAAAAGACCCGGCTCGCCGGAAGCCCCAGAGAGCTGGCAACGCCCCCCGTCACCGCTGCCACGGCTTCGTCGCCGATCTTCCCGGTGAAGGCGTTTGAATTGCCGGAATTTACGATGATCGCGGCACCCGCGTTGGCGGGTACCTTGGCCGCCAGTTTCGCCTGGCAATCGCGCACGCAGCCCGAACGGGTGGAGGACCGGGTAAATGCCCCCGCAAGCGTGGTGCCTGGGGCGAGCCGCACCAGCATCACGTCCTTGCGGTTGTGATATTTGATCCCGGCGCCGATGGCGGCGAACTCCGCCCCGGCAATCGCCGGCAGGGCAGGGAAGACGGCGGGGGCAAGCGGTGACACGGGCTTTGCGGCCTTGGGCTGCGGGACAAGAAGCCGGCCTTTCAGCTTCTCGACCTTCTGCTTCAGCTTGCGGACCTTGTTCTTCAGATCCTTGTCGCCCTTGGCCATCTCTTGCCCCCCCGTTTCCTGATCAGTTCGCGATGGTGATCAGCGCGCTGTTTTTCAGCACCGCCGGATCAATGCCTTCGGTCTTCTTTTCGATCTTCGCAGCTTCGGTCAGTTCCTTGACCTTCGCTTCGACCGCTTTCTGGCGCAGATCGCCCGCCAGCTCTTCCTTCACATCTTCGAGCTTGGGTGCCTCAGCCAGGCGGGTATCGTTCAACTTAATGATATGCCAACCGAAATCAGTCTGGATCGGGTCGGAAACCGCGCCTTTTTCCATGCCGGTTACGGCGTCTTCGAACGGTTTGACCATCATGCCAAGGCCGAACCAGCCCAGCGAACCGCCGTTTGCCGCCGACCCGCGGTCTTGCGATTTTTCCGTCGCGATGGCGGCAAAATCGCCGCCCTTGTCGAGTTCGGCCTTGATGGCTTTCGCCTCTTCCTCGGTCTCGACCAGAATATGCGCCGCATCGAATTCCTTGGCAGGTTCGGCCTTGGCATATTTTTCGTCATAGAGCTTTTGCAGCTCTTCGTCGGTCACGGCCGCGGCGGCTGCCTTGTCCAGCACGACAGCCGACAGATAGCTGCGCTTCTGGTTTTCGATCATCAGCACATCGGCCTTGTTCTGTTCGGTTTCACCGACTTCGGCCAGCGCCGTCTGCTGGATCAGCTGCTCCAGAACGCCATTGAACAGAACGTCGTCGGGCAGGGCCTGGTATTGTTCCGGAAGGGCATTGCGGGCTGCGATCATATGACCGAGCGTGATTTCAACGCCGTTGACCACCGCGACAACCGTATCGGCCGTCGGATCTTCGGCACGGGCTGGCGCGGCAAGACAAAGCGCCAGCAGGGCGGCCGAAAGGTAGTGGGCCGGTTTCATCATTCTCACAAGCTCCTGAACGGGCTGCAAACCCTTGCAGCGTTGACTATCGTTGGGCAGCCGCTTACATCGCCAGAAGCCTTGACCGGCCCCGCCTGCCCGCACCGCAGCTTATCTAGGCCGCAGGCGGCCCGGCGGCAAGGCCGACTTGATCACGAGGCAGGATCGCAACCCGAGCGGAGAAAAAAGTGCTGGGTCTAGGAACAATCGCGCGGAAGGTCTTTGGCAGCCCCAATGACCGCAAAGTCAAATCCGTGCGCCCGCTGGTGGAAAAAATCAACGCACTCGAAGATCAGTTCAAGGCGCTGAGCGATGAGGGGCTGAAAGAAAAGACCGCCGAGTTCAAGGAACGTGTGGCAGGCGGCGAAAGCCTTGAGAAAATTCTGCCCGAGGCCTTTGCCAATTGCCGCGAAGGCGCGCGCCGGGCGCTTGGTCTGCGCGCCTTTGATGTGCAGCTCATGGGCGGGATCTTCCTGCATCAGGGCAATATCGCCGAAATGCGCACGGGCGAGGGCAAGACGCTGGTCGCGACTTTCCCGGCCTATCTGAATGCGCTGACCGGCAAGGGCGTGCATGTCGTGACCGTGAACGACTATCTGGCCAAACGTGACGCCGCTTGGATGGGCAAGGTCTATGCAGCACTCGGGATGACCACCGGGGTCGTCTATCCGTTCCAGTCCGATGCCGAAAAGCGCGAAGCCTACAAGGCCGACATCACCTATGCGACGAACAACGAACTGGGATTCGACTATCTGCGCGACAATATGAAGGGCTCGCTCGAGGAGATGGCCCAGCGTGGCCATGCGTTCGCCATCGTCGACGAGGTGGACAGTATTCTGGTTGACGAAGCACGCACGCCGCTGATCATCTCCGGCCCCTCGCAGGATCGGTCCGAGCTTTACAAGACGCTCGATGCCTATGTGCCCGAACTGGCGCCCGAGCATTACAAGATCGACGAAAAGACCCGCAATGCCACCTTTACCGAGGACGGCAACGAGTTTGTCGAAAAGCGTCTTCAGGAAGTGGGCATCCTGCCCGCCGATCAGACGCTTTATGACCCGGAATCAACCACGATCGTCCATCACATCACCCAGGCCCTGCGCGCGCACAAACTGTTCCAGAAGGACCAGCATTATATCGTCCGCGATGGCGAAGTGGTCCTGATCGACGAATTCACCGGCCGCATGATGAAGGGGCGCCGCCTGTCGGACGGCCTGCATCAGGCAATCGAGGCGAAAGAGGGCGTGAAGGTCCAGCCTGAAAACGTCACGCTCGCCTCTGTCACCTTCCAGAACTATTTCCGGCTTTACGAAAAGCTGGCGGGCATGACCGGCACCGCGGCGACCGAGGCCGAGGAGTTCATGGAAATCTACCGCCTTGGCGTGGTGGAAGTGCCCACGAACCGCCCCGTGCAGCGTAAGGACGACCATGATCAGGTCTACCGCACCGCGCGCGAAAAATACGAGGCGGTGATCAAACGAATCAAGAAAGCCAACGAAAAGGGTCAGCCGATCCTGGTCGGCACGACCTCCATCGAAAAGTCCGAGATGCTGAGCGAGATGCTGAAGAAAGATGGCATCCCCCACAATGTGCTGAATGCCCGCCAGCATGAGCAGGAAGCCAAAATCGTGGCTGATGCCGGCAAGTTCGGCGCCGTGACCATCGCCACCAACATGGCCGGTCGCGGCACCGACATTCAGCTTGGCGGCAACGTCGAGATGAAGGTGATGGAGGCGCTGGCCGCCGATCCTGAGGCGCATCCCGACGAAATCCGCGCCCGGATCGAGGCGGAACATGCCGACGAGAAAGCCAAGGTGCTGGAGGCCGGGGGCCTTTTCGTTCTCGCCTCCGAACGCCACGAAAGCCGCCGGATCGACAACCAGCTGCGTGGCCGGTCGGGCCGTCAGGGCGATCCGGGGCGGTCGTCCTTCTATCTCTCGCTCGAAGATGACCTGATGCGCATTTTCGGGTCCGACCGTCTGGACAAGATTCTGTCCACGCTCGGCATGAAAGAGGGTGAAGCGATCATTCACCCTTGGGTGAACAAATCGCTGGAACGCGCCCAGGCCAAGGTCGAAGGGCGCAACTTCGACATCCGTAAACAGTTGCTGAAGTTCGACGATGTGATGAACGACCAGCGCAAGGCGATCTTCGGCCAGCGGCTTGAAATCATGTCCTCGGCCGATATCGAGGATATTGTTCAGGACATGCGCCATCAGGTCGCCGACGATCTGGTCGACGAACATATGCCGCCGAAATCCTATCCCGATCAGTGGGACACAGCCGGTCTGCGCGACGCGGTCGCCCGCCAGATGAACATGGAGCTGCCGCTTGCTGACTGGGCTGGCGAAGAGGGCGTGGATCAGGAGATGATCCGCGAGCGTCTCTATGAAGCGTCCGACAAGCTGGCGGCGGAGAAGACCGAAGCCTTCGGTGCCGATACGATGCGGCAGGTCGAAAAGCAGTTCCTTCTGCAAACCATCGACGCGAAATGGCGCGAACATCTGGTGACGCTGGAACATCTGCGTTCGGTCGTAGGCTTCCGTGGTTATGCCCAGCGCGACCCCTTGTCGGAATACAAGACCGAGGCCTTCCAGCTCTTTGAAAACCTGCTTGAAAGTCTGCGGGTTGAGGTGACGCAAAAACTTGGCCAGGTCCGCCCGATGACGGAAGAGGAGCAGCAGGCGATGATGCAGCAGTTCCTCGCTCAGCAGCAGGCTGCGGCCCAGCAATCCGCCCCGGCGCCGGCAAAAGCTGCCGCAGCGGCACCGGCTTTGGCGGGGGCAGCCGCCGCGGCATCGGGCGAAAGGCTTTCGGGCTTTGATGAGGCTGACCCCGCCACCTGGGGCAACCCCGGCCGCAACGATCCCTGCCCCTGCGGTTCGGGCGAACGGTTCAAATCCTGTCACGGCCGCCTGTGATAACAGTTCGGGGCCATGACCCTTTTCGCCATGGCCCCGCCCCGATTGTCGGTTAAGCACCACCGGACAGGAAAAGGAGGCTCGTGATGATCCAGACGACACGCGCAGTCCGCCGGGCCCAATGTGTTGTTGTGGCCTTCGGCCTTGCCCTATTGGCGGCGCCGGCCCTGGCCGAGACGGGCAGTTTGCCCGCACTTCCCGATCTGCCCGCGACCGAACCCGTTGGCCTTGGCGCGAAAGAAGCCTGTGACACGGCCCCAGACATCCGGCTTTGGCATCTGCCCCCGGCATTGATGCTCCTGAGCCTGTCGGCCCCTTGCCGCGCGGGGGAGCCTCTGCAGATATCCCATGCGGCGCTTGGCTTTGCGGTCGTTCTGGACGACAAAGGGCGCTTCACCGCGACCATCCCGGCGCTTGCTGATCCGGCGGAGCTGTCAGTGGCCTTCGGGGATGGCGCGCAGGTCACGGCTTCTGTGCCGGTGCCCGATCTGGTATCCGTCACGCGCCTCGTTCTCAACGCCCGTGCCGCGCCCGGCCTGCATCTGTCGGCCGATCTTCCGGCCACTGGCGCGCAGGGGCCGCGCCGGGTGGATCACCAGACGCCCGGTTTGCCGACGCTCGCCGGGGGCGGCTTCCTGACCCGGCTTGGCGATGCCGCATCGCCTGCGCCCCATCTTGCCGAAGTCCTGACCCTGCCCGTTGCTTCTGAGGGCGCGCAACTGGCGGTCACGGCCGAGGTCGGCCCGGCCAATTGCGACCGCGATCTCCTGCTGATGCTGGCGCTTGGCAAAGCCGCTCAACCGGTTGCCACCGGCGCCATCAGCCTGTCGATGCCGACCTGCGACGCATCCGGCGAGCGGCTGGTGATTGGCGATGACCCTCTGCGCCGTCTCTTGACTGTTGCAGCGGCGCCCTGAGCGGCTTGGAGCGCTACAGATAGCCTTGTGCGCGGAAACTCAGGACCGACGCGCGCCCGATGATCAGATGGTCGTGGACGACGATCCCCAGAACCCGCGCGGCATCGACGATCTGGTTCGTCACCAGAATATCCGCCTCTGATGGCGACGGGTCGCCGGACGGGTGGTTATGAACCAGGATCAACGCGCTCGCGTTCAGTTCCAGCCCGCGCTTGACCACCTCGCGCGGATAGACCGGCACATGATCGACCGTGCCGCGCGCCTGTTCTTCATCCGCGATCAGCACGTTCTTGCGGTCGAGGTAGAGCAGGCGGAACTGTTCCGTCGCCCGATGCCCCATAGAGGCGCGGCAATAGTCCAGAAGCTGATCCCAGGACGACAGGACCGGCCGGTTCATCACCCGGGCGCGCGCCAGCCGATGCGCCGCCGCTTCCACGATCTTCAGTTCCTGGATGACGGCCGGGCCGACGCCCTCCACCTCCTCCAGCCGGCTGAGCGGTGCCGACAGAACCCCGCTGAAGTCCCCGAGCTGGTCCAGGAGCCGCCGCGCCAGCGGTTTCACATCCTGTCTCGGGATCGCGCGAAACAGGACCATCTCCAGCAGTTCATAGTCCGGCATGGCCGCCGCGCCGCCCTGCATGAACCGCTCTCTCAGCCTTTGGCGATGATCGCGGATGTAGGACGGCAGCCGCCCTTCGGGCAGCGAAGCCACGGGGGCCTCGTCCGCGGGGAAAAGGGGAAGGGGGGCTTCCTGAAAGGCGGGGCGAGTCTTCATGGCCCGATCGTCCGCTCGTGATGGTTTAGAAAGGGTTAACGTCGTTGCCGTCCGGCGCGCCAATACCATTTTCTGTCGATAAACATCCCCGGACGAGCGCGAGGGGGGTGAAGCGCGAAACGCGAAGGTTCAGTGGACCTTCGTCGCGCGGAACACCCGGCCTGTGGCCGGGCCGGGTGAAAGCCCCCTCGTTCTTCCTTCAGAAATCCAGATCCGCGTAATGCGGCGGCGGCGGGAAGCCGGGGATCTGATCGGCCAGGATCGACCGGAACGACGGGCGCGACTTGATCTTCGCATACCAGTCCCTGAGCGTCTGCGACCGGTTCCAGTCCACGTCGGAGATATAATCGAGCGAAGACAGGTGCGCGGCGGCGGTCAGATCGGCCAGCGTCATCTGATCGCCCGCCAGCCAGCGGCGCTGATCCAGAAGCCAGCTCATGTAATCCAGATGATATTTGATCCGGCTTGCCCCGGACTTCACATTCTTCGAATCCGGATAACCCAGCCCCATGATCTTCTTGTTCACCCGCTCATACAGGAGCTTCGAGGTGACTTCGCCATGAAACTTGTCATCGAACCAGGCGCAAAGGCGACGCACCTCGTACCGGCCATCCGCATCGCGCGGCATCAGCCGGGGTTCGGGCACCGTATCTTCCAGAAATTCGCAGATCGCCTGACTTTCCGACAGGGTGCGGTTGTCGATCTTCAGGACCGGCACCTTGCCCGCCGGATTGCGGCGCAGGAAATCCGATCCCTGTTCCCAATAGCGCTCCTCGACCAGTTCGACCTCGATCTTCTTTTCCGCCAGCGTCAGACGGACCTTGCGACAGAAGGGCGAAAGGGGAACGTGATAGAGGCGGGTCATGGGTGCCTTTTCCGGGTTTGATCGTCCTGATAGCGCTGGCGCGGGGGGCGATCAATCCATGAAACAGTCCGCACGGCCATCTGTCCGGATCGTTTCGGCGCCTGAGAGGATTTGCGCCGACCGCCGCGCCATGTAGCCGGTCTTCTTGGCGGGATTTCGCCCCTTGGGGTCGGGTAGCACCGCAGCGATGCGCGCGGCCTGCGACGGGCTGAGATCGGCGGCGGAAACGCCAAAATAATGCTGGGCGGCGGCTTCCACCCCAAACAGGCCGGGGCCGGTTTCGGCGACGTTCAGATAGACCTCCAGAACGCGCCGCTTGGTCCAGACCAATTCGACCACCGGGGTCATCACCCCTTCCAGCGCTTTCCTGAGCCAGCTTCGCCCTTGCCACAGGAACACATTCTTCGTGACCTGCTGCGAGATGGTCGAGGCGCCACGCCCCTCTCCTTCGGCCATCGCAGCGCGTATCGCCCGGATGTCAAAACCCCAGTGGGTGCAGAAATTCGCATCTTCCGCCGCGACGAAACTCAGCGCCGCCTCGGGTGCCATGTCTTCGATCGGCACCCAGGCCCGCTCGATCCCACCTTGCCGGAACCGTTCGGCTAGGATGTAGGGGGTCAGGCGCGGGTTGACGATCGTGTAGATCACTACCAGCGCCAGGAATGCGACGGCGGCATATCCGATCCCGCGCAACGCAAGTTGCAGGGTCATGCGCCCAAGTTCGCCCCAGGTCGGAATGTCATCCGGCGCTGGGGGGGGCGCGGCCTTTTTTGCAGGCTTTTTGCGGGTCTTTCTGGGCGTGTCAGTCATGGCGCACCATAGCCATGCCAGCGGGGCCAGGGTCAAGCCTTCGCCCGCCGTCAGGCGGCCAGAAGCCGCGCTTCATAGGCGGCCAGCACGGGTCGCGCCACGGCCGCGGCGCGCCCCGGCCGAAGGCCCGGACAATCGGGGAAAAGTGCTGCGATCTCGGCTCTGAGCGCGCGATCCCCGGCCAGCATCTGGCTTGCGGGGTGAAAACTTTCGCTGAGCGCGCCTTCGGAAAAGACAATCTCATGCCGGTCGAAAAGAAGATGCAGATAGGTCACTTCGGCCATCGGCGCGCGCGTCACGCCGGCCATGCCCACCAGATGGAGCGCAGGCACCAACACTTCTGTCTCGGCAAACAAGAGTTCCGTCTGCGCGCCGGTCCACAAGATCCGGTGTTGCGGCGAGACGAGAAGTGGCCGGTCATTGCCAATTGCGCCCGTTTCGAACCGAACCGGGGCGAACGCCCCGCTGCCGTCCACTAGACTGCACCCGATCCAACGGATCGGTTGCAGCCCGTGGTCCAGCGTTTCAACAAGATCGCCAACCCGCAGCGTTTCGATCCGCCGCCTCCCCGCCATCGTGCGCAGCATCGTTCCCGCCGTGAAACAGGCCGGGCCAAGTTGCGAGGTGAGTAAAGGCCCCTGTCCGTTTACGAAGGTCGAACTGACAAAGGTGCCGTTGCGCAAGACCTGGCCATCGTTCGGCGTAAAGACAACCTGACCGTTGGCAAGGTAAAATGTCACCCCCCTATAGGTGACATTGCCGACACCCGGCACATTGATTGTGACTGTATCCCCGGGGTAGGAGGAGGCGATGTCAGACCCGTTGATCAGGTCGTTGTTGTTCAGATCAAAGTCATTGTCGTTATTCGCATCCGTCAGGGTATAGCGCACGAAGTTAACCGCCGTCCCCACCGGGGGCGGCGCTGACGGGTCAAAGGTAAAGAACTGGTCCTTGTAGGTCGCCACTCTGCAGCCCCGCAGTGTTGAACGGTTCTACAATAACGGCAGGCCAGTAAACAATCCTGAAATTGCCCTGCGCCGCTTCTCGCGCAGGGCGTAATTCACTCCGCAGGAACGGCCCGTGCCTCATCGGTCAGCGGAAATTTCAGATGCGGCAGCATCTCCTTCGGGCAGACCTGAATGAAGCGCGCCCGTTCCGTTGCCCAGTCCGCCAGGATCGCAGCCCCCCGGCGGCTTCCGGTTTCGCGGACATGGTCCTCGATCAGCGCTTTCAACTGGCCCTCCCAATGGGGGTGGCTGACCGGGCAGGTCACGATATTGTCACGGTTCATCAGCAGGGCAGCTTCGCCATCCTGATCCCAGACATAGGCCATGCCGCCGGTCATGCCCGCGCCGAAGTTCGCACCGATCCAGCCCAGTATCACCGCGACACCGCCGGTCATGTACTCGCAACCGTTCGAGCCGCAGCCCTCGATCACCACGTTTGCGCCCGAATTTCTGACTGCGAACCGTTCCCCCGCCCGACCCGAGGCAAAGAGATACCCGTCCGTCGCGCCATAAAGGACTGTGTTGCCGATGATCGTGTTTTCGCCAGCATCCAACGGCGACCCCATCGGTGGGCGCACGACGATCGTGCCGCCCGACAGGCCTTTGCCCACATAATCGTTGGCATCGCCCGCCACTTCGATCTTCAGACCCGGTGCCGCGAATGCCCCGAGCGACTGCCCGCACGATCCGGTCAGCTTCACCGTCAGATGGTCCGGCTGCAGGTTGTTCCGCATCCCGAAATTCTTCACGATCAGGCTCGATGCGCGCGTGCCGATGGTGCGGTGGGTGTTCCGCACGGCATAGCTGAGCTGCATCTTCTCGCCTTCGTCGAAGAACCGCGCGCCGTCGCGGATGATTTCCGCATCCAGCGTATCGGGCACCATATTGCGCGGCTTTGACCTGTCATAGACGATGCGGTCGAACCCATCGACAGTGATCAGAAGCGGGTTGAGATCCAGATCGTCCAGATCGGCATGGCCCCGGCTGACCTGAGTCAGAAGGTCAGCCCGACCGATCACCTCGTCCAGCGACCGCGCGCCGATGGAGGCGAGAATTTCCCGCACTTCCTGCGCATAGAAGGTGATCAGGTTTACCACCTTGTCGGCACTGCCGGTGAATTTCTTGCGCAGATCTTCGTTTTGGGTGCAGACGCCCACCGGGCAGGTGTTCGACTGGCATTGGCGCACCATGATGCAACCCATGGCGATCAGGGCGGCGGTGCCGATCCCATATTCCTCGGCCCCCATCATCGCTGCGATGACGATATCGCGCCCGGTGCGCAGCCCGCCATCCGTGCGCAGGGTGATCCGGTCGCGCAGCTTGTTCATCGCCAGAACCTGATGCGCCTCGGTCAGGCCCATCTCCCACGGCAGGCCCGCGAACTTGATCGAGGTGCCGGGGCTGGCGCCCGTGCCGCCATTGTGGCCCGAAATCAGGATCACGTCGGCTTTCGCCTTGGCCACGCCCGCCGCAATCGTGCCGACGCCGGAACTGGCCACCAGCTTCACCGTCACCTTGGCGCGCGGATTGATCTGCTTCAGGTCATAGATCAGCTGTGCCAGGTCTTCGATGGAATAGATGTCATGGTGCGGCGGCGGGCTGATCAGCGTCACCCCCGGCGTCGCATGACGCAGCCGCGCGATCAGCGCCGTGACCTTCATGCCCGGCAACTGCCCGCCTTCGCCGGGCTTGGCCCCCTGGGCCACCTTGATCTCCAGTTCGTCGCAGGCGTTCAGATATTCCGCCGTCACGCCAAAGCGCCCCGACGCCACCTGCTTGATCTTGGCGGACGGATTGTCGCCATTCGCTTCCGGCAGGAAGTGCGCCGGGTCTTCGCCGCCTTCGCCGCTGTCCGACTTCGCGCCGATGCGGTTCATCGCGATGTTCAGCGTCTTGTGCGCCTCGGGCGACAGCGCGCCAAGCGACATGCCCGGTGTCACAAACCGCTTGCGGATCGAGGTGATGCTTTCCACCTCCTCGATCGGCACCGAACGACCGATGGCCTTGATGTCCAGAAGGTCGCGCAGATGGATCGGCGGGTTTGATCGCATCGCCGCCGAATATTGCTTCCACAGATCATAGCTTGCCCGGTCGCAGGCCGATTGCAGCATATGCATGGTCTGCGCTTCCCAGGCGTGCTTTTCGCCCGACCGACGCGCCTTGTAAAAACCGCCGACCGGCAGCACATCCGCGCCATCCTTCCAGCCGCGTGCATGAATATCTTCGACCTTGTGCTGGATGCCGGTGATGCCGATCCCGGAAATCCGGCTGTGCATGCCGGGGAAATATTCGGCAACCATCGCCCGGCTCAGACCGATCGCTTCAAAATTCAGCCCACCCCGGTAAGAGGATATGACCGAAATCCCCATCTTGGACATGATCTTCAGCAGGCCCGAATCGATGGCTTCACGGTAACGCCGCAGGTTCTGCTCTAGCGTGCCGTCCAACAGGCCGCGCCGCAGACGGTCGGCAATCGAATCCTGCGCAAGGTAAGCATTCACCGTCGTCGCGCCCGATCCGATCAGAACGGCGAAATAATGGGGGTCGATACATTCCGCCGCCCGAACGTTGAGCGAGGTGAAAGTGCGCAGGCCCTTGCGCGTCAGCCAGCTGTGGACGGCGCTGGTGGCCAGGATCATCGGCATGGCCACGCGGCCGCTGCCCTGATGCTGGTCGGTCAGCACCAGATGCCCCGCGCCGGAGCGCACCGCATCCTCTGCTTCCGCCCGCACACGTTCCAGCGCGTGCCGCAAAGCGTCGCCCCCGGCACTTGCGGGGAAGGTGCAGTCGATGAAGGCGACGCGATCGCCGAAAATCCGCACCATCTCGTCAAATTCGGCATTGGCGATGAACGGGCTTTCCAGAACCAGGATCTCGGTCTGGCTCGAATCCTCGGCCAGCACGTTCGTCAGGTTGCCAAAGCGTGTCTTCAGGCTCATCACCCGGGTTTCGCGCAAACTGTCGATGGGCGGGTTCGTCACCTGGCTGAAGTTCTGACGGAAATAGTGGCTGAGCGGCCGATATTGCCCTGACAGAACCGCGGGCGGCGTATCGTCACCCATGCTGGCGACCATTTCCTTGCCGTCCTCGGCCATCGGCGCCAGAACCTGCTCCAGCTCTTCCAGCGTATAGCCTGCGGCGATCTGGCGGCGGCGCAGCTCTGTGCCTTCGAAGAGCGCCTTCTCGGGTACGTCCGCCATGCGCACATTCAGGTCGATGACCTTCTGTACCCAGTCCCCCCAGGGCTGGCTGGCCGCCAGCCGGTCCTTCAGATCCCAGTCGCGGTAGAGCTTGCCCTCGGCCATGTCGACCGCGATCATCTGCCCCGGCCCGAGCGCGCCCTTTTCGCGCACGGTCATCTCGTCAACCGGCACCATCCCGGCCTCCGAGCCTGCAATCAGCATCCCGTCACCGGTCAACACATAGCGCATCGGACGCAGGCCGTTGCGATCCAGCCCGCCGCAGACCCAGCGGCCATCGGTCATCGCAAGGGCGGCGGGGCCATCCCACGGCTCCATCACCGAATTGCAATAGGCATACATGTCCTGCCAGGGTTTCGGCATTTCCACCGCCGATTTGGACCAGGCTTCCGGCACCATCATCGTCTTGGCCATCGGTGCAGACCGGCCTGCGCGCACCAGCGCCTCGAACACCGAATCCAGCGCACCCGAATCCGACGTGCCGAACGGGATGATCGGCTTGATATCCTCGGCCATGTCGCCAAATGCGGCAGAGGCCATGCGGATCTCGTGGCTTTTCATCCAGTTGACGTTGCCTTTCAGCGTATTGATCTCGCCGTTATGGGCGAGCATGCGGAAAGGCTGCGCCAGCGACCATTGCGGGAAGGTGTTCGTGGAATAGCGCTGGTGGTAGATGGCGAAGGCGCTTTCAAACCGCTCATCCTCAAGGTCGGGATAGAAGGTCGCGACCTGTTCGGCCAGCATCATGCCCTTGTAGATGATCGACCGGCACGACAGGCTGCACAGATACATCCCCGCGATCTGTGCGGCGATGGCCGCCTTCTCGATCCGGCGGCGGATGATGTAGAGATCACGCTCAAACTGCACCTGATCAATGGGCTTTTCGCAGCGGATCAGGATCTGCTCGATCTCCGGCCGCGTCGCATTTGCCTTTTCGCCCAGAACCGACGTGTTCACCGGCACATGCCGCCAGCCATAGATATAATGGCCCATGCGCAGGACTTCGGTTTCCACGATCGTGCGGCAGCGTTCCTGCGCGCCGAAATCCGTGCGCGGCAGAAAGACCTGACCGACCGCGATCAGCTTTTTCGGATCGGGCTCGTGCCCGGTGCGGCGCACCTGATCATAAAAGAAGCGTACGGGGATCTGCACATGAATGCCCGCCCCGTCGCCGGTCTTGCCATCGGCATCGACCGCACCGCGGTGCCAGACCGCCTTCAGCGCGTCGATCCCGTTTTGCACCACTTTGCGGCTGGCCTTGCCGTTGATCGCCACCACCAGACCCACGCCGCAGGAGGAATGTTCATCCTCTTCGCGATAAAGGCCGTTCTCGGCCAGCCAGCGGCGGCGGGCCTCTTCGTCACGCTCCCAGGACGGGTTGAAGTCGGTCATGGGGCGTCTCCTTCGATGTGCAGGTTCTTGGCTTCATATTCTGCCCGCGTCGCGCGGCGGTGATCGCCGGCCAGCGCCAGGCCCGGCAGCGCGCGGTCTGTGTAGATTTCGCTCTTCAGGGGGATGTCGCGGGCCGCGTCGAAAAGGCCCGGCATCAGGTCATAGGGCGCGTCGTCGCGGTCCGTATTGCGCATCCAAAGATGCGACCCGCAGGTCGGGCAAAAGGCGCGTTCGGCAAAGCCTGTCGACTGGAAACGCGCAACCGCGCCTGTCACGGTCACACCCTCGGCTGGGGCGTTGAAGCTTGCAAAGAGCGCGCCTGACCAGCGTTGGCACATCCGACAATGGCAGACGCCGGTAAAGCCGCCGTGATGGTCCACGCGGATCGTCACCGCACCGCACAGGCAATGTCCTTCGATCATGGCGCGCGCCTCGCGGTGAAGCTGGCCGGAACGGGCGCCAGCGCCTCGTTCATCGTCATCATCTGATCGCAGCCGAACTGCGGCACGGTCGACAGAAAACCCTTCTCGGCGGGAAAGGCGAAAGTCATCGGGCGCGACTGGCTGTCTTCCACATCGCCATAGGCATTCTCGAAATGCTCGGCATCCGAAAAGAACAGGCGCCAGTCGCGGCTGATCATCTGGGTGCCCGACCGGCGATGCAGGAAGTTGCCCTCGGCATCGAAGGTTTCCAGCTCGAACTCGGTCGCGTCGAACGTCACGCCGTCGATGGTGACGTTGTGTCCGGCCAGCCGGTCATAGCCCACATAGCGGCGCACCTCGCCGGTGCTGCTCGTCGTCGTGAAGTCGAAATCATCGCGCCCGGTTTCCAGCAGGCTGGAGAAAGAGGCAGGCTCCGCCTCTGTCCCCAGCGCATCGCTTTCCGGGGTGATCAGGTCATGGCTTTCGATCCAGCGCGTCTCGCTGTCGATCCGCGACATGTAATAGGGCCCGTCTGATCCGGCATAGACCGACCATTGGTGACCCTTGGGATCTGACGCACAGGTATAATGGTAGGACACCTGGCAATCGGTGTGCTGGACGGTCACGAAAACCTCGCAGCCCTCAGGCGGCTGGAACTGGCCCGCGGCAAGCGCGGGAGAGGCGGCAAGGAGGAAGAGGGGCAGAAGCTGTTTCATCCATCACTCCTATGTCAGAATCGCTGATACATTTTCATGCCAGCCAAGCCCGTCCCGACGCGTGTCGGGCATTTTGCCATACGCTTGCCATACGGGCGCGGGACGGCGGCCAGCACGCACATCACCGCTACTCCGCCGCGACCTGCGCGCCTTGCGCGAGGTAATCGAGGATGGAGGCCGCCGCCTCGCGTCCGTCTCGGATCGCCCAGACGACCAGGCTTGCACCGCGTACGATATCGCCCACCGCATAGACGCCGGGCAGGGCGGTCGCATGGGTGCCGAAGGCGGCTTTGACCGTGCCCCAGCGCGTGACCGGAAGGTCGTCCACCCCCCAGAGCTTCGGCAGATCTTCCGGCTCGAAACCCAGCGCCTTGATCACCAGTTCCGCCTTTTCGGTGAATTCCGCGCCTTCGATGACCTCGGGCGACTGGCGGCCGGTGGCGTCCGGGGCGCCAAGGCGCATCTTCTCGACGATCGCCCCTTCGACATTTCCGTTTCCGGTGAAGGCCTTGGGTGCGGCCAGCCAAACGAATTCCACGCCTTCTTCCTCGGCGTTCTGCACTTCGCGCTGGCTGCCGGGCATGTTGGCCCGGTCGCGGCGATAGAGGCACTTGACGCTGACCGCGCCTTGCCGGATCGCGGTGCGCACACAGTCCATCGCCGTGTCGCCGCCGCCGATCACCACGACCCGCTTGCCCGCAGCGTTCAACTCGCCCGAGTCATAGGCCGCAACCTCGTCCCCGAAACCCTTGCGGTTGGAGGCGGTCAGATAGTCGATGGCGCGCACGATGCCCGCCTGGCCCGAACCCGGCCCTTCCAGGTCACGGGTCTTATAGACGCCGGTGGCGATCAGCACCGCGTCATGCTTGCCGCGGATCGCGTCAAAGGAAATGTCGGTGCCGACGTTGCAGTTCAGCACGAACTGGACGCCGCCGTCCTGCAACTGGCCGATGCGGTTCATCACCACATCCTTCTCCAGCTTGAAGCCGGGAATGCCGTAGGTCATAAGTCCGCCCGCGCGGTCGTAGCGGTCGTAGATCGTGACCTGCACGCCTTTGCGGCGCAGCGCTTCGGCGGCGGCAAGGCCACCGGGGCCGGCGCCGATGATCCCCACGCTTTCGGCCCGTTCCGAGAGGGGCGCGATCGGTTTGATCCAGCCTTCGGCCCATGCCATGTCGGTCAGGTATTTTTCGACCGCGCCGATGGTGACGGTGCCATGGCCGGATTGTTCGATGACGCAGTTGCCTTCGCACAGCCGGTCCTGCGGGCAGATGCGCCCGCAGATTTCCGGGAAGCTGTTGGTGGCCTGCGACAGTTCATAGGCTTCCTGCAACCGGCCCTCGGCGGTCAGGCGCAGCCAGTCGGGGATGTTGTTGTGCAAGGGGCAATGCGACTGGCAGTAGGGCACGCCGCACTGGCTGCAGCGCGCTGCCTGTTCGGCGGCCTTTTCGCGCGCGAACTCACGGTAGATTTCATCGAAATCCTGGGTGCGGTCATCGGCCCCACGCTTTTCTGGCATTTCCTTGCCGCGCGTGACGAACTGAAGCATGCGGTTCTGGGCCATAGGCGCCGGACTCCCCCGAAAAAATCATCGGGCCAAGTGCTACAGCGGCTTTCTATAAAATAAAAGTAATATGTGCTGACCTATATTCATATTTATTTCGGTCAACATCGGGGCGGCGCGAATTTTTCGTCAAAACAATGGCAGTATGGTTTACCTATAGTCAAAATCCGGCCAACAAAGCCACCCATGCCGCTGTTCCCACGGCGATTCTCCACCAGCCGAACAGCGCAAACCCATGGCGGCTGATGTAGCCCAGAACCCAACGCACCACGATCACGGCGGCGATGAAAGCCGCGATGAAGCCGATGGCGATATCGCCCATCGCCGCGCCGTCGAGCGCGTCGCGGTTCTTGTAGAGATCGTAGGCAAAGGCCGCCGACATGGTTGGCATGGACAGGTAAAAGGAAAATTCCGCCGCCGTGCGCTTGTCGGCGCCCATCAGCATCGCCCCGACAATTGTCGAACCTGACCGCGATACGCCAGGTATCAGCGCAAGGCATTGCACCAGCCCAATGCCAAACGCCACCCGGAACGGCAGCCTGTCGGTCACATCATAGCGTGGTTGCAGCGGTAGGCGGTCCACGATCAGAAGAACCACGCCGCCAATGATCAGCATGGTGGCGATCAGCCGGGGCGATTCAAACAAGATGGTCTTGATGATGTCATGCGCCAGAAACCCGACAAACGCCGCCGGAAAGAAAGCCAAAAGGATCGAGATGAGGAATCGAAGTTCCGCCGGATCGCGCCCAAGCCCCCGGATCAGCTGCGTCAGACGGGCGGCATAGACGCCCATCACCGCAAGGATTGCACCAAGCTGGATCACCACCTCGAACACTTTGCCGGTGTTTTCGAACCCCAGGAAATGCCCGGCCAGCAGGATATGGCCGGTCGAGGAGACAGGGATGAATTCGGTCAATCCTTCCAATAGCCCGAGGATCAGGGCGTCGAACGGATTTCCCGCCATCGGGCAACTCCTAATGGTCGGGCCGGATCAGCCCTGATTGCGCAAGTTCTTGGCAGATGCCATGATCGCCGCATACTGGCCATCGCGGCGGAACCGCCACAGATAATCAGGCAAGACCGCACCCATCGCCGTCGGTGTGATGCCCAGATCGGATAGCCCCAGCGCCTTGGGGGCAACCACATTGTCCACCCGCAGGCTTTTCACCTGATCGCGGGTCAGGATCCGGTTCTTGATCAGGCCGAGCGTCAGGGCAGAACCCACATCGAGCGCACCGCCGATGACGCCGCCGACCCAGAAGGGCAGGTTCATAACCAGACGCCGCCGCTCGATGATCGTCAGCATCCGGTGCATGAGATCACGGAACGTCGCCACATCCGGCCCACCCAGTTCATAGACGCCCGGCCGGGCCAACCCCAGCGCGCCCCTGACGGCAGCTTGTGCCACATCTTCCACATAGACCGGCTGAAACTTGGTGTCGGCGCCGATGATCGGCAGCACCGGCCCAAGGCGGCTTTGCCCGGCAAAGCGGTTGAAGAACCCGTCCCCCGGCCCGAACATTACCGAAGGGCGCAAGATCACGGCATCGGGGAACGCAGCGCGGACGCGCTTTTCACCTTCGGCCTTGGTCTGCTGGTAAAGGCTCGCGGCGCCCGCATCGGCCCCGATCGCCGAGATATGGACCAAGTGTCCGACACCCTTGTCCGCCGCGATACGGGCAATGCGCCCCGCAGCTTCGGACTGCACGGCTTCAAAGTTGTTCCGGCCACCCTTGTCAAACGTGCCGACGCAATTCACGACAGCATCGGCCCCGGCCATCGCCGCAGCCACTGACGCATCGTCGCGCACATTGCAAAAGATCGGCTCGACCTGACCGACGGCGCCATATGGCTTGACGAACAGGGCCTCGTTCGGGCGACGACAGGCGACACGCACGCGCCAGCCTTCCTTGGCCATCAGGCGGGCAATCTGCCGCCCGACAAAACCCGAACCGCCATAGATCGTCACAAGTCTGGTCATGGCCATGATCCTCTTTGGTGCTTGTCGCGGGTTTAACCTTCCGCCCAAAGGCAGACAAGCCGCAATTAAGCCGGTAGCAGCCTAGTTGAAAACCAAGACCGCCAGCACGATCGCCCCGACCGTCAGCCAGCGCACGATCAAGGCCAACCGCCCGACCAGTCGCGGATTGGGCGGACGGTTCCCGGCTGCAATCTGTACCCGAAGCCATGTCATGAACGACACCAGAGCCAAAACAAATGTCGCCGCCAGCAGCTTGAGCGAGAAAAGCAGGCCGCCGGTCGCAAACGCCCCGGTCATCACCGCAAGCGGAATACCTGTCAGCCACAGAACGACGATTGCCCCCAGACCCATCCTGGCAAGAACCTGCATGGCCTCTGCTACCATGGGCGGCGGCGGGGCACCGGCTGCGATCACACGCTTCAGAAGGACCGCGTTGCCAAGCGAAGCAGCACCCCCCGCCAACAGGCACAGAAGATGCACCGCCTTTAACACTTCAAACATGACAGCCCCCTCAATTGTTCCGGCAGTCTGAAGGGCAGAGCGCCGTTTTCATAGAGAAATATCGCACTGTCCGGGTGGCAACACATCGCATCGAATCCCATTGACACTCATCGTAGGCCCCATTACATCGCCCGTCACGACATCTGCCCAGATGGCGGAATTGGTAGACGCGCTGGTTTCAGGTACCAGTGTTGCAAGACGTGGA